>ENA-OPBO01002305-OPBO01002305.1-human-gut-metagenome-genome-assembly--contig:-NODE-2305-length-11560-cov-12.543677_pt1 | contig 11560 bp, 10 predicted proteins | sample MGYA00241071_ERZ501458 | MGnify/ENA primary metagenome ERZ501458 (study PRJEB25962, sample SAMEA2042509) | human gut metagenome | biome: human gut; feature: human-associated habitat; material: faeces...
TGCCGGGGCTGAGTGTGGGGCTGCCGCCCTCACCCCGCTTGGGGCTACGCCCCAACCCCCAGTTTCAAAAATTATATAGGTTTTTTCAACAGACTGTCAAAAAAAGTCTTTTCTTTTTCGGCGATATGTGATACAATAATAGGGAACATATTTAAAAATCTCCGATGAAAAGGAACGGAATAAATTATGAAGAAGATATTACGCTTTGCGTCTGCTCTGCTTTGCGGGGCTATGCTGTTATGCTCGCTTTCCGTTACCGCTTTTGCGGAAAACGACGACGAGGTATATGATTTTGACCCGAACACCGACAAGATATACAGCGAGGCTGTGTATATGGTCAACACCGATACGGGAGATGTGGTGTACAAGAAGAACGAGAGCAAGAAAATGTACCCTGCTTCAACCACAAAAATAATGACCTGCATAATTGCGCTTGAGCATCTGTCCGAGGGCGCTTTGTCAAAGAAGGTGGAAGTGCCTTATGACTGCTTCAACGATTTCTACGAGGACCCGAACTACAGCGACCCGTCAAATGCGGCGATAGAGCCTTTGCAGGACAACCTGACATACAAGGACTGTCTGTATGCGCTTATGCTCCCGTCTGCCTGTGAAGCGGCAAACATTCTTGCCTATAATATAGGCGGAGGAAGCATCACAAAGTTTATCGGAATGATGAACGAAAAAGCGAAGGAGCTTGGCTGTACCGGAACAAACTTTGTGAACGCTCACGGTCTGCACAACGACAACAACTACACAACTGCGGAAGACCTGTATAAAATGACAAAATACGCCTACGACAAGTTTCCGCTGTTCAAGAAAATAACAAGCACCTATGAATATGAGATGCCGAAAAATGACGCTAACCCCGACGGCTACTCTATTTACAGCACTATCTCACTTCTTCGTCCCGGCAGTGTTTACGAATATGAATACGCATACGGCACAAAGACGGGTACAACGGACGAAGCCGGAAGATGCCTTGTTTCAGCCGCTAAGAATCAGTACAACTATATACTTGTGACGCTCGGCGCACCGGTAAAGGACAAGAACGGCGAATACTATGACGACTGGTATTCGATGATTGACGCACTCAACCTCTACAAGTGGGCATTCACAAACTTTGAAATGGCTACCGTTGTAAATAAGGACGAGCAGATAACCGAAGTCAAGGTCGAAATGGGCGAGAGTGCAACGCACGTTATACTGACACCCGAAAGCGACTACACGGCGCTTATGCCGAAATCGGTAAAGGAATCGGGAGTGCAGAAGGTCTTTAAGGCATACGAAAGCGTACAGGCTCCCGTGAAAAAGGGCGATATACTCGGCGTAATGGACGTTAAATTCAAGGGCGAAACTATCACCACGATGAACCTTGTGGCAAACAACAATGTTGCCAGATCGGACGTGGAATATTATATAGAAAAAGCAAAGGACGAGTTCGACAAGCCGTGGTTCAAGGTTTCGGCTGTCGGAATAGTTGTACTGCTTATCTGCTTTATCGTTACAAGAACGATAGAAAACTCAAAGCGCAGAAAGCTGGCATCAAAGGAGAAGCGCCGCTTTGAAAGCTACGCTAAAAGACGCTGATGCAAGGTGTTAATATAATCTGCCTCGGCAGACTGAAGGAAAGCTATCTGAGAGATGCCTGCAAGGAATATGAAAAGCGGCTCGGAGGCTCCTGTGTGCTGAAAATATATGAGCTTGAGCCTGTCGCACTGCCGAATGAGCCGTCTGACAGGCAGATAGAGGATGCACTCGAAAAAGAAGCTGAAATGATAGAAAAGAAGCTGGCGAAGAACGCTCTTACCGTTGCTATGTGCATTGAGGGAAAGCAGCTTTCAAGCGAGGAGCTTGCCGCTAAGCTGAGCGATACGGCGGTGCAGGGAAAGTCGGCGGTGAACTTCATAATCGGAAGCTCGTTCGGGCTTGCGCCAAAGATAAAGGCGATGGCTGATATAAAGCTGTCGATGTCGAAGATGACGTTTCCGCATCAGCTTGCAAGGGTGATGCTTCTGGAGCAGATCTACAGGGCGTATAGTATTATTGCGGGGAAAAGGTATCATAAATAAATACTAAGGAGAGAAGGAACAATGAGCATATTCACGATTATTGCCGGTGTCAACGGCGTGGGTAAAAGCAGCCTTACCGGACTTCTCAAGGGAGAACGTTCCGACCTCGGTATTATAGTTGATGTTGACGCTATCTCGGCTAAATGCGGCGGAAATATCAAAGGCGGTAAAAAAGCTATACAGATTATAAACGACTGTCTTGATAAGAAAATCAATTTCACACAGGAAACAACATTATCGGGAAAAAGAATATTCGGTACATTGGAAAAAGCAAAGAAAAACGGCTATTATATCAGGATGTACTATGTGGCTCTGAGCTCGCTTAATGAAAGCTGTATCAGAATAGAAAACCGTGTAAGAAAAGGCGGTCACGATATTCCGAAAGAAGATGTTACAAAGCGATTTGCAAAACGTTTTGACGATGTGATCAAAGTTCTTCCGTACTGCGATGAGGTTCATTTTTATGACAATGAAAACGGATTTATCGACGCAGGCGAATATAAAAACGGTGAAATTGTAATTAAGCAACATACGGAGTGGCTTGATCAACTGAAAAACGAATTTTCGGACAAACAGGTATAATGTGCCGTCAAACAACAAAAAGCGGAGCGATGATCTGAATGAACATCGCTCCGCATTATTTTTGCAAAAGAAAAACCGCTTTGATAATGATTATCAAAGCGGTTGGCACGCCAAGAGGGATTCGAACCCTTATTACCCCAAAAGTTTTTCTATGTTATCAGCAATACGAACCTTAAATTCTTCCATCGCAGATGGAAAGGTGTGCTGATAGACCTTTTCAATCATGTCAGTCGATGAATGCCCCATTAATTCCGCAATATATTTCTGTGGTATTCCAAGCAATAATGCTTGACTGGCGTAATAATGTCGCAAAGAATAGAATCTAAATATATGTAGCCCGTGTTTACGAAGAAATGAATTCCAATCACGGCTTATTTTATTTGAAGATATAACGCAAATCCGTTTTTTATCCGGAGTATTCATGAGTTTATCTCGCAGTAAGGGCGATATTGGTATTGTCCTATATCCGGCGTATGACTTAGGCGGCTTATATACTTCTCTGCCATGCTCATTTATTACAACTGCTTTGCGAATTTCTAATCCGTCAGCGGTAATGCAATCCTTTGTCAATGCACATATTTCCGAAGGACGCAATCCACATTGACTGGCTAATAAAAATGGAATCTCAAGCTCTGTATTTTTGATTAGTTTGTATATTACTTTTATTTCGTTTTTATCCGGTACATAAAATGATGATTTTATCTTTTGCGGTAGTGATATACGATAGACAAAATCGGGAGCGAACATTTGCAAAGAGGCGTGCAATAAATACAAAAGTTGAACTTAAGAATATACAGACACAGTATGAAACTGCACAGATTGAGGTGCAGAAACCGTTTGCACAGGAAGAAGAATTAAAGGCTAAAACTAAGCGCCAGATAGAAGTTGAGAAGCTTATATCTTCCGGTGCGACCGATGAGCAAAAGCAAGAAGATATACCTGATTGCTACTACTTTCCTGCTACCGATGAACAGATAAATGCTTTAACTAATGCGTCTGTTTCTTTTGAAAAGCAAACCAAATCAGACGGTAGCATAATAATACGGGTTGGTATTGATGATAAGGAAAAAGCAGAAACAATTATGAATGCAAAAAAAGTTGTATTATAATTTTCTGACTGTAAACAAAGCTGTGCGGTGTGAAAAAAACACACCGCACACGTGTTTGTGCTACAGGTAGCACAACTTGACTGAGAAAGGATTATAATATGGAAAAGTTGTCCACAGTTGATAAAATCGAATTGATAGCAAGATATGAAATAAGGCACAATACACCCGAACCCGATCGTATCACGGAATGGTTTGGAGATTATGCAATGTATGCATCAAAAAAGCTCGGCAGAGAAGAAATTGATGATATTTTCGTTGCAAAATTCATTCCTTTGTTGCTCAATGAATGGTATATCGGTTTTCGTGGTGAGAAAAGCATAGAAAAGGAATTTTTTGAGCATACATCCCGTTTGAACTCCGAGTGCTTCAAAAACTCGCTTCCGAATAATCTTGATGATTGGGAAAAAGCAATTATAAATGAATTGGAAGGCGTTAGCAAACAAGTAGCCTCCGGTAATATTCCCGTATTACAAGAAAGAACCAAAATCTATATTGACATGGACGGAACTATCGCAAGGTTTCACGACGAAAACTTGTATCTTGAACGTATGTTCGAAAAAGGTTTTTTCAGAGATTTAAAGCCGTTTGAAAACGCTGTAGCAGCTATTGAGAAATTAGTGAATGATAGCACGGCGGAGATTTATATTTTATCGGCTACGTTAAATTCCTGCTCATTGGACGAAAAAAATCAATGGCTTGATAAGTATCTGCCTAACATAGATAAAGATCACAGAATTTTTACTTCTCTGAATGTACCAAAGTCAGAAGCTATCGGTCATCAACTCACCGATAAAGATATTCTGATAGACGATTATAATAAAAATCTATTGGAGTGGGAAAAGGCAGGCGGTACATCTGTAAAAGCCAAAAACAATATTAATCACAAAGGACTGCACGGAGAACTGTGGAAAGGTGAGATCGTTGATGTAGTGAACGGTGATATTTACAGCGATATTTGCAAATTGGCGAATGAGAACTACTATTATGCGTATATAAGTCAGAACGATGTTGAGCAACTTAAACAATCAGGTATTTGCTATCATCTTCGGATGTCGGGTGAAAGAATAATCGCAAAAGTCAATATCATCGATAAACCGATTCTTGACAATATAGTTGACAATAATCGTTCAGTAAATTGTGCTACAGGTAGCACAATCAAAATATAGAAAGAGGTGAGAAACTGTATTGTGCTACAGGTAGCACGATACAGTTATATGGATATACAGTCAAAAGTAATCAAAAATACAGATAACAAAAGTCCGGTTAAAGCTTATGCTACTGTTTTTCTAAACAACAACATAGCTATTCACGGCTTTAGAATAATTGATATAGGCACAGATGACGATGCGCTGTGTGTAGCAATGCCAAGTAATCGTAACAGTGACGGAAAATACTATGATATGGCGTTTCCTACACGTTCGGAGGTTAAAGAGGATATTATCAATTCCGTTATAAAAAATTATGTAGATAACTCCTCTTCTCCGTTAGCCGATAAATCACCGGTGGATATGAAGATCACAGTAAGACTTCATAAAACAACTGCATACGGCGATAATGTTCCTGCATCGGGAGAAATCAGGCTGTCAGACAGTTTTGTTATTTCAGGCATTAAAATAACCTGCCATGACGGAACAATAGATTATGAAATGCCAAAAATTAAGAGTAAAGACGGTAATTACTATGATATGGCAGTCCCTTTGAATGACCGTTTCGGACAATTACTCAAAGAAAAGGTGTTATCTGAATACGGGCTGTTGTCTACTCAGATATTATGCGGGAACATTAACCATGCGGAATTGACGGCTGAAGGCGAGGTAGCGTACAAGTTATTCAAAAACAACAGCATAGCTCAAAAGGTGATCAATCAGCTGTCTGAGCGCAACATCAAATATTCCGCTAAAATCAATGCACGGGAAACTACAATATGTTTTCTGAAATCCGATTTTGAAACAATGCGGGAAATATCTCTTAAAGCCGCATCCGAAACAGAAAATCATAAAAAGCTGTAATGCTGAAACCTGCCGCCGAACCCAACAGAACAGGATATGATATTGATTGTATCCGTAACAGGAGGTACTTATATGAATATAACAACAAGAATAACAAAGCTTGACAACCCGGAAAGCAAGTTGAAAGCTTTAGCCACAGTCGTACTCAACGGCAACTTTGCCGTTGGCGGCATTAAGGTCATTGGAACCGAAAAGGGAATGTATGTCGCTATGCCGAATCATCTCGGCAAAGATAATCAGTACTATGACGACTGCTATCCGGTTACCGCCGAAATGCGCAAAGCTATAAACACAGCTGTAATGACAGCCTACGAAAACAATGACACTGCTGTAATTAAAAGCGAACCCGAAGCAATCGCAATGAAAGTCAAGGTGCTTCCTAACAACAATCATGATAGCAATCTTAAAGGATTTGCTCAGATAACCATGGATGATTGTTTTGTTGTGTCAGGTGTGAAAGTTTTCGACGGTGCAAACGGAATGTTTTTGCAGATGCCGCAGTATAAAAATTCCGCCGGCGAATACAAGAATATCGCTAACCCGGTTACCAAGGAATTTCATGATGAGCTGAACAACAAAGTGATAGATGCATTTAAAAATGCTGTAACAGCTACAAACAATCAGCAGGAAGCAAAGGCTGCATCAACAGCCATAAAGCGTTAACATAAAATCGGTCGGCGGCAGTTTTCTATATATTTATTTTGTGCTACCTGTAGCACAATGTAACAAGTTTGTAAAAATCGGCGAAACGAACAAAAAACAATACTATATTTTGTATATGTTTTCGCTGTGTTTCGCTGGACTTTTGTCCGTTTTTATGTTACAATATACTTGAGGAAATAGTACCGAATCGAAAGGAGATGCACAAATGGCAAGAAATATAGTAAAGGCGAAGCTGGATATAATATTCAAGAAGTTGTTTACGGACGATGGCGATAACGAACTTCTGATAGGGCTGCTTGACGCAATACTCGAATTACCGGAAGACGAAAAGATAGCTGACATTCAGATAACAAAGAATGAGCTGATGCCGGATAGCCCCGATGGAAAGGTAAGCAGACTTGACCTCAATGTCAAATTGCAAAGTGAAAAGGATAAGACGGAGAATAAGTACAGGCTTATCAATGTAGAGATACAGTTGAATCAGAGGTCTGACTACGCCGAGAGGGCATTGTTCTACTGGTCGAAATTATTCACCGGCTCACTTAAATCCGGTGACGCATACAGCGAACTGCCGATGACAATTTCACTTAACATTCTCGGCTATTCGATGTTCCCGGAAAGAGAGCAGTATCACTCAATATATGTACCCAAAGAAGAAAAACATAACGATGTATTGACCGATAAGTTTTCATTACAGTTTTTCGAACTTGAAAAACTCAATCACAGGAAAACCAATCTTCAGAGTAAAAAAGAACGTTGGTTAAGATTCTTGAATGCAGAAACGGAGGAGGAGCTTGATATGTTAGAAACAGCAAAGGATTCGACGCTTGATAAGGCAATCACAAAGCTGAAATACTTCAGCGAAAACGAACAGCTCAGATTTGACGCAATTTCAAGAGAAAAGTATATTAACGACCAGGCAAGCCTTGAACGTTCTGCAAAGCTCGCAGGCAGAGCCGAGGGCGAAGCAGTCGGACTTAAGAAAGGCAGAGCAGAAGGCAGAGCCGAGGGCAGAGCCGCAGAACGTGCTGAGATAATCGCAAAGATGAAGAAAAAGGGACTAAGCGACGCAGAGATCAGTGCGATAATGGACATATGAGCAAATTCAAATATTTCAGTGAAACCGAACAGCTTAGATTTGACGCAATTTCAAGAGAAAAGTATATTAACGACCAAGCAAGCCTTGAACGTTCTGCAAAGCTTGCAGGCAGAGCGGAAGGCAGAGCCGAAGGTGAAGCAATCGGACTTAAGGAAGGCGAAAGAAGAAAAGAAGCCGAAATCCTCGCCAACCTCAAAGCGATGGGCTTATCTGAAGAACAGATAAAGCAGGCTCTCGGCAAGTAAGAAACAGACCAAATCCCACAAAGGAGGACCCCAAAATGAAACGTAAACGTACCCACACCATACTCGCAACAATAACCCTTATCAGCGTAATACTGACCAGTGCTTGCACGGCAGGCAATGCAAGCAGCACAACGTCCTCTGCACCCGAAACGGCAGTGACAACTACCGCTCCGGCAGTGACGGGAACAGTGATAGATAGGATTGATGAGCCGAAAGCCGAAGCGACTACAGCAGTAACGACCGCTCAGACTACCGCTGTCACTACAAAGCCACAGGAAACAAAAAAGGCAGAAACGACAGCAGCTGCCACAGCAGCAGTCACCACAGCAAAGCCGGCAACGACAACAACCGCCGCTACAACAAAGCCTGCACCCGAATGGACCGAAAGCAAGGCAAGCGGTACTAAGTATGTCAATACCGACTGCTACAGCCGTAAAAAAGCTGTACTCGGCGCTGACACAGTTAAGCTGTACAGCGTAAACGACAAGGTGACAGTAACAGCCAAGACCGATACAGGCTACTTCAAACTTTCTGACGGTAGCTTTATACACGGTGACTATCTGAGCAACAGCAAGATTGTTATACAGACTACAACAACCACAAAGAAAGCTGAAGCACCTAAGCCTTCACAGACAACAACGAAGAAACAGGAAAGCAAGCCTGCCGAAGATAACTGGAGATTTACAAAGCAGGACTGTGAAGATATATTAAAGGCTTGTGAAAAGTACGCTAAAGACAATGGATATGCATTTTTTAAACCCTCAGATGTCGGTACAACAAAAGGCAAAGTATATCAACACAGCACTTGGACGCAGGTTTATTCCAATCATCCCGATAGCTTGTATTCCAAAAAACAAGCTATAGAATATCTTTGCCAGTTCTATGAATTCAATGAAAGTCAAGGTTTTTCTACTTGCATAGACTACTGCCTTGCAAGCGAATATTGCCAATGGGCAAAAGAACACTGGGGCATTGATATTAGCAATGATACCGCCTGCCAGGACTTGACGGCTTATGTATTCTTCCCGTGTATGGGTTAAAGACAAATAATAAAAGCAAACAACTGAATATATTAGAGCTTTGAAATTAACTGTTCAAAGCTCTTTTCTTTTTTCCGAAGGTACAAATAAATACGAAAACTCAAAGCAGTCTTTTCATAGGACTGCTTTTTTATATATACAAATGCAAACCAAGAAAGGAAATCGGTATGAAAAACAAACTCAGAAAAATGTTGAGCTTAGTTTTATCTGTCGTTATTGCTATGTCGGCAATAAGCCTGAACACATTTGCGGCTACAATAATGAATATCGTAAACGGCTCAAATCAGAAGTTATATGTTGACTGGTACGATTATTCATATAACTTCAACGGCAGACTGAACACAAGCACATACGGACAGATAATCAAACTCAATGTTGGTAGCCCAACAGGACAGGTAGCGTATTGTATTCAGTCCTCAAAGGATGCTTGGACAAGCGATTATACGGCACAAAAGACCTACAATTTGTTGTCGTTAACGCAACAGCAGAATTTAAAACACGCTCTGATTTATGGCTATCAGGGTACAACAAAATATGGCTACAACGCTGATACTGAACGTATCGCAACGTCGATCGTCACCTGGAATATCTGTGACGGTTGGTTCAACAACTCTTCCGAAAGCACGGCTGTCGGTATATTCACCGAGGATATGTCAAGCTCTATGGCTACAAATGTCAAGGCTTGCTATAACAAGATCAAAGAGCAGATGTTAAGCCATCTTACTATACCGTCTTACGCTGTAAAGCCTACAGTAACAAATGTGCCAAAGCAGAAAATGACGACTAACAGCGATGGAACATTCACAATAACGCTGACTGATAGTAAAAATGTGTCTAAGTATTATGACTGGCAGACGGCAATTAAAAAATACAGCTACCTTTCAATTATCACAGATACAGAGGGTAAGCTCGTTATAAAGTCAACAAAGCCTATACCATCCAGCTCGGCTATAACGCTTACAGCTGAACGTAATAGCAGTAAGTATCAGAATAATATAGTTGATGTTGCACCGATGTATATGATCTCCGGTAGCGGCTCGCAGAGTTCTGCAACATTCGTCACTGACCGAGACCCCAGCACCGCAAAAATTGCTATTTATTCTGACAGTTTAGGCACAGCTCAGATCAAGAAAGTTTGGGAACACAAGCACGACAGCTCAAGCACACAGGCAAGCAACAGCGACATCTATTTCACGATAAAGAATAGTTCGGGTTCGGCCGTGAAGGCTACAGGCAAGGCAGGCTCGTATACCTACTCTGCAAGCGGTTCCGTAACTAAGTTCAAGCTCAACAGCAGTAACACTTTTTTAGTAAAATCGTTACCTGCAGGAACGTATACCGTTACAGAACACGGAAAGAATTCAGACGGCTCGATACCCTATTACACCCGTACAGGCGGTGTCAGCAAGACGGTAACAGTAACAGCAGGCAGCACAGGAACGGTAACGTTCACCAATACCCGTAACACAGGTACAGGCGAGGTTATAAAGACCTGGATTGATACCAACGGTAACGCCATAGCCGCAAGCAACAACGTTGAAAGAAATAAGCAGATATATTTCCGCATCAAAAACGCTGACGGAAAATATATAACTGTCAACGGTACGAAGTACAGCGGCTCATATACGTTTACAGGAACATCGACTAAAGCTACATCGCTGTATGTTAATCCCAGTACAGGTACTTTCACTGTTTCCGACCTTCCGACCGGAAAGTACACCGTGTATGAGTATGGCTCTCCGGAGGGCTATTCGGTCAACAAAGCATATCAGACAATTACCATCTCAAGAGATAAAACATCGTCCGTGTCTTTCATAAATAGCGAGGACAGCGGTACGGCTCAGATAAAGAAGGTATGGCTGTCCGATACAACACTGTCAGCTTCAGAAAAAGCAAATCTTGAGAAAAACGTTTACTTTACTGTCAAGGACGCTAATGGTAAGTATATCAAGGTTACAGGCTCGGCAGGAGCGTATGTTTATGCCGGCACTCAGACTACAGCGAACAATTTAAAACTCAGCGGAAGTAAGTTTAATGTAAGCAAGCTCCCTATGGGAACATACACTGTAACAGAGATAAACAACGCAAGCGGTTACAATCCGAAAACGCAGACAAAGACGGTCACAATTGCCAATAAGGGCGAAACAAAAAGCGTATCTTTTACAAACAAATCAACACCTGTTGTTGTTATAAGAAAACATTTCTCTGATGAGGACAATCTGACAGAAGCACAGCTCAAAGAACAGTATGCTAAAGTTACCGTAAATCTGCAGGTGCTTGGCTACAGCGGAAGTGTTTCCTCGAATCCGCCGGCAGGATACTATGTAGAATTTACCGGAACAAAAGGCAACTACACATTCAAAGGTATCTCTGCTACCAAAACATCAGCGACAGATCTCAAGCTGAACGAAAACGGCGAAATGACTATATCGTTCGGCACTAACACCGCTCCGTATTACTTGGCTGTAATCGAAACGTACAGCGGTACGGATTACGATGTTGATAACCGGGACCAGCGTATTGACCTGGGCAATGGTGATCCAAACACCGTAATCGACCTTGATGACATTGAGCTTGACAATCAGCTTAAGACCGGATCTGTACAGGTCGACAAAGAGTTCCTTAATGAAAACGGCGCCGTTGAGAACATCACCGATGAACAGCTTGCCGAAGTATCGTTCAAGATAATGCACAACGGCAAATATCTCACCTTTACAGGCTCAAACGGCAGTTATACTTATAAA
>ENA-OPBO01002314-OPBO01002314.1-human-gut-metagenome-genome-assembly--contig:-NODE-2314-length-11522-cov-2.099067_pt1 | contig 11522 bp, 8 predicted proteins | sample MGYA00241071_ERZ501458 | MGnify/ENA primary metagenome ERZ501458 (study PRJEB25962, sample SAMEA2042509) | human gut metagenome | biome: human gut; feature: human-associated habitat; material: faeces...
TAAAGTTTTTTATTCAAATAATTATTAATGCTCGCACCCTCTCCTTCAAAATGCAATTCATTAAATACAGATTTAGCCTGCCAAGATTTACCGGGTTCCACCCATACCGTATACTTCTTATCTCCGACCCAGAGTCGCCCGTATTCACCTTCCGACAGGGCCATTTTCCAAACGGCCTTATTTGAACCATCAAATTCCAATTTCATTCTCCCCCCATCGCAAGTTTCCAACGCGACTTCCCGGGTGTCATTCTCCGGCATTTGAAACTCGAAGGCGGTCTCCCGCAAGTCAACCGTCTTCTTTGCTTTTCGTGGGGCAGACGGGCCATTTTTTATTCCTTTCAATTGTCGTAACATTGTTTCCGCTAGAGAATCAGAAGGACGTGTCATCTCTAAACGCAACACCCGCCCTTTCCGATCCAACAGGATAAAACGAGGAATCCGGTCTACTCGAAAAGCCGTTATGAAAGAAGTATCATTTCCAATCCACCACTGCTCTCCCAACATTTTCCCGTTTTCCACGGCCCCTTTCCATCGCCACACGACATGATCACTGGAAATGCCCACAAACACGACATTTTGTCCTTCAAATTTCTTTTCCAATTCTTGCAAATAAGGATATTCCTTTCGACAAGGATAACACCACGATGCCCACACGTCAATAAAAACATATTTCCCCTTAAATTCATCCAAAGATCTGGCTTGTCCTTTCATATCTTCAAACGTGAAAGCGGGGCATCTATCCCCGACTTTCAGTTCCATCGTATCCACCGGAATCCCATGAACAAGTGAAGACATCAATAGGAAACACCCCATCCATAAAAATTCTTGAATTCTCATTTTTTGAAATTATATATAGTCATTTCCCCAATTTTCTCATCAATCGTACGATTGAACTTACCGGGATACACTCCTTTATTCCCATTTGCCGATCAGAAGGAGGTTGATCAACATAATATATCGGGTGCAGACAAGACACCATTGCAACCATATTTCCCCGGTCGTCCATAATCGGCCCCCCACTAGACCCCTTGGCAAAATCAGCCGTGATTTCCACCCGGTTACCAAAAGGATTACCGGATTCTTTGATAAACGTACGAGATACTACCCCACTTGTGTAAACATAAGGGTAGCCTGCCGGATGGGTCAAAGCGTGAACATTTGATCCAACAGCAAGGTCCTCCCCGAGTGGCATCGGAACCAGACGTTCGCCCCGAGTATCTATTTTAAAAAAAGCCAAATCACCACTCCGGTTATAACTGAGTACCGAAGAAATTGAATATATTTTTCCTGCCTCCGTTGCCACGAAAAGAAGACTATCCCGTAAATCCAACCGTGCCGACGTATCGATCAATTGCCACAACACATGGCTGTTTGTCACGCATACCCCGTCTTCTGATAGAACGACAGCCGTTGCCCAAGGCATGATGTACTCCGGGTGAACTGTTGCCCGCATATATTTAAAAACCATTAACACGCTCTCCCGCCTCTGTTCAATTATTGCCCTTGGTTTTAATTCTCGTTTCCCGGCAGGACGAGGTTCCACATCCACGGGCGTATTCTCTTCCAGCATACGAGCAGCCAGTTTTAACGTGTTCATTCCCTTGAATAAAGAGGCTGCACCCGGACGTTTCAATGAATCGAGAATAGTCCAACCTAAACGGTCATAATCCCGATAAACAACTTTTTCTTGCGCACGGCAACTTGCCGTTCCGAGCAGAACAGCAAGTAAACCGACACACAATCCTTTAAAACAACATTTTCTCATATGGAATTTATAAAATTACTTCTCTAAAGCATAAGGAATGAATTGCCCTAACGAGAATTTAAACTTATCATTTGTGGTCTCAGCCAGCAAAGTTTTCGCTAATTTCAATATTCTTTGTTGTTGGTCTTCATTCCCATTACGCTTAATTGTCAAAGACAACGGGAAGAACATCGCCAATAAATGCTCGTGTTCAATCTGGGGTATATTCTTCTCACAAACCTGCAAAAGCTTTTCCACGTCCCCACTTTTTTGGACTCGGGCAATCTCAACAAACAATTTTAAACGAGATTTACTCGGAAACTCGTATTTCTCCATCTCTTTCTCGACCTTATCTATTGCCTCCATGCCACTCTGGCGGTCACGACCGGTAATCATGTTGGTCAATTGAAGATCAAAAGCTGTCGCAATTTTCTCGTTCACTCGCTCAGCCCCGATACTTTTCTGAAAACGTTCCGCATTCGCCAGTAAATACTCCATATTAGGAGATCCGACTTGTGTCAGAACAGGATGTTCGTAGATAAACCAGTAAGCCGAATCTACCCGTTGCGAATCATTTAATTTAGATATTAACTCGTTCGCAACTTGTACGGTTAAAGGATCATCCACGGCCAACAAGGCACGGGCATATTTCACTAATAATTTCACGTCCCGATCACCTTTTTCATATTTCGCCGCAAGAATCCCGATCGCTTTATCCTCATCCAATCCCTCGGCAACCCGTTTGATAAAATCCTCCGCTGTCTCACTCCCTCCTACAATCCTATGCTGTACCTCTCCCTTTGTATTCAAAATCAAAAATGTCGGAAAAGCAGAAATCTTATACCGCTTCATAATTTCAGCACCTTCCCCTTCTTCCGTGTTATACTTCACGCAAACAAAACGGGGATTCAAATACTCTCCCATCTCCGATTTCGGAAATATCGTGTTCGCCATGTACTTGCACGGCATACACCACGATGTATACGTGTCTATAAACACTAATTTATTTTCAGCCTTTGCTTTCTCCAACGCCTTAACTAACGTCAATTCCTCGAAATTCGTTTGAGCAAAAGCTCCCACTTGCAGCATAAAAAATGCTACAAAAACATACAATACCTTATTCATCCCTGTAGAAATTTTAATGAAACGGTTCCCGCACGCACCAAAGGGAACCGTCTCGATTATGATTAACTATATCTATAAATACTATTAAAGAAATTCGATGTATCGTGGGAACCATAACATAAAATGTACTTTTCCTTCCCCCTTCACTTCCTCACTAGGTAAAAGAGTCAATCCTTCATTTATCGACCAATCAAAAACATGCACAGTATAATTCGCTCCGGAAGATGTTGCTACAACAAGCCTCTCAAACCTATTTTCATACAACTCTCCTAACCACGTAGCTGTATTGTAATCATAATCATTACCTATATACTTACAATAAGTTACCTCTCCTTCAAAAGTATGAATATTTTCCACGAACTCATCATTATCAATATCATAATAAGATAGTTGATTATCTTTTATAAAATAAATCAAATTATTAGTCTGATGCATCGTATAAAAGTCTGCAGTAGCAAAAGCTTCACAACGAGAAACCGGAATTGTCCGAGCAAAGCGAATCGGACCGTAAGTAGCATTATACCACTCTGCCACAGTCAACCCATATAATAATAAATTATTCGCATCGCCATTTTTTTTCATTAAAGCATATGCCGTTCCATATCCTTGTTTATTAGGATCTGAAAGAATACTTTTATCTGTTTGACCGAGATAAATCAATTCCGCATCCATTCTATTAGGAGAAATTCTCAAATCATCATCAGGTTGATAATCATCAGCAAAATATTTAACTTCCATCGTCGTGCTGAAGTTACTTGACCCAACAAGCAGACCAAAAGATGTATTTAACTCATCATACACCAACATCGGATTACTATATTTCCAACAAACAACATTAGGAGCCAAATGGTAATTACCCAAAAGTGCCGGCATAAACGCAACATTGGATCTCAAGTATGCTTTTCCATCACATATCAATCCTCCTGATTGCGCTAATTGCATAAATGAACTTATGTTACTAGATCCAAAATCTGGCATTTCAAAAAATAACTCTTCATTTCTCGCCAACACCTTCTCATCTGCCACTCGATACATTAAAATATCTTTCTGACTCACCGGGATTAAACACTTTTGCCTCTTTTCTGTTGTCCCTGATTCCGGATTATACCATTGATACGATTCTGTGTAAAGTAGCGACACTGGTTTTCCTTTCATCGGTTCTCCTAAAGCCAAAGACAATTGATCTGCTGCAAACTCAATACCATTAGCTTGAATCAAAGAAACATCCATATCCGTGTTTCCATCCATAGTCTCTTTCAATATTAGCCAGCCTCCATTAATACGTGGGGTGATGGAGTAATAAAATGTAAGAACCGCCTGAATACCACTTTCAACATGAGTTGCTTCTACTTCTAATGTAACGGAGCCTATAGTATCTACCCGCCATTCCAAATGAGAATCTTCAGAGATTAATTCCAACACAGTATCACGATAACGATACCAATTATAAGTACACTCGACTTCCTCTCCACCCATTACACATTTAGGGGTAATTTCAATTACTTCTCCTGTCTTCACAGAACCTCCAGTAACATTCTCTATTACTAAATCCGGGATACGATGAATAGTATTATCTTTATCGTAACAAGATACGAATATCAATCCTGCCACAAAAATCATCATAATTATATATCTTTTCATATCTACTTTTTTGTTGGTTACATAAATGCGACTGTTGAGAAAGTAATATCTGTATTCGGATCATTAGGATCATCTCTCAAAGGAGGTAATCCTTCTTCAGCCCGCACTGCATTCTCTTTCTTTAACTCTCGGTTGAACACATATAAATAATAATTCTTTTGATCCAGGTCAAGTGTATTTATAAATTCATCATCCCAGTCCTCTCCCGTTACTCTAATCATGAACTCATGACGAGGTTGACTCCAAGTCCCCGCAAAAAACCAATTATTCCAAGCAACTGGCCGGGTCAAGCAATCGGCTATCCCCAACTGGATATTACAATACTTTTCATCTCCCGCTTTCAAATCTTCCGAATCCACGATATGAAAGAAAAGAGTATATGTCGTGTCTTGCAAAGATCTATCCCGCATAACAATTACCGGGATCTTAGCTTCCAACTCTCCGGGCTCCAAAGTCAAATACTCTGCCATTCGTTCATCATCAAAAGCTACATAATGCACTCCCGCTTCTGCCTGATAGGGAAAAACTCGTAATACAGAATCCGCAATCTCACCATCCTCTCCATAAATATATTTCCACTCCTTCCCTTCATATTGCTCCAACCTAATCCGACTACTCCTTTCTGGTAACAATCCTTGCGGCCGTACGGTAAACCAAATCGTATCCATCATCCTCGTCTCTTCTTTCCCAATAAAAGAATAACTAAATCGTTCTGGATTTAGGGTTTCACCTAAAACAAACTGAACTCCACTCCAAGTTGTATTATAATCGGGTAACGCCTCCTCGCAGGCCAAACAACAAGAGCCCACACATAAAGACAATATCAATTTACGTATCATAATTCTTCTCTTTTAATAATTTTCAGTCGTACTCAATTCCCGCAACGGTAACGGTAACACATAAACGTCCTCTCCACACATTCTGGAAGACCAACGCATATTCACCGTTCCCAAGCGTTTATACACGAAAAACATTTGTCCTTCCGCATAAAACTCCTTTAAATACTCCTGTAGAATAATTTCCTGTCTATTACTTTCCGTCAATTCGGTTGTTGTCAATCCCCGAGATGCTAAAAATTCAGTATATACCGTATTCGCTTCCGCCAAACCGGCACACTCCGCAATAATCAAATACATCTCTGACAAACGGATCAAAGGAACACTTTTAGTCGATGCCGGGTTCTCGGTGTCAAATGACGCCATATTACCATATTTATTTGAAGAACGAAGGCCCCCACCATCATCAGTATACCATAAATACCGGAAACGAATATCTTCCGCCGCATACAATTCGCTCAGATTAGTACTTTTTTGTTCAAAAGCAGCATAAGAACCGTCTGCAATCATATTATCATTAAATTCTTCAAGACTTATTCCAAACAATTGCTCACTACTATACAACACTCTATCATAGCGCAGAAAATCATTTTCAACCCCCAAAGCAAATTGTTTTTTCTCTCCTGCAACTGTAGCTTCCTTTACTAACCGGGCATAACGCAAAGCCTCATCATGTTCGCCCAACCACAAATGTACTCGTGCCTGCAGACCAAGTACTGCATAATAATTCATCCGATTCTGACGATATGATACAGACTTATCATTTGCTACAATCAGGTCTACTCGTTGTAATAGCAATTCAGCCGAATCCAAATCTGCACAAAGTTTTGCCATATACTCTTGATAATTAGAATACGGATAATTCTCCAATTGAACCGTAGTCACATAGGGCAAATAATCCCGATTTCCATCAATCCCAGTTGGCATGGGCCCCCACAAACGAATCAAATCAAAATGAATAAAAGCCCGTAATCCCAAAGCTTCCCCTTTATACAGGTCTTCTTCATCTTCCGTCAATACGTTATTCTGAATATCAATATACTCCAACAAAGTATTCACGTTTGCAATAATCTCGTATTGTTTCAAAAATAGCTGGGACAAATTCATCTCAACCAAGTCTGCCCGATAATCATGAGACGCAAAATCATAAGCCGTTCCCCCATCCGTCGCCGTTATCCAAAGATTTGCCATATATTCCACTCCCCCGACAACCATACTCGCATCCGGAGAATAGTTGTCCCGCATCAAAGTATAACAACCGATCAAGGCATCATAAAATCCCCCCTGTGTCTTGAACATATCTTCTTTTGTCACTTGTGTTTCCGGCTGAATCGTCAACCAATCCTGACAACCCGACAAGCAGAATATCAAGCAAGACATCAATAATAAATTCTTCATATTTTTCATAACACGTTCAAATTAATTAGAAAGTACATGATATTGAAAACGACGGTTTCACGGAAAATGGATAATCAGTTCCTCTCTCTTGCTCTATCGTGGACATATACAACAAATCCATCATGCTAGCAGACAAACTCAATCTCTCCATTCGCATATATTTACAAATCCGACGCGGGAAATCATACTGGATATTAATATTTCTCCAGATAAAGGTTGATTCATCTGCCACGAAACGGTTATTAGCAACCGTATTCTTATCATTATTCAATCCTTTATATCGAGTCACGTCACCCGGCTTCTCCCAACGCTCACTCAACACACGTTTGTCAACATTCACCTTCGGATAAGCATTTTCTACCTTGTTCAATAAAGTCTGATTCAATTTCTGTCCTCCCAACCGTAACTCGAAACCAGTATTCAAAGAGAAAGATTTATAACGGAACATCGTACTGAAACGTCCGTTTACCTTCGGAACCTCATTCCCGACCTTAACCTTTGCATACATATCAATATCAGAAGAAACTCGTCCGTTTCGATCCATATAAAGCACCTCTCCCGTGGCTGCATCCACACCCGGAGAAATGAACGTGTAAATAGCATCCATAGATTCTCCCTCTTTATATTGCAAATAAACAAACGCCCCGATCTGATTATTCACGGTTTCCTCGTTCTGCCGTTTCATTTCATCCGAAAGGGTCACGATCGTATTCTTGTTCCAAGACATCGCACCCCTCACCGACCACATAATATTCTGGTTCCGCAACAAATTTACAGATACATTCAACTCTCCTCCCACGTTTCGAAGAGTCCCGATATTCTCCATATATTTTGGGAATCCATGAGAATAGGATAATCCCAATGAAGAAATATAATTTTTCGTTTCTTTACGGTAATAGTTACCTTGAACCGATAATATCTCATTAAACAATGTCAGATCGACCCCTATATTATGCTGATAGGTATCCTGCCAGCGCAATTTATCATTACCAAGTCCCATCAGATAAGCTCCCATATCCCCGTTATAACGTTGATCACGGTCATATTCGTAGGTTGTCAAAGCTTGATATGGATTACTCGGCAAAGCACTGTTCACCCCGTAAGAGTAACGTAGACGAAGTAAATTCATCCAAGGAAGATTTTCCAGTACAAAATTTTCCTGACTAACCGTATACCCAAAACCGATAGACCAGAATGGAGCAAAACGATTCTGAGAACCAAAGGATGAAGATCCATCCAACCGATAAGAAAAATCAAAGAAATAACGACTATCGTAATTGTAATTCCCGGTCACGGTGAATCCCGCTTGTCTGGAATGTGTATCCGTAGAACTGGGACGTTCATTAGCAAAACCGGCAGCGTTAGAAATATCTGTCAAATTATCATTAGCAAACCCTCGTAACCATAGTATATACCCTAGATTTTTCGTTTCATACAAGCTCCCATCTACCCCTACAAACACGCTGTGCCGACCGAAAGTGTTCCCGTAACTAGCATTAAAACTCCATTGCCAGGAACGCATTTCACGATATTCCCACGTGTAACTACCCATAGCATCCGGATCTGATGTGTTATTAAAATCATTACTGGATTTGGGAGAGAAACGATCACTTCTATCTGTTTGAGTGGTATAACCGACATTCGTGGATAACTTTAACCCTTTCACGACATCCCACTCAATCCTGAATGTATTTCGGATATTCGTGTATTTACTTTTATCAAATTTATTGATAGAAGCCTCCCACAAAGGATTTACAATCACATCCACCCCCGTGGTTGAACCAAACGTATTAAAAGATTTCACAATACGCCCATCCTCATCATAAGGATACCAATACGGATTCATGGTTACATACTCACCAAAAGACCCGTATGGACTATCTTCCGAATTATTCAATCCTAAAGAGAACGTATTCATGAAACGAATCTGTTTAAGTAAATAACTGATTCCCAATGTTCCATTAAAATTATTTCGAAAAGAGCCTTTCATGGCACCAGCCACGCAATTGTAAGATAAATTCATCGAGTAACGAAATTGTTCGTCGCCACCACCTAAATCCAGCGTATAGTTCTGCCCTACACCTGTACGTACCGGTTCACCAATCCAGTAAGTATCCACCCCCTCTGCTATGGATTTCACATTTTGCCGATACAGAACCATACGTGCCGGACTATTGTACAATCCTGCACGTTCCTCCAAATCTAATTTTTCCTTAGCATCCAACAAATCATAACTAGACAAATCGGGAATCTCCAAATTTATCCCACCGGAGAAAGAGACTCGCAACTTTCCTTGACGAGGTTTTGAAGAAGTAATCACAACAACACCATTAGCTCCCCGCGAACCATAAAGAGCCGTGGAACTCGCATCTTTTAAAATCGTTACAGACTCCACATCCGATGGGTTTAAGTCCATCACCCGTTCCAGCGTCACCTCGAAACCATCCAACACGAATAATGGCTGGTTCAACTCTGCCCGGGCATACGTCTGTAAGTTTGTAATATCCGGTAACCCGGAAATACCCCGAATCTGAATCTCCGGTAACACGTTCGGGTTGGAACCGTACGTATTATTCTCGCGAATCACGAAAGCCGGGTCAATATTGTTTAGCGTTTGTAACAGATTCCGGTTACCGTATGCCATAATATCCTCTTTCGTAATATGCGTTACCGCTCCCGTGAAACTCTCCTTCGGCTTGTTGAAGATACCTGTCACCACGACCTCGTCAATCTCCGCCATATCGTTTTTCATCACGATATTCAAAGGCTTATTATCTTTTTTCAATCGCACCTCCTGTTTCTGGTAACCCACGAATGAAAAAATCAACACGAGAGTATCCCGTTTGGGCAAATCAAAATCAAATTTACCCTCTTCATTTGTCGTGAAACCGATAGTTGTTCCTTTCACTTGAATCGTCACTCCAGGTAACGTCATCCCGTCCACATCCTTCACGGTTCCCCTCACGGTAATCTTTTTCAACGAATCTGTTACAGCCAACGCTCTCACATAATGGATTACCACGAAGTTATCGTTAATTTCGAACTTCACGTCATATCCTTTGAAGATCAATTGTAACGCCTGTTCGATCGTGGTATTCAGAAAATCCACGTTCACTCGTTTTGACACGTCGATCTTGGAGTTACTATAAAAAAAGTCCAACTGCGTGGATTCTGAAATCTTATTCAACACCTGCTCGATCGTGGCATCCTTCATTTTCAAGTTGATACGAGCCGTCTGCGAATGTACCGCAGCCGACAAATGCATCACGCACACCAAACATAAAATCCCTGTTATTCGCATAACCTTAAGAAAATTTTTTAGCCATCTGGGGGGATAAAGCCCCAAATCACAATTTTTTTTCATACATTTGTTTTTTAAAGGTTTACAATGAGTCTTGTCCTCTATCGCCAAATGTCGGGCAAGACTGCTAACTTTTATAAATGCCGGGGAAGTCGCTATACTTTTCCGGTATTTTTAATTTATTCTGAAATTACAATTGTTTTCCCTTTCACGCTAAACCGGACTTGACTTGTACTCTCGATCATCCGAACCAAATCATCCAGAGGTTTAAACTTCACGATCGCCCCCGTGAACCGCACCTTTTTCACGTTTTCACTACTAAAGAATATTTCCACGTCATACCAGCGGGAGATCTGCTTGGCAATCTCTTCCAGTTCCGTGTTATTAAACAAGAACTTCCCATCGATCCAAGACGTGTAAAGACGAACATTGACTTCCCGTTTCTCTAACTCGTTTTCTTTCCCATAAGCCTGTTCCCCCGGAACCAGTCGAAACGCTTGCTGACCACCTGAAAAAATTTCCACGCTACCATTTACCAGCGTGGTGGAAACCTCCTCATTATCATCGTAATCATTCACGTTAAAACGAGTACCCAACACTTTCACGTTCATCCGGGATGTTTCCACGATAAAAGGTCTTTCTGCATCATGTGCCACGTCAAAAAAAGCCTCTCCGGACAAAACAACCCGTCTCTCTTTTCCCATGAAAGATTGAGGATATATTAATCGTGATGCCGAATTCAACCAAACCTTTGTCCCGTCGGCTAACACGACTTGGTACTCTCCACCCTTAGGAATAATTAATTCATTATTTTTATTGGCATCGGTAATCCCAATAGAATCATATGAAGAATAGCGTAACAGATGATTAGAATCCATCTCTATCCGGACATTTGCCTCGTGAGCGATCAATGAACTCTTCATTGTACTATCCAGCATAATCGTTTTTCCATCATACAACTTCAATATTGCCCGTTCTCCCCCCGGACGAGAAACTGCACTAAATTGACGATGTACCTCCACCGATTCATTCCCTGCCACAAAATCAAAGCCACTCCTAACGGCAAAATAAAGAGAGCCGCATATTTCCACCAATAACGGAAACCTATTGACCTTCCTCTTCCCCGCTTCACTCGTTTTAATACATTCTCCGTATCAGGAGTAAAATCCCGATGTAAAAGTTTTACCTGATCACGTATTTTCTTTATCTCGGCATATATTTTCTCGTGTTTCACATCTTCTGCCAGCCAGTCCGAAAGTTCCGTTTCCTCCATTGGTGACAGGCGATCATCCAACTTCCCGGAAATCAACTCATATACTCGATCATCTATTTTCATCTTCATATTTTTACATAGAGTACTTCAAAAATGAAAAACAGGGTGAAGAAAAAACAGATTTTTTTGAAAAAAAAGATTTTAATCTTCTTTTATCCCAAAAAGAAATAGTAATAAAGAGAATTGTTCCTGTTTCAATTTT
>ENA-OPBO01002315-OPBO01002315.1-human-gut-metagenome-genome-assembly--contig:-NODE-2315-length-11519-cov-3.609560_pt1 | contig 11519 bp, 9 predicted proteins | sample MGYA00241071_ERZ501458 | MGnify/ENA primary metagenome ERZ501458 (study PRJEB25962, sample SAMEA2042509) | human gut metagenome | biome: human gut; feature: human-associated habitat; material: faeces...
CGCCGGGCGGGGGGTGGAACGCCGCCCGTCGGGCGGCGTTTTTGCTGCTTTTCGCGCGAAATCAGCCGAAGAACTTGTTGTGTATCGCCTGCACCGCCTGGTCGGCGTAGCCCTTTTCGATGAGCACCGAGACCTTTATCTCAGAGGTCGAGATCATCTGGATGTTTATCTTCGCGTCGTACAGGGCCTCGAACATCAGGGCCGCGATGCCGGAGGCGCTCATCATGCCCGCGCCTACTATGCTCACCTTGCAGACGTTCGTGTCCACGCTCAGGTGGTCGAAGCCTATCGACTCCTGCAGCTCCGAGAGAGCCTCCGCCGCCGCGTCCGCGTCCTGCAGCGGCACCGTGAAGCTGATGTCGTTCGTCCCCTTCTTGCCGTAGGACTGCAGGATGATATCCACGTTTATCTTGGAGCGCGCCATCGTGTTGAACACGCGGAAGGCTATGCCGGGTTCGTCAGGCACGCCGACGACCGCTATGCGCGCCACGTCGTTATCCTTCGCTATGCCGCTTATCTTCATCTCTTCCATCTTCTTTGCGACCTCCTTAACTTTTGTGCCGGGCTTCCGCACGTAGCTCGAAAGCACCTCTATCACGACGCCGTAGCGCTTCGCCAGCTCCACCGAGCGGTTCATGAGCACCTGCGCGCCCAGGCTCGCGAGTTCGAGCATCTCGTCGTAGGTGATCTCGTCGAGCTTCCTCGCATTCTTCACCTTGCGCGGGTCCGCGGTGTAGAGCCCGTCCGTGTCCGTCAGCAGGACCAGCAGATCCGCGTGCAGCATCGCCGCCACCTGGGCCGAGAGCATGTCGTTGTCGCCCAGCTTCAGCTCGGCGATGGACACCGTGTCGTTTTCATTTATTATGGGCACCGCCCCGCGCGCGAGCAGCACCTCAAGCGCCGAAAAGGCGTTGTGATAGCGCCGCCGGTCGCGGAAGTCGTCCCGCGTGAGCAGCAGCTGCGCCGCAACGTAGCCGTGCTCGTGCAGGCAGCGCGTGTATTCCTCCATCAGCAGCCCCTGGCCAACCGCGGCGCAGGCCTGCTTTGCCGCCGTCGCCTTGGGCCGCTCGTGATAGCCCAGCAGCGTGTAGCCCGCGGCGATGGCCGCGCTCGTCACCATGACGACCTGATGCCCCTCGTCGCGCAGGTCCGCGACCTGGGCGGTCAGCGCGCGCAGCCGCTCCGGCGAGAGCCGCCCGCTCTTTTCCGTGAGCGAGCTCGTGCCTATCTTAACAACTATCGTCTTCTTCCCGGCCACGGGGGAACACCTCCGAAAACTCATCAGTTATTTTATTATTATAACATACCTCCGCGCATTATCAAGCGTATCGGGAGACGCGGGGACGTGATATAATGGCGCAAAAGGGGGCTCTGGGATGAAAAAGCGGATACTTTTCATAGGCACGGGCGGGACCATCGCCTCGGAGATGTCGGACGAGGGGCTGCTGCCCGGCGTGGGGGCCTCGGCGCTGCTGGGCTATGTGCCGGACGTGGCGGAGCTCTGCGAGGCCGAGAGCGTGCAGCTCTTCGATTTGGACAGCACGAACATAGGCCCGGCGGAGTGGCTGGAGATGGCGCGCGCGGTGCGCGAGAGCTACGCGCGCTTTGACGGCTTTGTCATCAGCCACGGCACGGACACGATGGCCTACACGGCGGCGGCGCTGAGCTATCTCATCCAGCGCAGCCCGAAGCCCATCGTTCTGACCGGGGCGCAGAAGCCGATAGGCTTCGACACGACGGACTCGCGCCAGAACCTGCGGGACGCCTTCGCCTGCGCCTGCGGCGAGGGGATGCACGGGGTGTGCATAGTGTTCAACGGCCGGGTGATACTCGGCACGCGGGCGCGCAAGACTCACTCGAAGAGCTTCGACGCCTTTTCGAGCATCAACTATCCGAACATCGCGGATGTGCGCGACGGGCGCATCCTGCGCTACATAGAGCCGGAGCACGGGCCGGAGCCGGAGTTTTACACGCAGCTGGAGACGCGGGTGGGGCTTTTGAAGCTCATACCCGGGACGGAGCCGGAGCTTCTGGAATACATGCTGGGCCGGAGCCGGGCGCTGGTCATCGAGAGCTTCGGGGTGGGCGGCCTGCCGGAGCGCGGCGGGATGCACGCGATGGTGAAGGCCGCGGCGGCGGCCGGGAAGGCCATCGTCATGACGACGCAGGTGCAGAACGAGGGCTCGGACCTGGCGGTGTACGGCACGGGCAGCGCCCTTGCGCGCCGCCCGGACATACTTGAGGCCTACGACATGACGACGGAGGCGGCGGTGGCGAAGCTCATGTGGCTGCTGCCCCGCTGCGCCTCGCCCGGGGACGTGTCGAGGCTGTTCTACACCCCCGTGGCCCAGGACCTGCTCTCCCCGCCGCCCTTACAGGGGCGCTGAGACTGCGCCTGCGCGGCGGGCGCAAAAAGGGGGAACCCCCCGGCGAGAGGGTTCCCCCTTTGACACCTCCTGCGCTTCATTGGCAAGAGAGTATTCCGCACGCGGCGGCGCGCGGCCGGGACTCAGCTCCCGGCCCCGCCCGCTTTTTTTGTAAAAAGGCGGGGCAGAAAACCTCTATCCTTGGGCGGCAGCTTACAAGCGGATTTTATCGGCGGTTATGTCTGCCAGCGCGGCGCAGTTGGTCATCAGCATGACGTTTTTCAGCTGCTCTCCCAGGCTTTCGGCGTAGAGGCGCACGCCTTCCGCGCCGCCGCCGTGGGCGGCGACCACGAAGGGCCGGCCTATCATGGCCGCGTCCGCGCCCAGGGCCAGGGCCTTGAAAATGTCCGTGCCCGTGCGCAGCGCGCCGTCCGCGATTATCTTGAGGTCATTCCCCACCGCGGCGCGCAGCTCCGGGATGACCTCGCAGGTCGAGGGCGCGGACTGGATGACCCGCCCGCCGTGCGTCGAGACGATGATGCCCGCGCAGCCCGCGCGCGCGGCCTTCTCCGCGCCCGCCGGGGTCATCACGCCCTTGAGCAGGAAGGGGATCTTCACGCTGCCCGTCAGCTCCCGCAGCTCCGCCTCGCTCTTCGGCGCAAGCTGGCTCACTGCCGAGCCCATGTTGGCAAAACCCGCCGCGTCCACGTCGCAGGCGAAGGCTATGCAGCCCGCGGCCTCCAGCTCCTTGGCGCGGCTTATGAGCTTCCCGTTATCCGCCCAGGGCTTGAGCGTGACGACGTTCAGGCCCTCGTTCTCGCGCGCGGCGTCCAGGCCGCAGGCGTACTGCTCGCCGTTGGCGTTGTCGCCCGAGAAGGGCAGGATGCCCGCCGCCTTCGCCCCGCGTACCAGGGCGAAGGTCCAGTCCCTGTCCGTCATGGCCCCGTTGTAGTTGTGGCTCATGCCGCCTATGGGCGCGGCGAAAATGGGGTAGCGGAAGCGGCGGCCGAAGATCTCCAGCGAGGCGTCCTGGCCCCGGCTCTCGTACACCGTGTCCATGTTTATCTTCACGCGCGAGAGGAACTCCACGCAGTTCGTCCAGGAGGAGCCGTCCCCCATCGCGCCGAGGCCGGGTATCTCGCCCCGGCAGGCGGCGCCGTTGCAGACCTTGCAGACCCGGCAGTTGGGGCGCATTATCTCCCTCGCGCGGCTCCAGACCTCGTCAAGCGTCATTGCTGACCCTCCCCTTGTTTATGAGCTTGATAACGACCAGCGTGCCGAGCATGAGCAGTATGGCCACAGGCAGGGCAATGTAGGCGTTGGGCACGAAGCCCGCTACTATGTAGCTCACGCAGCTGACCGCGGCGCAGGTGATGGCGTAGGGCAGCTGGGTGGAGACGTGGTTCACGTGGTCGCACTGGGCGCCCGCGGAGGCCATGATGGTGGTGTCCGAGATGGGCGAGCAGTGGTCGCCGCAGACGGCGCCCGCCATGCAGGCCGAGACGCAGACGACACCGTGCGGGTCGGTAAGCGGGAAGACGCTGAGGGTGATGGGGATGAGTATGCCGAAGGTGCCCCAGCTGGTGCCGGTGGAGAAGGCGATGAAGCAGCCGATGAGGAACACTATGGCGGGCAGGAAGGCCTGGAAGCTCTTCGCCGAGGCACGCAGCGTGGTGTCGACAAAGACCGTCGCGCCGAGGGAGTCGGTCATGGCCTTGAGGCTCCAGGCGAAGGTGAGGATGAGTATGGCGGGGACCATGGCCTTGAAGCCCTCGGGGATGCTGTTCATGATCTCGCGGAAGCTCATGGAGCGGCGGCAGAGGTAGTAGACGATGGCGAAAACCAGCGCGAAGGCGCTGCCCAGCATCAGACCCTGGGAGGCGTCGCAGCCGGAGAAGGCGTCGACGAAGCTCGTTCCGGTGAAGAAGTTGCCGGAGTAGAGCATGCCGAGCACGCAGCAGATGACCAGCACGACGATGGGCAGCACGAGGTCGAGCACGCGCCCCTTGCCCTCGGGCACGTCCTCCTCCATGCCGGCGTAGGGGTTTTTGCCGGAGAAGAGGTCGCCCGCCTGGGCGTTTTTCTCAAACTTCGCCATGGGGCCGTACTCGACATAGCTGGCCACGGCGGCGGCCCAGGAGGAGATGGGGGCGATGATGCAGACGGGCGCGGCGGTGGCGTCGATGAGGTAGGAGAGCTTGGCGCGGGAGACGTTGTGCTTGTCCGTTACGGGGCGCATGACGCTGCCCACGGTCAGGCAGTTGAAGTAGTCGTCCACGAAGATGAGCACACCGAGCGCGATGGTGGCCAGCTGCGCGCCGACGCGGGTCTTGATGTGCTTTGCCGCCCAGCGCCCGAAGGCCGCGGAGCCGCCCGCGCGGTTCATGAGCGAGACCATCGCGCCGAGGATGACGAGGAAGATGAGGATGCCGACGAAGAGGGAGGAGTAGACCTCCTTCGTGATGAGCGCGAGGACGATGGCTATGACGGGCGGCAGCAGCGACCAGGCCGTGCCGTAAAAGCGGCTTACAGCCTCCTCCGCCTCGCCGCCGTCCGCGAACACGCCCACGACGAGCGCGCAGACGATGAGCGCCAGGACGGCGATGAGCGCCGGCAGGGCGCTGATTTTTTTAGTCTTGTGCATTTTTTCTCCCGCTCTCTTTTGCTTTATAACAGCCGGATATCCACAGACGGCGAGCGCCTGTGGATACCGGTGCCGTTTCAGTTTTCCATGAAACGCGAGAGGAAGTCCCGCGTTTCGGGGCTCTGCGGGTTTTTGAAGAGCTCCTCCGGCGCGCCGCTCTCCCAGATGACGCCGTCCTTCATGAACACGGCCTGGGTCGAGACGTCCCGCGCGAAGGCCATCTCGTGCGTGACGACGAGCATGGTCATGCCGCCCGCGGCGAGCTCGCGCATGACGGAGAGCACCTCGCCCACCATCTCGGGGTCGAGCGCGCTCGTCGGCTCGTCGAAGAGCAGCACCTCCGGCTCCATGGCCAGCGCCCGCGCTATGGCGACGCGCTGCTTCTGCCCGCCGGATATCTGGCGCGGCCTTGCGTTTATGTAGGGGGCCATGCCCACCTGCTCCAGGTATTTCATCGCGTTGGCCCTCGCCTCGGCCTTGCTCTTTTTGAGCACCTTGACCTGGCCTATCATGCAGTTTTCCAGGACGCTCATGTTGGCAAAGAGGTTGAAGCTCTGGAACACCATGCCCACCTTGGAGCGGTAGGCCGAGGCGTTCACCCTGCCGGAGATGACGCTCTCGCCGTGAAAGAGCACGTCGCCGCTCGTCGGCGTTTCGAGCAGGTTTATGCAGCGCAGCAGCGTCGATTTGCCGGAGCCGGAGGCCCCTATTATGCTCGTCACGTCGCCCTTGGAGACGGTGAAGTCTATGTCGCGGAGCACCTCGTTCTTGCCGAAGCTCTTGGAGAGGTGGCGGACCTCAAGTATCGGTTCCATCAGCGATCCCCCCTCGTGCTGCCGTTGCGGTTTTGAAGGCTCTGGCACAGGCGCTCCCGGTACTCGGGGCTGCGCTCGTCAAAGGGCGTGCCGTGGTCGGGGTGGCTGTAGGTGCCGGCGGCCATGGTGAGCTGGTCGGACTGGGCCAGCTCGTAGCTGCTCTTGCCGTCCATGAGCTTCTCCACCCAGCGGAGTATGAAGGAGGCCGTCAGCGTCACGGCGAGGTAGCCTATCATCTCTATCGTCGCGCTCGGGAAGTACATGCTGTTCAGGCCCACGAGCTGGCGGTGGAAGGCGAAGAACTCCATGAAGCCGATGATGAACATGACCGAGGTGTCCTTCACATTTATAATGAAGTTGTTGCCTATCTGCGGCATGATGTTCCGCAGGGCCTGGGGCAGGATGATGCTCGTCATGGTCTGGTAGTGGTTCATGCCTATGGCCTTGGCGCCCTCGGTCTGGCCGGGGTCTATGGAGATGATGCCGCCGCGGACCGATTCGGCCATGTAGGCGCCGGTGTTTATGGAGACGATGAGTATCGCCGCGGCCCACATGCTGCTGAAGCTGTACTGGTTGTTCGAGAAATAGGGCAGGCCGTAGAAGATGAACACCGCCTGCAGCACCATGGGCGTGCCGCGGAAGACCTCAACATACACGCGCACGATGACCCGGATGAGCTTAAGGAAAAAGCGCTTGAACCAGTTGTCGTTCTTGGTGTACGGTATCGTGTTCAGTATGCCGCAGACGAGGCCGATGAGGCAGCCTATGACGGTCGCCACCAGGGCGAGCAGCAGGGTCTTGCCCAGGTTGACGAGATAGGACTCCCAATAGACCGCGAGCAGGGCCCCTATATCGCTTATGAGTGCGGAAAATCTGTCCATTTGGCGGTGTTCCCTTCCTCAGTTTGAGCCTCAGGCTCAGATCTCGGGCTGCACGGAGATGGCGTAGGCCATGATGGCGTTGAAGTCGTCGGCGTCCATCTGGCTGAGGACGGCGTCGATGGCCTCGCGGAGCGTGGCGTTGTCCTTCTGGACGGAGATGCCGATGTTGACGTTCTCGGCGCGCTCCTCCTCGGAGGCGAACTGGAAGTCGCCGTCCGTGCCGGCGAAGTTCAGGATGACGAGGTTATCGTCCTTCTGCACGGCGGCGGTGGCGGTGGGCACGTCGGTGCAGATGTAGTCCACCTGGCCGGTGGTGAGGCTCATTATCATGCTGGGCGCGGTCTCGGCGGGGGCGATGAGGTCCACGTCCGGGATCTGGGGCAGGCAGGAGTCGTACCAGATGGTGCCGCTCTGCGCGGTGGCGGTGCCGCCGGCGAGCTCGGCTATGCTCGTGGCGGAGGCGTACTCGCTGTCCTTGGTGGTGACGATGACGATGTCGGCGTAGTAGTAGGGGCCGGCCATATCGACCTGGGCCATGCGGTCTGCGGTCATGCTCTGGCCGGCGATGACGGCGTCATAGATGCCGCTCTGCACGCCGGGGACCAGGCTGTCCCACGCGCTGGAGACGACCTCAAGCTCCCAGCCGTAGATGTCGCAGATGATCTTGGAGATCATGACGTCGTAGCCGTTGGCGTAGGAGCCGGACATGTTGGAGATGGCCACGCCGTTGTTGGAGTCGTCTATCTGGGTCCAGTTGTAGGGCGCGTAGGCGCACTCCATGGCGACGGTAAGCACGCCGTCCTCGACGCCCTGGACGGCGGCGGGGTCTATGTCCTCGGGGACGGTGAGGGAGGCGATGACGGCCTCGGCGGCCTCCTTGGGGTCAACTTCAGGGGCTTCGCTTTCGGTGGCGGCGGGCTCGCTGCCGCAGGCGGCAAGGGCGAACACCATGCAGAGCGCGAGGATGAGTGCAAGAATCCTTCTCATTTTGTTTTACCTCTCTTTTTCAATTTCGCCTGGGGTTTTGCCGGGGAATGCTGGGGTTTCGGCGGCCCGGGCAAAGAAAAAGCCCTGAGCCAGGCTGTGTGAAGGCTCAGGGAACAAGGCAAAATGACGGTTTCGCGTTTTCGATAGCTCTCCACAACAGTGACAGTCCGGCGGATGTTCTCCGACGGCCCGGTTACCGCAGGGGCAGACAACCCGGCGGTCCCTCGGCGGCCTCCCCTTTCGCCCCCACGGTGTCTGCCGTGTCTCCGGGAGCTACTCTTGTCAGCCGCGCCTCTATCTTCCATATGAAATTGTGTCCCATTATACCCTCAAAACCGGGTTTGTCAAGGGCCAATGTAAACGGAAGGTAAAAAAACTGTTATAATTTCGGTCTGCCGCTCCCCAGGCGGGGGAAAACGTGTTATCATTTCTCTGCGACATAGAAATTATAATGGGGTGTATGTGTGGATATCTTCAGCGTCATAACCATGTTCGGCGGCCTGGCCATGTTCCTCTTCGGCATGGAGGTCATGGGCGAGGGCCTCAAAAAGAGCTCGGGCGACACGCTGCGCGTCCTGCTGCAGAAGCTGACGCGGAACACCTTTACGGGCCTGCTGACCGGCATGCTGGTCACGGCCATAATCCAGGCCTCCTCGGCCACCATCGTGCTCACCGTCGGTCTGCTGGCCGCGGGCATACTGACGCTCCGTCAGGCCATCAGCATAGTCATGGGCGCGAACATAGGCACGACCATCACGGCCCAGATCATCCGGCTCATGGACATAGAGTCCGGCGGCAACGTCGTGCTCGAGATCTTCAAGCCCTCGACCCTCGCGCCCGCGGCGCTCATCATCGGCATCATCCTCGTCATGTTCATCAAAAAGAGCAGCGTCAAAGGCCCGGGCGAGATCTGCGTCGGCTTCGGCATCCTCTTCACCGGCATGATGACGATGACGAACGCCGTTGCGCCCCTGGCCGAGTCCCAGACCTTCATCGACCTGCTGACACGCTTTTCCGAGATGCCGGTGCTGGAGATCATCGTCGGCATCGCGGTGACGGTCATAGTCCAGAGCAGCTCGGCCGTCGTCGGCATGCTGCAGGCCCTGTCTGTGACGGGGGCGATGACCTTCCAGTTGGTCTATCCCCTCATCATGGGCATCAACATCGGCACCTGCATAGTCACCGCCTTCCTCTGCTCCCTCGGCACTTCGAGGGACGCCAAGCGCACCGGCATAGCGCACATACTCTTCAACGTCATAGGCACCATCCTCTTCATGATAGTCATGGGCATCCTGGAGGCCACCGGCGTCGTCACGGAGCTCATGGCCCAGACCGTGGACAGCGGCGCCATCGCGAACTTCCAGAGCTTCTTCAACATAGCCACGGCCATCGTGCTGCTGCCCTTCGTGAACTTCCTCATGGAGCTCTCCATCCGGATAATCCCCGCGGACGCGGAGGAGGAGACGAAGGCCGCGGAGCTCGCGATGCTCGACGAGAAGCTGCTCGTTTCCCCCGCCCTCGCCATGGCCGAGGCGGCGGGCGCCATCGGCCGCATGGGCGCCCTGGCCTCCGAGAACATGGACGTCTCGCTCAAGCAGCTGCACGCCTACGACCCCGCGGTGACGAGCGCCATAAACTCCCGCGAGGAGCGGATAGACCGCTTTGCGGACCGGGCGGACAACTTCCTCATCCGCCTGTCGCACGACCTGCAGAGCGCGGGCGACGACGCGCGCATGAACCTGCTGATGCAGGCCGTCCCGGACTTCGAGCGCATAGGCGACTACGCCACGAACATAGACGAACTGGCCGAGCGCCTGAACGCGCAGAAGGTGACGCTGTCTGACTACGCGAAGGGCGAGCTGACGGTGATAGGCGAGGCCGTGAGCGAGATAGTGAAGCTGACGGTGGAGGCCTTTACGAACGACGACAACGTCCAGGCCCGGCGGGTGGAGCCCCTGGAGGAGGTCATAGACGACATGGTCCTCCAGCTGCGGGACAACCACACGGAGCGCCTGCGCCGCGGCATCTGCACGGTGAACGGCGGCCTGGTCTTCCTGGAGACGCTGACCTACCTGGAGCGCGCGGCGGACCAGTGTTCGAGCATAGCGCTGCTGATGCTGGCGAGGGAGAACGAGAGCATAAAGAAAAACCACCACGCCTATCTCCAGAGCCTGCACTCCGACGGCGGGGCGGAATACGAAGCCGCCATTGCCGCGCGCAGAAAGCAGTATCTCGACCGCCTGAGCAAAACGCCCCAGTGACCTCCGGGTACCTGGAAAACGACAAAAATGCCGCCCATCGGGCGGCATTTTCATTTCAGCAGGGGCGGCCGCTCAGACAAACGGGCGGTCGATATGCACCTTGGGGTGGGAATTTTTCCACAGGCTGTGGACCAGGGTCTCCAGCGCCGCGCGGCATTCGTCTTCGGTAAGCGCGCTGTCGTTCGGCAGCACGGCGTCGAAGATGACGTTCGTGTGCGTCGGGCCGTCCACTATGCGGAAGTCGTGGATGGTGAGCCGCGGCTCTATCGCCTTCGCCGCCTCGGCCAGCTCGTCGCGCATGTGGGCGGTCTTGGAGCCGTCCGGGCTCACGGGGTCCATATGTATGACCGCCGCGCAGCCCAGCTTCGACTCCAGCTCGTACTCCGCCGTGTCTATGGCGTCGTGCAGGGCGTAGATGTCCCCGTCGCCCGGCACCTCGGCGTGGAGCGACACCATCAGCCGCCCCGGGCCGTAGTCGTGGACGATGAGGTCGTGGACTTTCATGACCTCCGGATGCGCCATCACGATGTCCGTGATGCCGCGCACCAGCTGGGGGTCGGGCGGATTGCCCAGCAGGGGGCTGAGCGTCTCCCGCGCGGCCTTGAAGCCGGAAAAGATGATGAAGCAGGCCACCGCCGCGCCGCCCCAGCCGTCGGCGTTCACGTCCGTGAAGCGCGCCAGCAGCATCGAGGCCAGGACCACGCCCGTTGCTATGCAGTCCGAGAGCGAATCCATCGCCGTGGCCGACATGCCGGGGGAGTTCAGCTTCCGGCCTATGCCGCGGTTGTAGGCGAACATGTAGCCCTTGACGCAGATGGAGGCGACGAGCACCAGCATGGGCAGGAGCCCGGCGTCCACCGGTTCGGGGCTCCTGATCTTGTCTATGGACTCCAGCCCCAGCTGCACGCCCACGACGATGATGATGAGCGACACCGCCACGCCGGAGAGATATTCGATGCGCCCGTGGCCGAAGGGGTGGCCCGGGTCGGGCTTCTTTGCGGCCATGCGGAAGCCCAGCAGCGTGATGACCGAGGAGCCCGCGTCCGACAGGTTGTTGAAGGCGTCCGCCGTCATGGCGATGGAGCCGGACAGCCGCCCGGCCAGGTACTTGCCCAGGAAGAGCAGCACGTTCAGCCCTATCCCCACCAGCGAGCAGAGCATGCCGTAGGCCCGGCGCACCCCTGCGTCCGAGGTGTTCTCCCTGTCCTTTATGAAGAGCCTTGAGAGCAGAGTTATCAAGCACTTACCTCCCATACAAGGCGGAAACGGCCCCGTCCGAGGCCGCTTCCGCATTTTTTATGGCTGAAAAAGCCGGCTTTTTCAATACGCGCCGCGCTCGATGTAGTCGGCGAGCTGCGCGAGCTCCGGCACCTGGATGGACTCGATCTCGCCCGCGTCGCAGGAGGCGGCCCAGCCGGGGTTTATCGGAAGCTTCGCGACCTGGCCGATGCCGAAGCGCTCCGCCGTCTCGTCTATGCGGCTCTGGCCGAAGACGCTGATGCCCGCGCGGCCGCTTTCGGAGACGATCGAAGCATTGAGCATCGTGTTGTTGTCGTAGGAGTTGC
>ENA-OPBO01002331-OPBO01002331.1-human-gut-metagenome-genome-assembly--contig:-NODE-2331-length-11427-cov-1.907756_pt1 | contig 11427 bp, 9 predicted proteins | sample MGYA00241071_ERZ501458 | MGnify/ENA primary metagenome ERZ501458 (study PRJEB25962, sample SAMEA2042509) | human gut metagenome | biome: human gut; feature: human-associated habitat; material: faeces...
AAGCTCCAACCTTTCCATTTATTTGGGATATATTTAAACTCTGCAAAAGTAGAAAAATTTTCTAAGATTTCGGGGATTGGCTTAAAAGGAGTTCCCCATGTACGATTAAATGATAGTTTGGCACGATAAGTCCATTCATTACTAATATCACCACTCCAACCGAGATGAATAGCTTTGATACGATTATATAAAAAACCTAAATATCCATTTGTATTATATATAGGAGAGGCTATTAAAGGATTAGCCATTGTCATTCCCCAATGTACCCACCCCGGATACCAAGTATTATTATAATAATCATCTGCTCCTCCTGTTTTATGTATTGTACTTGAATTTTCAGGACCATGTAATGGACCACTTTGGTTAGTTGTTTGATAGTACTCTAAAACAAACTCCTTGATGATTTGAGATTGGTTAGCTTTATATTCTATTCCCCAAAGTCCATCTAGGCCATTTTTTTTTCCCATGCCTGAAAAATCATCATAATAATTCTCTAAATATGCACTGATGGAAAAAATATTATGTTTATATGTTAGTTTAAGATGTTCACTACCCATGTAATTCCCTTGGTACCAAGCTTCTGATCCTCTATTTTGTGGAATAAGTGCATGAAAAAAATCTTTCCATCCATTGCCTAGATCTCCTTCGTCAATTCCACCCACTTTATATCCTCCAAATTGGTCGTCTAAACTCATTCCTATATCAAATAACCAATGACTTTTTCTTTTCCCAAAACGAAAAAAGAAACTCTTATGATGATATTTGATACTTTTTGTGTACGAATACCCATTACCAACGTATTTTCGTTGATAGTTATTGTCTGTAAACCATCCATAAGAGAGTTCAGCTTTTATTTGTATACCCGGTGTGATATGTACATAGTCTAAAATTCCAATAGCTATTTGAGGAATAGGGCGTGCGTTTCCCGACCAAGTTAGTCCCCCACTACTTAATTGTTGATTAAGAAGAGGTGAATTCAGTTCTCGATTCCCAGCCCATAATCCAATCCACTTATAACGAATATCTACATATGCTTGCTGTACAATGAAAGTCGAAGTTAATCCCACTGCAACTGCCAAATCAATTCCTCCTTCTAATTTCCATGAGCGAACTTTGTTTTTGTAAAAAGCCCCCCCTCTTATATAAGTGTTATTATCAATGGAGGATAATCCATGCTGATTACTATTTTGCCATAGTGGAGTGTACTTACCTGTATGTATAGTTGCACCATATTCAGCAAATGTATTAAGTTCTTGTGCATAAAGAATGTTTCCTTTTGCAAAAAGCAAAAAAAGAAACAATATCTTATATCTTTTAAAAATAAACATTTGTTATTTTTTTATCATAACCCCAATTGTGCGAAGCATGATTTTTATATCTAATCCAAGTGACCAATGTTGAATATACCATAAATCATAATCTACACGCATTTTTACTCTTTTAATATCCCTTTCTCCACGTAATCCATTGACTTGTGCCCATCCTGTAATACCAGGTTTTACTGCATAGCGTAAAGAATAAGTTGCAATTTCACTCATGTATTCTTTGTCGTGTACCAGCATATGCGGACGCGGCCCAATAATAGACATATCCCCTTTAAATACATTCCAGAATTGCGGTAATTCATCTAAGCTTGTGACGCGTAAAAAATTTCCTAATGAGTATTTATTCATTTGTGGGTCAACATATTCATCTGCATGGTTGTGAGCATCCATTGTTCTGAATTTATAACAAACGAAAACTTTTCCATTTCTTCCAGTTCTCTTTTGTTTGAATATAATTGGACCAGGCATACATATTTTTATGCAACACGCTATAATAATATATGTCCATGGAAAAATCAGGACTAAAAATAATGTAGCAACTATAATATCAAATATGCGTTTTATCATTTTACATATAGGCCGCATTAACGGCGCATCTTTTAATAAAATATGTGTATTCATTTGACTATATAACGTGTTCATATCCGTTATATTGTTTTTTGTAATCGAAGAATCACAAATGTTTTTAGCCTGTTGAACTATACTTTCCATCATATGCACTTAATCGTAAACATAGGATATTAAAATGATCAATACATCTATTCCCTTAAATTGAGATCTTTTTTATAATATCCACTATTAATTAAACGTGAAAAAAGCGTAATAATTGCCTTTTGGAATAAAAAATGGATAAAAATTAACTAATAAAAACTTGTCTATTGTGATTCTATATACTGCTTTATGGATGTTATAAGAGAAGGGGAGGCCTCCTCTCCTATTTGGTATAATGCTTTTATTGTGTAGTAATAGCTCTTTAAGTTGTTGCTTATCATAGGCTACATAGGTGTATTTCAATTCGTTCATTTTCATTGCAGTATATATCTGGTGATCATTACGGTGTTCGCCTAATGATGCAAGACGTGGATATATAATAATTGGCTTACATTTTAATAATGCTGTAATAATTGTTCCCATTCCCGCATGTGAGATAATGAGTCTGGCTTTTTCAAATAAATCATTAAATTCTTTAGGAGATAAAAAATCAATAGTTTGAATATTTTGAGCTTTATATTGACTATTATAAACTTGTGCTATAATAGGCTCATTTATTTCAAGAGCAATGTTGTCAATTATTTTTATAAGACGATCAAATGGCGTTTGCGTACCGATTGTGACAAAAATCATAAATATTATTTTTAATTAAATATAGATCAGATAAATAAAATATTGGATGTCATCCCAAAACATCACCTGCATATAATATATGAGAATCTGTTAAATGTTCCCATTGGGTATATGTGCGTGAAACGAATTTAGAGGCTACACATCCACTCATTGATAGTTTTTGTATGTTAGCAATGCTATCAATCCAGATAGTCTTCTTTCCACAAAGCTTTGCAGCAAATAGACATATTAATCCGGGAGCTGCTCCTGTACTGATTACGACGTCTGGAGATTCGTGAATTATTAATTTTATAGCTTTTATCAAATTTGGAAACAATAGATATGCATTCCATCTACTAAAGTCCTTTATACAGTAAAATGTATGATCATCTACCATTGTTTTGCATTCCATATTAGTAGATATGTATATTATATCCATATCTCTTTCTAATGGTTTTATGATTCTTAAGAGTTGTATCCAGTGTCCTCCAATAGAAGATACAGCTATTATTTTTTTCTTTTTTTTCATGCTATTTAAACCAATTCCTTTATTTGGCTACCCATTTCATTTAATATTTTTTCTGAAAAATATGCCATTCTACATCCATTTGAAGTAAAAGTTAGTTCTCCAAAATATATTTTAGAATTAGTGATATATAAATCTACTCTTACCACTTTAAAATCTTCTGCTAAAATTTCTGCATATTTAATCATCTCCATTAAACGATTGGGCTTAGGAACCCTACTATTATTTTTATATTTGGAAGTTATTTCCTCATGTAAGGAAATCCAATCAGGTAATTTGTATAAATTAAGGTCTACATGGTTTTTCTGTATATCACGATTACAGACTGTAAGACAATATTTGGCCTTTCCATTAAAACACCAGAATTTGTAGTCTATAATGGAAGACGATATAGACTCATCGTTATTGATTAATAGCTCTTCTGCAATTATGTATGGTTTAATTTTTCTATAATGAGGTTCTGCAGAAATGACTCCAAAAGGACGTATTATCCATTTTTCCAATAAAGAAATGATTTTCTTTTTATTTATCTTTTTTTTATCATTAACCAAAATAACAGAACCAAATCCATTGTTTGTTTTTAAAACGAACTGTTGGGGAAGTTCATCAAAGTTTATTTCAGAAGGATATTGGTAAACTCCATAAAGTTTAACTAATATGTCTTTCAAGCCTTTTCTGTTCACATATTCTCTAACAATGTATTTATCAGCAAGGTTAGTCCATTTTTTTGTGTCTGTATGAAAGGCCAACCACATTAACTTTTCATTCAAATTGCATGGTTGATTCATGTTGGCATATTTATGAAACTTTAGAAAATATAAGAGCTTAGAAAGTGTATATGGAGTTAATAATTTGGTTTCCTCACAAACTCTAATAAAATAATATCGTAATGTGTTTAGTAGGTTGCTCATGAAATGATGTTGTTTATTTTTTTAATAATTCTGTATAAATAGTAGTTAGTTTTTGTTCTATTTCATATGGGAAGTGCTTTTGGCTTAGTGTATAGGAGTTTTCTCCCATCTTTTTTCTAAGAGTTTCTGATATTAATACTTTATCTATACAAATTTTTAGTGCAGGTTGATCACCTGGAGTAATTAAATAACCGTTTTGATCATTAAAAACAACTTCAGGTATTCCTCCTACATTAGTTGATATGATAGGGAGTTTGTAAGACATTGCTTCTAAAATGGAAATAGGGAGTCCTTCACTATAAGATGGCAATATATACACGTCAGATTTATTTAATAGTTCTATTTTTTTTTCTCCTGTGATCCATCCTATATATTTTACTATTTCTTCTAGCCCATATTCTTTTATACATTTCTGAACTTGTTCTATTTCTCCGTCTCCACCAAGAAATAATTTAATGCGTCCTTTGTAATATGTTTTATGATCTCTTAAAACTTCTAAGAGATCATATACTCCTTTACGTTTTCCTAATCTACCTAAAAAAAGAAAATTACATTCTTTTTGTGGTATATGGTGATCAGGAAATAGTGTTGGCAGAGGAATAATATTATTTAGGACAATACAACGTTTTGGATGAGTCACTTCTTCGAAAAATGATTTCCAACTTTCAGAGAGACAGATTATTAAATCACATTTTTGTATGACTTTTGTGATGGTTTTAGGATGCTTGTAAAAGAACGTTTTATAATTGGCTCCGTGAATATGATATATTACTTTCTTATTGAATATCTTGGATAAATATATAAAAATAGCTTTACGCCAGAAACTTCCCTTGGTTGCTCCATGGATATGAACTATTTTTATATTTTTACTTAAGATAAATCGAAAAAAAGTATATAACCCACTAATAGTCTGTATAAAACGGTCTATTAAACTACCGTCTCGTGTACTTGCTACAACATTAAACTCTTCATACATGTTAGAGTACACGCTTACAACTTGAGATATTCCACCTAATGTTTTTATATAATGTGGAGCAACAGTCAATATTCTAGAAGATATTTCTTTTTTTATCACAATGTACTTTTTATAAGTTTAATGAGACAAAGCTAAATAAATATTATAAGATGGACAAGTAAGCGGAATCATTTATTTCGTATTTTTTTTTATGCTGTCTTAAAGTTGTCATTTTCCCTTTTTATATATTTGTTTTTATATAATAACGATATATATTATAGTATTGATTTTTTCTTATATTGGGATATATGAATTTATTCTTGATGTCGTTACAAATTTCAAGTAAGTTTTTCGGAAAATACGTTTTCGAGTATAAACTTAAGTCAAATATCAATATTTACTTTAAATCTTATAACTTAGGTCTTAGATAATACCAACTGTTACTTTACTTGTAGCTATATTTGTGTTAAAGGCTTGCCTTTTATAAAATAAATTCTACTTTTTTTGTAGTATACAATAAATGTTATGTCCGAAATATTCAGTAAGAAAAGGTATTTTTGCCAAAAGACTAAATATATGTAATATAGGATGATTACTATTATTTAGTTTGAAGAAAATTATTTGTAATCCAGACTTTTTGAAAATCTCTTTATATTCGGCTATTGATAATTTATTCAAACCAAGATCGTAAATTGATGAAATTTTTTCCTTTCTTTTTTTATTCAGACTTTTAATAATATTCTCATCGGATCTCATTAAATGTCCCCAAGGAATAATACTGTTTGTACGTTTATGGTCACCATAAAAATCTCTGTATAATGGACCAAAACCTGCATAAATATAGCCATTGGTTTTCAGTCTTTTTTTCATTTCTTCTATCATTAATGGAAGGTCAATAATATGTTCGAATGAATCCTTGGATATTATATAATCAAATTGTTCGGAATTATTGAATTCTCTTAGATCTATTTTATAGAATTCGACTTTATTTGCTAATTCAGGGTAATTTAATTTTAAATTATTTTGTGCAAATGTGATTCTTTTTGCATCTATGTCAACCCCTATAACTTTTTTTGCTCCTTGTTGGGCTAAATCAATACATAGTGCTCCATGTCCGCAACCTACATCAAGAAAGGTTGCATTTAGAGTAGGGAGGCCTCCGAATCGTTTCCAAAATTTTTTAACTTCATTAAACCCATGATTGAAATATTCTAACTCTTTTCTGTCTAATTCTGTTTTCATATTTATCGAATCGTTTAATTATAAGTTGTTATAGTCTTACATGCGCATACTTCTACTTTCAAAATATATTTTTTCATTTTTATAGAATGAAAGTAGAACGAAATATGATATATTTTTTCTATTTTAATATAACATTTCTACAAAGATAATATATGTTTAAGAGAATGACAAGGAATAAATAAATAAATTTACTTTAATGAACATAAATAAAATTCGTTTACGTTATTTCTTTTGAATAATATTTGTTTCAAATCATAAACTGTTGGACTCGGGATGTAGCTTACTTAAGTTAATGATATATTTTATTTTGAATATATTTGATCATATTTTTCAATCATAGTAGATATATCATAATTCATTTTTGCATATTTTTGTCCTTGAAGAGCAAGTTGTTGAGTTTCATCAGGGTGTTTAATCATATATTCTATTTGTTGCGCAAGTGATAGGGGGACAGCATTTTGGAATGTATATCCATATTTGCCATAATTTATAATTTCCATTGGTCCTTCAATATTAGAAACTAATACGGGTATCCCCACCACCATACCTTCTGCAACAGTTAACCCAAATCCTTCATTTATAGATGGTTGAACTAACATATCATAATCTTTTATATGTGTATATATGTAGTCTCTATCTTTTATTCCTAAAAAATGGACAGATTTTTCTAATCCCCATTTTGATACTAAATCTTGAAGATATGCTAACGAGCTACCATCTCCAATAAAATCCACTGAAATATTTACAAATGGTAGCGTTTTTTTTTGAAATAATATATTTAGGGCCTCGATAAGTATGTGTTGTCCTTTTTTGGTATGTTCCAGCCTGCTGATTTGCAGTATTTTACATTGTTTCCTATTAGATAAGAAAGGGGTTGTTTTTGGAGATAATGCGCTTGTTACTATGCCGTTATGTATAATGTTATATTTTTTTATATTTCGTTTCTGCAAATCATTTCCGACTGCTTGGGAAATACCTACTATATGTTTGAATCGCTTTACTCCCATAAGAGGAAGTTGAGTATCATGTACTGTAATGATTGTATGATAAATCATGCGAATTAATAAAAAATTTATTATTCGTGAGTTGTGACAGTGGATGATATTGGGATGGAAAGAGTATATCATAGAATTTAGTGTTATAATATCGCCGATATTACGACTTCCTTTTGTTCGTTTCAATAGTAGAATTTTGCATTTACGATTTACTTTATTAAGTAAATTAATATCATATACATCATTAATAATGCATAAGCCGACTTCATGATTATGAACCTGCTGATTAATAATATCAACTAACATTGTTTCTGCTCCTCCCACTGTAAAGGAAAAAATGCAATGTAATATTTTCATATATAAGTTATATTCTGAATAATGTTATTAATAATTGAAGATAAGGCTGTATTATATGTTTATCTTCACCGATATTATAATCGACAGATACCGAGTATATAATAATTTATTAGATATTTTTTCATTTACGCTTGAATACAAAATGTTTTAAATGTGAAAGAATATTTCGTGGTTGTTTAAATATAGATAATATAAATAAAGGCATTCTTTTTATAAGAAAGATATTTCTATGTTTAAAATAAATTGAAAGTGGCTGATCTTTTTGATAACTGAAAATCTTAGTTATTTCATATTTTAGTGCAGCCATCCAATAAATCCAATTTAAGTAATCGTATATACCATATCTCAAGAAAAGTACATTTTGCTCTTTCTTTTGTAACCTTTGATTGGAACTGAGTTTACTTGGGATAAGTGCAAGATAGCATCCTAATAGTTCTCTGTTTTTTACAAAAATACAATTATTTATCGCAGCTCTTATTTGGAAGTCAAAGTCTGCTACTAATTTTAATTGTTCGTCAAAGTAACCGATTTTTTGATGAATTCTTTTTCTCCACATTGGAAAACATCCTATTTGATGAGTCCGAAAAAATTTTTTTGGACTAACTATAAAGTCCTTATTTTGTATGAAATTTTTGGAGATGTCTCCATACTGGTACATATAATAAAAATCCCCATATGTAATATCTGCTTGAGGATTTTGATCCAACGTTTCAGCTTGCTGATGTATCGATAGCGGAAAGCGTATGTCATCCACATTCCAAATTGTAATATATTCTCCTTGTGAAAGTTTGATACCTCGATTCCATGTAGAATAAAGCCCTTCGCGTTCTTGTATTATATAATGCCGCAAAAAAGGATATGATGGTAGGTAAGATTGAATTATATGTAATTCTTCTTCTGTAGGTGCGTTATGTAGTAATAAAATCTCCAGTTCATCAGAATACTCAATGGATGCAATACATTGAAAATATCCTTCTATATATTGACGGCAATTATATAGCGAAGTTAATACTGTTACTTTAGGCTTTTTCATGATAAAATTTATTATAAATTAATGGTAATATGAGGTAATTTGCATAATATAATTGGTCCGATGTAATTGAAAGTCCTATAATGAATATCAAATATAACATTATTGATAGAGCCATAGGGTCATCTTGTCTTTTACCATAGAAAAAGATTAGATATGTATAAAGTATTAAAAGCATAAGTGTACCCAATATGCCATAGCGAAGAATTAATAATGACCAAGCGATATCTGATGTATCAACTTGTATGATTTCATCAGTAGTCTTATCTGAAAGGCCTATTATAAAATTAAAGTTATTATCAGTATATTTTGAACCTTCAGCCATGAAGCCGAGTCCAAATATAGAACCTATTTTGGTCTCAGTGGTCGTCATATATCTTTCATAAAAATGAGCGAACCGAAAAAGCAAAGTTGATTCTTCGTCAAGTTCTATACCCTCTATATCTGCATATTCTCCTTCAGAAACTTTTTCAATATCTGACATAGTGCGATTACCTACATAGATACTTCCTACTATAAATAGTGAAACTACAATACCGCTTGATATTAGAATATTACGGAGTGATTTTAACATCCCTAATTTCAATAAAAAACCAAATATAAGAATTATTATGAAAATGATACTCCATGAACGATGCATCGGTAGGAATATAGTAATTAATGGAATAATAGTTGTTGTTAGTTTCCAGCTTTTATTATGAAATGGATTATTAAATATCCCATAGAACACATAGAAACAAATTAGCATCGGAACATTATAACAACGATATAACCAACCATACTTGAAATTTGATTCATTTCCAGTTAATAGCGGTAGTCCTGTAAATACTTGGATAGCAAATAAACAACATTGAACCAATACAATATAGAATAATATTTTTAAAATATAATCTATTTCGTTTTTATTGAATTTACGAAAAATAAAATAGCTTAGTACTAATAAATGCTGACGTCCTGTTCGTATTATTTCATTCCATGGTATATGATAATAATAGCGACTTAATAGCATTTCAAAAAGGATGAAACTTAGATAAATCGCTATATATATAGTAATTTTATTTTTGGGAATAAAATCTCCATATTTAAAACATCCCCAGATGAATAAGAAAGAGGTATATATAACTGCATAATCTGTCGATTTTAAACCAAAATATGTTTCGGGGACTACTTGGAATCCTTTTAATAAAAAGAAGAAAAATATAATGGCAGATATTACTTTCTTACCCGTTAGGTATGAGATAATTCCAAATGCCAAAAGAATAAAAAATAGCAAACTCATAACTTATTATATAATGATATGATAAACTTATTTTCTGAAAAATAACGTAAAATGTCGTCCATTGATATAATCTGGAGATGTTTATAGGCAATAGTAGTTATCCCTATTACCGTAATGGTGGTAAAAATTATTGATGTTATTTCATGATGGATAAATAATTGACTCAAGCCAATCGCAATATAAAAAAGAAATAATACACAGTACTTTAATAGGATATTTATATTTGAATAATATCTGATATTTAAATATTTTTTTTGATAGTAAAGCCCAATACAAAAACTGATAAAATAAGAAATACCATTAGATAGAATGATTGTATAAAAACCACAAGACTTATATAATAAATAGAATAGAATAACATTTGACACAACTGTTATTAGTTGAAATACTATTGTTTTATCTGGATGTCCTTTAGCCATTAAATAAAGATAAATAGGTAATGTCGGTGGAGAGAAAACAAGATAGGGAAGAACTATACCTGTTATGAAAAATGTATATTGATTTATATCTGTTTGTAACCATAATGTTACAATATCTTTACATTCTAAGCCTAGTAAAACGCAAATAGGTAGTACAAGAAGAAATATTTTTTGAGTCAGGTCAGAGACTAATACAGATATGTATTTTTTATCTGTGAGTTGTGATATATAAGGAAATAATGGTTGCATCATTTTCTGAAATAGACCACTTAATTGTCCTCGTATTTTGAGCGCAATCTCATAATATGCTACTGCACTCATACCAAAATAATTTGATATTATAATTTTAAATAAAGGTTCATTGAAAAAAGCAATAATTCCAGAACTATAGAGTTGAATACCATATTTAATTTGTTTATTTGCATGATATAGAAAGCTATGTGTACTATCTTTAATAGAAAACTTTCCCCAATAACGAAAAGCACAAAATACACTTAAACAAATCCATATGAAAGAAGCTATAAAAATTATTTTTCCAACGCTGTCTATATGTCCTCCTATTGAAACTACTATGATTATTCCTAACCAATAAATAATACTATAAACTAACTGTATAATATTTGTTAAGTATATTCTTTGTAAGGCATTCAAGATTGCAGTAAAAGTTTGTCCGATAAGTAAAATAGAGTTTGCTATGAGAAGCCAACAGAATAATTTTTCTGCTTCAGGATAATATATAATAGGAATGTCTAATAATGTTGTTAGCAAATTAAAACGAAAAATATAAGCTAAAAAACTGATAGGGATGATTATAAAAATGGAAATTAGAAGTGTTGTCGTGATATCTTTATTAGAATCTATACATTGTCCTTGTTCTGCTAAAAATTTTGTGAGAGAAGAATTTAACCCCAAATTAGTAAATAGATTCAAATTACCAATAACAGATACTAATGCAAATACTCCATATTGCTCTGTACCCAATTTACTAATAAAAATCGGGATACAGAGAAAAGTGAGTATTGCACTAATAATGAGTTGAACCAATCCACTTATTGAGTTGTTAAT
>ENA-OPBO01002341-OPBO01002341.1-human-gut-metagenome-genome-assembly--contig:-NODE-2341-length-11379-cov-5.606058_pt1 | contig 11379 bp, 3 predicted proteins | sample MGYA00241071_ERZ501458 | MGnify/ENA primary metagenome ERZ501458 (study PRJEB25962, sample SAMEA2042509) | human gut metagenome | biome: human gut; feature: human-associated habitat; material: faeces...
AATAAAGATGACGGGAATCCAGTGGAGCCATATCTACTTCATTATGATTTATATCTTAAAAAAGCCGATGGAAAAATGATTCTGAAAATTCCAAGACTTGCACCAAAGGCAACATATAAAGGTTCAATCGAAGATGTAAAATTGATTAATGTAAAAGAAATTAAAATTAGCGAAGCTGATCCTGAAAGGAAAAATATATATTTAGATGGTGTTTCAGGCGATGATAGCTTAGACGGGAAATTGGGCAGAGCTGTCAAATCTTTTGCTCGGGCAAAGGAAATAGCTACTAACAATCAGAAAATAAAGAGAATTATCGTAGTTGGAACAACATCTATTGCGGGGGATATATCTCTAGCTGGAACAAATGCAAAGATACTCAGAGGAAAAGACTTCAACAAATATTTGTTTAAGGTGGAAGCTGGTAAAAATGCAACCTTAACTGATATAACGATTGACGGAAATTCTGACGAAAATATTGGTATTGAAAATTCCCTTGTAAGCCTTGAGGATAAATCAGAGCTGAATATTGGCAATAATGCTATATTAAGAAATAACAAAATCATGGCTATCAAAGATACTGCAACACGAGGTGGCGCGGTTAATGCTTCAAGTGCAACCGTAAATATGACTGGTGGAAGTGTTGAAAACAATCAAGCAACATATGGTGGAGGAATTTATTTATATAGTTCCACAATGAATTTTTCTGGTGGAACTGTTCAAAATAACAGGTCTGAGCTAGTGCGTGATTCATCTGTAAGTCAATATTATTCGGCTGGTGGTGGAATACTCGCATATGAGGGATCTACTATAAATATGTCAGGCAAGGCTGCGGTTTTTAATAATTTTGCCAATGAGATTGGTGGCGGTATTAGCGTAGGATCCAATCAAGCAGGAAAAACCAGCATATTGAATATGACAGGTGGAAAGATTGACGGAAATGTAGCTAAATCAGCAGGCGGCGGCATATTCATCCAAGGAGGATTGCATAGTGGCGTACAGTGCAAGGCATATATCACGGCTGGAGAAATTACAAATAACAAAATGGAAAGTGGTGGCGCGACTGAAGATGCCTTTGGCGGTGGAGGGATTTATGTCAACGGTGTCGCAAATCCATGGAAGTGGCAAGGACATGAATATTACGGTGCTAATGGCGAGCTACACCTAAAGAATGCATTGATAAGTAACAATAAATCAAATGGACAAGGTGCAGGGATTGCTTCTTGCCCGATTTCAAAAACGAAGATATATATAAATGATGGCGTAGCTCTTTATGGAAACGAAAGTGGAACAATCGGAAACGAACTATTCCTTTACTCAAACAAATTCTTTGGACCACACAGCGGAGAAGCTAAATATAAGCTTGCAAAGCGTATGCTTGGTGGGGCGCCATTCAACTGGACTACACATGAAGGTACGCCTCTACCTGATGATAAACATGAGGGAGTTTTGAGTGTTCCTGAAGGTAAAAAGTATACTTTGCTTGCCTTGAATGCTGAGTCAGCGGGAAACGAAATGACAAAAGCGCTTACCAAGGTGATTATTTCAGGAAACTTTTCAAACACACGAGGAGCCGGCATAGGCAGTAATGGGACAATTGAGATTGGTACTGACGGTGATACAACAAATATTTCCGTAGAAAAGAAATGGAAAGAAGAAAATAATGATATAAAGTCTCGTCCTGAAAACATAAAAGTTAAGTTGATAGCAAAAATTGTCGATAAGGAGTATATTGTAGAAGAGCGAGTTATAACAGCTGAAAATGGCTGGAAAACTACTTTTAAGGATTTACCAACAGAAAACAACGGAAATAAAATAGAATATACTATCGCAGAGGATGAAGTTAGAGGCTATAAAACAGAGATAACAGGCAATGCAAAGGACGGCTTTGTCATAACAAATACCAAAGAACCTGAAAAAATAAAAGTATCCGTTGAAGGTAAAAAGACTTGGAACGATAAAAACAACCAAGACGGAAAGAGACCTGAAAAAATCACAATCAATCTGTTAAAGAACGGAACAAAGATAGCTTCAAAGGTTGTTAAGAAGTCAGATAATTGGAAATGGAAGTTTGAAGGACTTGATAAGTACGAAAATGGACAAGAAATAACCTATACCATTTCAGAAGAAGCAGTAGAAGGATACTCAACTGAAATCAACGGATATGATGTAAAGAACTCTTACACACCCGAAAAGACAAGTATACAGGTAACAAAGGCTTGGGAAGATGGGAATAACCAAGACGGAAAAAGACCTGATAGTGTAACAATAGAATTACTAGCAGATGGAAAAGAAACAGGAAAGACATTAACTTTAACAAAGGCAAACAACTGGACAGGATCATTTACAGACCTTGACGAGTATAAGGCAGGCAAAAAGATTGAATACACAGTCAAGGAAGAAGCTGTAGGAAATGGTTATGTAAGTGTTGTTACAGGAAATGCAAAAGAAGGATTTGTAGTAACAAATGTAAGAACACCAAAACCAAGAATACCAAAGACAGGAGCAGGAATGAATTCATCTTTATATGGGTGGCTTGTGTTAACATCAGGTTCTTTGCCGTTACTTATTGGATATATACGCAAAAAATATACAAAGTAGCAGGAAAAACAATAATAACTGTTAAATAAACATACTTTAAAATTAAATAAAACACAAAATAAATATAGATTTTATTATTGTTGTCGGGGGACTTTTTATCATACTCTCTTGTGGAGACTTTATAAACAGCCTCCCTCAACATATTTTTTATATTAAAAATTGCACTTATTACTCAAATACACAACCGTTTGACATCTGCATGGTATGATTACAATTCTGTTCAAAACAGAGTAAACGAAATTTTATCTGGTAGTAGCAACAAACCTAGTGGTAAGTCAATTGACACCCTATCTCGTGAGGTTATTCGAGGAGACTGGGGTAATGGTCAAGATAGAAAGAACAGACTAGAAAGAGCAAGATACGATTATAACGCAGTGCAAAGACGAGCAAATGAACTTTTAAACTAAAATACCTAACAATAAGCCTACTTTAGAGAAATCCTTGGTAGGCTTTATTTTTTGCACATTGAGATAGGGTTAGAAAAAGTAAGGGTGCAAGAGTGAAAGGGGGGGTAACTGCACTTATGAAAAATTTTATCTTTGCGCCCTTGTTTTTGAAAGAAAATTCGTGAGAATTTAGTGTATATTTGCGATATACTACTAGATTTACATTATTCATTAGTTATGATATAATAATATCAAATATTTTTTTGAAAACTAATATATATATATATATATTATCGATGCTTTAAGATGGTGCAAAATATCTTGCACAACATTAATATTTTTAGTTAAAAATAAAATAACGCTTATATTAATGCTTGTGAGTTTATAAAATGTATTAATCATTAATTAAAAATTAAAGACATTTTAATTATTGCTTTATTTATTGACCAAACTTAGCGGCGTAGAATTTATTATTAATAAAAGGAGGAATTGTAATGAATAACAAAAATTTATTTAAAAAAATCATTACAGAAAAAAGAGAAAAAAGATCTAACGAAAGACCAAAATACGGTCTAAGGAAATTAACAGTAGGAATGGTTTCTTGTCTATTAGGTTACATGATGTTCATGACACCTAATGTAACATTAGCTGAAAATGATTTTGACATACCAAAATTCATAGAAGAAAGAATCGCAGAGATAGATAAGATTCAACCTGTCAATGCATCTGAAAATGAAAACACTGGAGTGAGAGCTGCTGCAGATGCAACAAAAGAATTTACTGAAGATGATGCTAAGGAAAACTGGGATAAAAAACCACAAGACAAAAGTAGTTGGGCGGTTGGCAAAGATCAAAGACTAGTTAGAGTAGGTTTTAGTGATCCTATTAAGATGAGCGACATCGACTACGATGGGGTCTTTGAAGATGCTGAGGGCAATACTGTTATAAGACTTGTTTATAAAGAAAGATCGAGTGCACCAACAACAGTTTGGTACAGGGCTAGATTTAACTTTGGTGAACTTGACCAATATATAGACTACGATAAGTCCTATGTAGTTGGACTTAATACATTTGGTAATGAAAATAAAACATTTGATCTAACTCCAGTTAATGACGGAAAGGAGAGAGAATTCGACCTAGGAGTAGCGAGAGCCGATCCTACAGATGCTAGGCTTAACCTACCTATTAACCTTGTTTTAAAGAATAAGATGACATTAGCGAATTTACCAAAGAAAAACTACATTGTCCAAATGAGGCTAACTAATACAGATGGTAAGAAGATATATGCTTACGCACCTGGTAAAACATCTATGGACTATTCAACCTATACCAAGACTACATCAGTAGCTATAGAGGATAATATAAACAATACCTTCCTAAAAGGTGGCGAGCAAAAAGATGGTAACAACGCAACAAGTCAAGAGACTTTCTTCTCAGAATTTATTGCTAATCCAAAAGAATACTCTGATGAGTCACAACTAGGTATAATTAGGACCCAATATTATGGAGCAAGGTCAGGTTCCGCTAATTCTCCAGAAGTAGGTGGCCAACCAATTGGATTTACCCAAGTCTTCGATGCTAACCTTGTTAATTTTTTAAAAGAAGATGAGGCTGGAAATGTTGCCTATGTCAACCTGCTAACAACTGGAAGAGAAGTTTCACCATATGCCCATAGGTATGGTATTAAAAGATCTGATATAAACTTTACTAAAGACGGCAAGAGTGCTTATATTGTTATAGCTCCAAATGCTTACCAAAGAAGTGGAGATCCTGATTTTAAGAAAGTAGAAGTTGAAAAACACGACCAATACACAATGCTACAAGGTTTTTATATTTCAGCCGTTGATTATGTAGTAGATAAAACTAAACTTGCCCAAACCTTTAATGAAAGTAAAACTAGAAAACTAGATTATTCAATGATGTCTGGTTGGACCAACCCTAACAATAAAGGTTGGACTGTTTATGAGAAAAAATATGACCATGACTATGTAGCTCAAAAAGGGGAGTCATTCTTAATAAACACAAGCACTATGCCAGAGGGTAAGCAAATTATGATTAAGATTGGAGATAAAGACCAAGCCTTAATCAGAAAGCAACAAGGTTACTACACTTATAAAGTTGGTGCAATTGCTGGTAATTCGATAGAAAAAATAGAGACAATCTCCAAAGATGGCGTATTTAAATTTACCCTAAGAGAAGGTGCTAAAATAAAAGCTGGCGACACTCTTAAGGTTTACCTTCCTTACACACCTGACCATAAGACTCCAGTAAGCTTTATGGAAGTAAACAATGCTACTACCGAGCTTAACAAAGGTGCAGCTACCCTAAAACAGCAAAATGATGGCTATATTAATATGCACCTTTACACAGATCTTCCTAAGGGAGCATCTTTTAAGCTAATATACACTTTAAAAGGCGGTACAAAGAGCACACTAGTCTTTAAGCGTGGTGGTCTTGGATGGACTTATCAAGATACAGATAGAGTATTACATGGATTATCTAATACAACATTAGGTCCAACAGGTGGAAACTTCTATATTAATCCAGGCAAACTAAAACCAGGAACAGATATAGTAGTAGAGGCTTATGATGAAAAAGACAACCTAATCGAAGGTAAAACTTCAGCAGTTAGGTATTCAAAATTAGTTAAGATTGACCAATATAAGGACCTTACTTGGACAGACTCATCTGACAAATTATCAATCCTATCTTTAAACAAGTCACTTTATAAACCATACCAAGTTGTCTTTACAAATGACTATGTAGATGGAACTGATGATTTTTATAAGAACCCTCATGTAATGCCTGCAGATAATGCTAAGTTCATGACAAAGACATCCAAAATCCAAGGTTATACTAAATATGATGGTGGATTAATAAGGATGCGTACTGAACTTATAAATGGTGAGGCACTTCTAGGAAAAACTCAAGCTCTAGCAGATGTATATGATGATAAGGGAAATCTTACAACTGATAATAGTTCTAATATAGACCTTAAAGGTGGAGAATATAAAGTTTATAGATATGATATTGACCTAAATGCATTAGGAATAATCTCAGATAAAGGTATAGCACCAAGAGAAACTCCAGAGGAAGCTAATAATCACAAGCTTGAATTACTAAAAGATAAGAAGCTTTACTTCAACGTATCAGACGGATCGTCTCTACCAACTGAATTGGTTGAAACAAGAGTAAGAACAAGAGTATTATTCGATACTACAGACGGACAATTTAAAGACAATAGCAAAAAATCAGTAAGAATTGCCCCAGATAACGTAAAATATCTTGATGATGAAGGCTATGTTGCAAACGGATTTACAGGTGCGAATGTTCAAACAGGTACTGGAGATGCATTTCCAGAAGCTCCAACAGCAACTGGAAAGACATTCTTAGGTTGGGTAACAGAAGAAGGTAAAAAAGCATTAGGCAAGACTACTACAACTTCTAAAGCATTCAATGATTTAGAAGCTGATAAAAAATTTACAGCTGAAACTCCAATATCAACACACCAAGTAGTTTACGCAATCTATACAGATGAAAAACTAGTAACATTCGACGCAAATGGCGGTAAATTCGAAGATACAACTACAAGTAAAGTCGTAAACACAAATGAAGACAAAACAGTAACAGCACCAAAAGAACCAACAAGAGAAGGATATAAATTCCTAGGCTGGGCAAGCACAGACAATGCAAAAACACCTGAAGAAGGAATCCTAGCAAATATCACAGAAGCTAAGACTGTTTATGCAGTTTGGGAAGAAGTAAAAATAGCTGATCAGTTTGAACCTTCTTACACAAAAACTGATGCTCAAGTTGGAAAACAAACTACAATTTCAGCACCTAACTTCAAAGATGCCAAAGGACAAGATACAACTAAACCAGAAGGAACAAAATTTGCACTAGGCGAAGGCGCTCCAGAAGGCGCAACAATAGATGAAACAACAGGCGAAATCAAATACACGCCAGCAGATGGTACGGCAGGAACAAAAGTAAAAATTCCTGTAGTTGTAAATTATAAAGACGGTTCAACAGATAAAGTAGATGCAACAGTAACAGTAAAAGATACAACAGCACCAGTAATCACAAAACCTGAAGACAAAACAGTTATTGAAAAGAAACCGATTGAAGAAATCACAGTAACAACTGATGATCCAAAAGCGGATGTAACAGTAACAGGACTTCCTGATGGTTTAACATTTGATAAAGGAACAGGAAAGATTACAGGAACACCAACAGTAAATGATTGGGGTAAAGAAGAAACAAAAGACTTTACAGTAACAGTAAAAGCAAAAGACGAAGCTGGAAATGAATCAGAAGAAACATTCAAAATCACAGTACAAAGAGATACAGATGGTGATGGTACACCAGATACAACAGATCCAGATAAGGATGGCGACGGAATTCCAAACGACCAAGATAAAAATCCAAACACATTGGATGCTTTAGATGCAGAAATTAAAAAGCCAACAGTTAAGAATGGTGAAAAAGTAGCAGACAATACAAAAGTAGTAACACCAAACAAAACAGGTGCAACAATCACATCAACATCAACAAATGGCTTAAGTGTAGATGAAAATGGAAACCTAGTAGGAACACCAGAAGTAACATTTGGCACAGGTGAAACAAGTAAAGAAGTCACAATTCCAGTAACAATAACATCAAAAGGAACTGGTAAACCAGGTGCTGATGGAAAACCAACAGACGAAACAATTACAAAAAATGTAGTTGTAACAGTAACAAAGGAAACTCCAAAAGACACAACAAAACCAGAAATTGGTGACCTAGATGACGATAACGATCCAAATACATCGGTAAAACCAAAAGAAGACGAAAACAACAAAGGTCCTCAAGTATGGGCATATGGAGCAAGAGTCGTTGAAGGAAAAGAAATCACACCAATAAAGGTAAATGTAAAAGACGATACAGATACAAATCCAACAGTAGAAGTAACAGGACTTCCAAAAGGATTAAGCTACAACAAACAAACAGGCAAAATCGAAGGAACACCTGCCAAACTAACAGATTGGAAAGAAACAGAAGAAGAAAGAGACTTCACAGCAAAAATTACAGCAACAGACGCTGCTGGAAACGAAGCAACAAAAGAAATTCAAATCACGGTACTAAGAGATACAGACGGAGACGGAATACCAGATACAACAGATCCGGATGACGACAATGATGGAATCAAAGACGAAGAGGATAATAAACAGAAAGACTGGGATGCCAAAGTTGAAGGAAAAGTAACAACACCAAAAGGTACTCAACCAACAGAAGACCAATACAAAGAAAAAATCAAAAATCTACCAGATGGATCAACAGTTGCAATAAAAACTGAACCAGATGTATCAACAACAGGTGATAAAACAGCAGTAGTAACAGTAACATTACCAAACGGTGAAAAAGTAGATGTAAATGTACCAGTAACAGTTACAGACACAACACCAGCAGACAAAAAAACATCAGTTGACGAAACAGGTAAGAAACCAGTTAAACCAACAGATGACAAACAAGACACTGGCGTAAAGGTAAACAATCCTGATAAAGATACAAAAGTATCAGCCAAAGACGAAGATGGTAAAGATGTACCAGCAGAAATCAACAAAAATGGCAATATCGTAGTAACACCAGGTAAGAACGTAGATGGACCAATCACAGTAACAGTAGAAGATCCAGAGCTACCAGGTGGAAAAGTTGTAGTTGAAGTTGAAGTTGAAGGTCATAAGAAAGGCCAAGATGACAACAACTCTGAAACAACTCCAGGTGGAACAACAGATCCTACAAATCCAACTAATCCAACAAAACCTGGCGATGACAATAAACCTGGCGATGATAATAAACCATCAGACAAGACTATCGCTGATAAGGTAGATCCAACAGTTCCAGGAAAGACTAAAGTAAAAGATCCTTCTAACTTAACTGATGAAGAAAAATCTAAGGTTAAAGAAGCTATTGAAAAAGCTAATAAGGATAAATTCCCGCAAGGAACAAAGGTTGAAATTGGAAAAGATGGTACAGCTACTATCACTTATCCAGATGGATCAAAAGACACTATAAAAGGTAGTGATTTAGTTGAAAAGATTGCTGATACATCAACTAGACCTTCTAGACAAGACAAACCATCTAAGAACTTACCAAAGACAGGTATTGAATCAGAAGCTATGATAATGGCTGCTACAGCTCTATCTACTTTAGGTGGATTATATGTTTCAAAGAAGAAAAAGGAAGATGAACAAGAATAAATTACTTTGAAATATTTAAGTAAAAATTTGAGTCAGAATCCGAAAAATAGTAGGTACAAAACCCATTGATAATGGAATTGTAACCAAAATGATAGTGCTGGAGGTGAGTGAAAAACTCACCTCCAAATCTATATAAAGAATTACAAAGAATAGTTACAGACTGTAGGCAAAAGCTTGTATAATTAAAAGTTATACAGGTTTTTTTGTGTATAAAATCATTAAAATATTATATAATAATATCAATATAAAGGTTGGGATTTCAATGATTATAAGACAAAAGAAGAAGATGGATCGAGTACAAATAATATCAATGGAAGATTTAGTTCCAAAGGAACATTTACTTAGAAAAATATAAAAGTGTATAGATTTTAAATTCATTTATGATTTGGTAGAAGATAGATATTCAAGTGATAAGGGAAGACTGAGTATAGATCCTGTAATGTTGATAAAAATTCCAATAATTCAATATATGTTTGGAATAAAAAGTATGCGTCAAACAATAAGAGAAATAGAGGTAAATGTAGCATACAGATGGTTTTTATGGATAGATTTTTACGAAAAGGTAGCTCATTTTAGTACGTTTGGAAAGAATTATACGCTCTAAGAAAAGAAATAAACATTATAAAAGCTCACCTAGCAAAACTAGATGAGCTTTTTTGTCTGCACTCTGAGGAACTTGCTTAGGCAAGTTCCTTTTACATTAATGGTGCGAATAGTTTTAATAGTGATTGTAATATTCTTGTGATTAATTTTCTTTTTTTTATCCATTCTGGTGTAATGGCTATGGATTTTTTTAATGTTCTTTCAAAATCTCTTTTTACATCTTTTATTATTGGAGTTCCGAATGTCCAAACGGCACATTCAAAGTGTAGGTATAGACTTCTGTAATCTAAGTTTATGCTACCTATTACTACAAATTCATCATCGCAAACAAAGTTTTTTGCGTGAATAAATCCTTTTTCAAATTCATAAATTTTTACTCCGTTGTCAATAAGTCTTTTGTAAAAAGAACGTGTTAGTAGATGTACATATTTTTTATCTGGAATATGTGGAGTTATTATTCTAACGTCAACTCCGGTTTTTGCTGCGCTTATTAGTGCGTTTTCCATTTCCCAAGTTATAATTAGATAAGGCGTTGTAATGTAAATATATCTATTTGCACGTCTAATCATATTTAAGTACATATTTTCACTTGTGGACTCTTCGATTGGGGTTTCTGAAAATGGAATTACAACTCCAAGTTCTTCTTTTATATTTGAATTTTTTTCAATATCTTTTTTATCATACAGGCTATTTAAATCTGTATTTTCTCCTGTCGAGTAATCCCAGAGAGATATAAACATATTTATAAAAGAGGCAACGGCATGTCCTTCAAGCTTTAATACAGAATCTTTCCAGTAACCGTATTTTTCGATTACATTTATATATTCATCAGCTATATTTATTCCACCGGTATAAGCTATTTTTCCATCTATTATGGTCATTTTTCTATGTGTTCGGTTATTGTGTTTTGGCAAAATAATTCCATGTATTTGATTAAATTCTACAATTTTTATTCCATAGCTTTTCATTTCTTCTATTTTTTTGTTGGATAGAGTAAAAATACTTCCAACATCATCTAAAATTATTTTTACATCTAATCCTTTTTCAGCTTTTTCTTTTAAAATTTTTAAAACAGAATCTAAGAAAAAACCTTCAGAAATTATAAAGTATTCCATAAAAATAAATTTTTTCGCACTCTTTAAGTCATTCAAATATTCTTCAAAACTTTTTTCCCCCGAAGAAAAATATTTTGTCTTAGTATTAAAGAATACCGGACTACCGGTAGCCGTATTTACATATTTTGCTTGTCTATATACATTCATATCAGAGTCATTTAAGGTTTCTATATCATAATCTTTTGTTAAATCCATTGAGTCTTTGAACTTTATGGAAAAGTTAAAAAGTCTTTTTTTAACTGATTTCAAAAGACGTTTTTCCCCAAAAGTTAGATATATCATACCGCCTAAGAAAGGCAGAGCGATAGAAATTAATATCCAAGTTATCTTAAAAGCAGGATTTATATTATCATTTATGATTATAAATGTAAAAATCATACCAACAATTAAATTTAAACCATACAAATAAATAAAATATTTATTAAAATATAGTAAAAA
>ENA-OPBO01002353-OPBO01002353.1-human-gut-metagenome-genome-assembly--contig:-NODE-2353-length-11321-cov-8.122759_pt1 | contig 11321 bp, 9 predicted proteins | sample MGYA00241071_ERZ501458 | MGnify/ENA primary metagenome ERZ501458 (study PRJEB25962, sample SAMEA2042509) | human gut metagenome | biome: human gut; feature: human-associated habitat; material: faeces...
GCCCTGGGCTAGGAGCTTCTGCCCTTTCAGGGCGTGTGGTGCAAAACTTGCGAAACTTCAGATAACAATTAATAGTTAATAGTTTACAGCATTGATACCGTAGGCCTAATTATTAATTATAAATAATCAATTATAAATTAAATAAGATGAATCCAGAAACAGAATTTCGCGAGGGATTGGACGAACTCGCAGAACACTATACTGAAGTATTAAAACTCTTGGGAGAAGACCCTGAACGTGAAGGACTTGTAAAAACGCCGATGCGAGTAGCCAAGGCTATGCAGATACTGACTCGTGGCTATACACAGGATGCACACAAGGTATTGACCGATGCCCTCTTCGAAGAGAAATACAACCAGATGGTCATCGTGAAAGATATTGATTTCTTCTCGATGTGCGAGCACCACATGCTTCCTTTCTATGGCAAGGTGCATGTTGCCTATATCCCGAACGGCAAGATTACAGGTCTGAGCAAGATAGCTCGTGTGGTAGATATCTACAGCCACCGTCTCCAGGTACAGGAGCGTCTTACCCAGCAGATTAAAGACTGCATTCAGGAAACATTGAATCCGCAGGGTGTGATGGTAGTGATAGAAGCCAAGCACATGTGCATGCAAATGCGAGGTGTAGAGAAACAGAATTCCATAACCACCACCAGCGACTACAGCGGAGTCTTCAATTCACTGAACACCCGCCAGGAGTTTATGAGTCTGCTGAGAGGAGAAAGTAAAAGAATTTAATTATATAAATGTTGAATGTTGAATGTTGAATGTTGAATTAGGCATACGCCATAGCAACTGGCAATTCAACATTCAACATTCAACATTCAACATTCAACACTCAACACTCCTCCCCCATTCAACATTCAACATTATTACAAAAGATGAAGTTTATATCCTGGAACGTAAATGGCCTGCGCGCTTGCGTAGGCAAGGACTTCGAGAACCAGTTTAAGGAACTCGATGCCGACTTCTTCTGCCTGCAGGAAACAAAGATGCAGGAGGGACAGCTCGACCTTCAGTTTGAGGGCTACGAGAGTTATTGGAACTACGCTGAGAAAAAAGGATACTCCGGTACAGCCATTTATACCAAGCACAAGCCTTTGAGCGTAAATTATGGCATGGGCGTAGAGGAACATGATCATGAAGGCAGAATCATCACGCTGGAATATGACCAGTTCTATCTCGTTACCTGCTACACCCCAAATTCGCAGACAGAGCTCAAGCGCCTGGATTATCGCATGACTTGGGAAGACGATTTCCGCAAGTTTCTGAAATCTCTTGACGCCAAGAAACCAGTCGTCATCTGCGGCGATCTGAATGTAGCACACGAAGAGATAGATATCAAGAATCCGAAGACCAACCGTCGAAATGCCGGTTTCACCGATGAGGAGCGCGAAAAGATGACCGTTCTTCTGACTGATGGCTTTACCGACAGTTTCCGTTATCTCCACCCTGATGAGGTAACCTATTCGTGGTGGTCATACCGGTTCAAGGCGCGCGAGAAGAATGCCGGTTGGCGTATCGACTACTTCCTTGTTTCCGACCGTATCAAGGAACAGATTACAGAAGCTAAGATCCATACTGAAATCATGGGCAGCGACCATTGTCCGGTAGAAGTAGATTTAACGTTCTAATCCTACCTGTCATCCAACATCAATAAGAATAATCAGAAGAGGGTGAATCATAAGTTTATGATTCACCCTCTTCTTGTTGTTGGTAAATATAGGTCATAAAAAAAGGGGATGCACCTTCCTCACGGAAGCCATCCCCATATTGGTCATATCAACATAAAATTTTAATTTATATAAGAGAGATTTTCTTCTAATTCAATGAAGTAACAAAACTATAGTTGCTTATTTCTGATTACATGAACTGCTTCAACTCAGAGAGATTTCTCTTCTCAGAAGAACCGTCCTTGTAAGTTACCATGAAGTAATCGTGAACAGACTTGCCATTCTTGAACTGAACGACAGCTACACCGCCTTCACGGAGCTGGAGTGTGAAGTAGCCTTCGCGCTTACCATTGACATAGTTGCCATGCCACTTCTCCTTACCATTCTTATAATAGGTAGTAACCTCACCATTAAAGATAGTATTGCGATCGTTGCCGAGGTCGATAAAGCTATAACCACCTTCAGCACGGAGATTACCGTTCATATAGAAGTCCTGGAAAACGTCCTTCTTGTTAAGGCCTGAACCAGTAGTCATCAGCAGTCTGTAATAACTAGCCTGATCTGCACTGGTTACATTGCTCATATTTTCTGCATAGAAAATAGTGTCAGCTACAACTGTTGCATTCTCTACGTGCTTACGACCGAAAGCTGCTATGGTCATCAAAGCCATCAATGAGAATAATATCATTCGTTTCATATCGTTTATTTTTAGGATGTTATTGTAATTGTCTTTGTTTCTTTTTCTGGTGCAAAGATACAACGATTTCCGAAAAATTCATAATTCCTTAACGCTATTTTATCTTATTTTTTGAGCAAGTAATACTTTTTGTTTTTGAACGCACACAAGCTTACAATTTGCAATTTCATAGCCTAAAATTTAGCATATTGTACGAAGACGTACCTTATAAAACGCTATTTTCATGGGGTCAAGTTTACAAAATGTTACTGAATTGACATACATCAAGAAGATAAAAGCACAAGTTTTTTGGCATTTTGAGAAACTTTTTCAGGATATTTCTCGCCTATCTTCTTTTATTTTTGTATTTTTGCACGAAAATATATAATATAAGGTACGCGCATGAGAAAAATTCTTTATTTCATGATCGCCCTCACCGTCCTCAGCTTTGCATCATGCAAGGATACCGAAGGCTCTATCGGCGACCCTATCATATCCCACGGACAAGACCGTGACACAGATATCATTACAGGCGATGATTATGTCTATCATCTGCCTGTCATCTTCCATGTCTTCTACAATAACACCACGCAATACATTAAATATACCCGCCTCAAGGAGATTCTCTCCAACGTGAACGAACTTTATCAGGGTGATGTTTACAACTATCAGATGGATACCGTCCCGAGCGAGAACCTGCATATTCTGTTCGAACTGGCTGAGAAGGATGAGAGCGGCAAGAGACTCAGTACACCGGGTGTGGAATATATCAAGGTTCCAGAACCGGAGTTCGACTGCGAGAGTTTCATGAAGGACAAGAAGTATGTACAGTACTGCTGGGACCAGAACAACTACATCAATGTGATGGTATATGCCTTCAAGAAGACCGATGAAAACAGCACCACGCTGGGCATCAGTCATCTGCCTTACCAGGTAGGCGGCTATCCACAGATAGATGGTTTGAGCAATGGCAAGAACTATCCGCTGAGCAAACCGGGCAAATTTCCGTATTGCGTTTCGCTCAATTCTATCTATGTGGGAAAGGAGAATGAAGGAACCCGATATACAATACACAAGAATCACAAGGAAAAGATCGAATACAATATAACCGATCCGAATGCCACGCTGGCTCACGAACTGGGACATTATCTGGGTCTCTTCCACAGTTTCTCAGAAAAGACAGTGAAAGACAAATCAGAGGCTGCCGATGATGATGACGACTCAGACTATTGCGATGATACGCCTAGCTACAACCGAATAGCATACGGCAAATGGCTGACAGAATATGTCAGTAATGCAAAAGCGATCAATCCAGATACAGTTTTCAGCATGAGAGAGCTTGCCAAACGCACCAACAGCAAGGATGAGGAATGGCAGTCAGACAATCTGATGGACTACTTCTACTGTTTCAGCATGCGATTCACCCCAGAACAGGCAAACCGCATCCGTCAGGTTCTGTATTACTCGCCCCTGATACCGGGGCCGAAGAAGGTTCGTCCGAGAACCCGAGCATGGGATGAGATGCCGGAAACAGAAGATGACCTCCCTATCCGATATGCCAAGGAAAAGGCTGTCTGCATCAAGGACATCCGGATACTGAAGGCTGAGAAATAGAAAAATCAGAAAAAAGAGTATTAAAAGAAACAGAAACAAGAAGAAAATGAAATATACAATCAAGGCTCCACGCCAACTCAATGCAAGTATCAACTTGCCAGCTTCCAAGAGTATCAGCAACCGTGCATTGGTAATCAATGCCATGGCGGGATGCAAGTTGCAGCCCCGCAACCTGAGCGATTGCGATGATACAGAAGTCATCATTGCGGCACTGCGCGATATGCCTGATGTCATCAACATCAAGGCTGCCGGTACCGCCATGCGCTTTATGACCGCCTATCTTTCTGCTACACCGGGCGAGCATACCATCACAGGTACCGAGCGCATGCAGAACCGCCCTATTGCTATCCTGGTAGATGCCCTGCGCTACCTCGGAGCTGATATACAGTATGAAAAGAAAGAGGGCTATCCTCCACTCCACATCGTAGGTAAGCCATTGGAAGGCGGACATCTCGAAGTGGTGGGAAACATCAGTTCGCAGTATATCTCAGCACTGCTGATGATTGGTCCGATTCTGAAAAACGGTCTGGAACTGAAGCTGACGGGCGAGATAGCATCCCGTCCTTACATCGACCTCACGCTGTGGACGATGCAGAACTTCGGAGCCAGCGCAGAATGGACCGATGTGGATACCATCACCGTAAAGCCACAACCTTACAGCTGCGTAGCCGACTACACCATCGAGAATGACTGGAGCGCTTCTTCTTACTGGTATGAAATGATGGCGCTGAACGGAAACCCTGATTCTGAGGTAAGACTCGAAGGCTTGTTCGACAGTTCCAAGCAGGGCGATTCTGTTGTGAAATACATCTTCAGTCTGCTGGGCGTGAAATCAGAATTTGAGAACCGTGATGTTCTTTCTCCTGTCAAGCTGAAAGTCCAGCGTTGTCTCTTGCCTCGTTTCGACTACGATTTCAGCGGTTCTCCAGACCTCGCACAGACTATCGTTGTAGCCTGCTGTGCCCTGGGCGTAAAGTTTAAGTTCACCGGCCTTGCCAGTCTCAAGATCAAGGAGACCGACCGCATCGAGGCATTGAAGAAGGAGCTGAAGAAGATGGGTTACGTGATTTATGACGAGAACGATAACACGCTGATTTGGGATGGCGAGACCTGCGAGCCTAGTTTCGAGCCTATCGACACCTACGAGGACCATCGCATGGCACTTGCCTTCGCCCCTCTTGCCTTCAAGTTCCCCCAGATAGAAATCAACAATCCTGAGGTGGTGAGCAAATCCTATCCTCATTATTGGGAAGACCTGGAGAAAGTTGGGTTTGAGATAGTTGAAAGTTAATAGTTAACAGTTTATGCTATATTTAGTTTTTGCCCTGGTGGTCCTAGGCTTGATAAGCGCCATTTTCGGCATCATTTCTCATCGCAAGGGAGAGGATGAAGAGCCTTTGCAGGAAGGAGTATCGTGCAATACCTGCAACGGAGAGAACTCCAAATGCGAACAGGAATGCATGATGGAAGCCGCCACCAAGGAAATAGAATACTACGATGACGAGGAACTCGACCGGTTTGCAGGAAGAGCTGCCGACGACTATACCGATGAGGAGGTAGAGGAATTCTCGGAAGTGCTCTATACGATGCAGCCGGAAGAGGTGGCGGGATGGAACCGAAGTCTGATACTGAGAGGCATCAACCTGCCCAACCAGATTAAGGACGAAGTCATCAGTTTTTTAAGTTAAACATGCTATGCGTAACATGCAATGCGCAAAGTTCAAAGTTTTAAGTTCAAAGTAAAGACATGGATATACTGCAATATACATTTTTTCAGAACGCGCTGATTGGCGCCCTACTGGCAAGCATTCTGTGCGGCTTTGTAGGCACCTACATCGTCACCCGACGGCTGGTTTTCATCAGCGGTGGCATTACGCATGCCTCTTTTGGCGGCATCGGTATCGGCGTATTTGCAGGCATCAACCCCATACTCTCTGCCATGGTATTCGCCATCTTGAGTGCCTTCGGCGTACAATGGGTATCACGGAAGAAAGATGTGCGCAAAGACTCTGCCATCGCCATGTTCTGGACCCTTGGCATGAGCGTGGGCATCATCTGCTGCTTCCTTACTCCGGGATTCATGCCCGACCTGCCCTCTTTCCTCTTCGGAAGTATACTTGCCATCGACAGCACAGACCTCTGGCTTCTGGCAGGTCTTACCCTGTTTGTTGCATTGCTGTTCACCTTTCTGCTGCGTCCTATCCAGACCATCGCATTCGACAGCACCTTTGCCAAATCGCAACATCTGCCGGTTACAGCGATAGAATATATGATGATGACGCTCATCGCCATGACCATCGTGGCAACCATCAAGATGGTGGGCATCGTACTTGCCATCAGTCTGCTCACCATACCACAGATGACAGCCAACCTCTTCACCTACAGCTACAAGCGCATGATAGGAGCCAGCATCGTGATAGGCTGCATCGACTGCATCGTGGGCCTCTATGCCAGTTATCTGCTCAATGTGCCATCAGGTGCAACCATCATCTTCGTCAGCATCATCCTGTTTGCAGCAGCAAAGATACTGGCTACCAGAAAGCACTAAGGCTTTCACACGCTCTGAAAGAAAAATTTTAAATAAAGAAGAAACTTATGTTGAAGCATTTCCCATTCAGAAACTTCTTGCCAGCTATGGTTGTCCTTGCCGTTGCAATGACCATAGCAGGATGCTCTGCGCAGAAGAATACGGCGAAGAGCAGATGGTGGCATGCCTTCAACGCCCGATACAACACCTATTATAATGGTACCGTAGCCTATATAGAAGGCTCGCTCGAAAAGGAAAACGGAAATAAGGACAATTACTCTGAAATGATTCCTTATTATACGGTTGGCAACAAGAACAGCCGCGAACTGGGCAAGTCGAACTACGACCGCGCCATCGAGAAATGTGAGAAAGCCATTCACCAGCATAGCATCAAGCGCCGCCCGGTATGGGATAAGAAACGCCGCAAGACTGCCAAAGACCTGGAATGGCTGCAGCGCCGTGAATATAATCCTTTCCTCTGGAAGGCATGGATGCTGATGGGCCGTTCCCAGTTTTTTGAAGGCGATTTCCAGTCGGCAGCAGCCACTTTCGCCTATATGAGCCGTCTCTACGCTACCCAACCCGGCATTTACGGCAAGGCACGTGCCTGGCTCGCCAAGAGTTATCTCGAATCGGGATGGATATACGATGCCGAAGATGTAATCCGTAATATCGAGCGCGATTCCATCCACTGGCGTGCCCAGAAGGAATGGGACAAGACCTATGCCCTCTACTATCTGAAGACCGGACGCTATCAGGAGGCCGTTCCGTATCTCCGCAAAGCCATCGGCTATGAGATGCGACGCAAGCAGAAAGCCCGCCTCTGGTATCTGATGGGACAGGTAGAAGCACAACAGGGACATACCCAGAATGCCTACCGTGCCTTCAAGCATGTCATCCGTCTCAATCCGCCTTACGAACTGGAGTTCAATGCCCGCATCTCCATGACCGAGGTACTGGCAACCAACAACTCCCGGAAGATGGTATCGAAATTGAAGCGAATGGCAGCGAGTGACAAGAATCAGGAATATCTCGACCAGGTTTATTATGCCATCGGTAACATACATCTCAACCAGGGCGATACCCTTCAGGCTATTGCTGCATACGAAAAAGGTGCTGCGAAATCAAGCCGCAACGGAGTAGAGAAAGGTGTATTGCTGCTGCATCTGGGCAATGTATACTGGCAATGCCACCGTTATGGCGATGCCAAGCGATGCTATGATGCTGCCATCGGACTCCTAGACCAGGACCGCAAAGACTACAAACAGCTCTCCGACCGTTCGAAGGTTCTCGATGAACTGGTGCCTTATACCGACGCCATCCATCTGCAGGACTCCCTGCAATCGCTTGCCCGCATGAGCGAAACAGAACGGAACGTCGCCATTGACAAGGTGATAGATGCCCTGAAAAAGCAGGAAAAGGAAGAAAAGAGAAGACTTGCCGACCAGGAATTGGCAGAACAGCAGGGCAACTCTGACTTCGGAAGAAACAACGGCAATAATAACAGCAGAAACAACAGGAATCAGAGAAACAGCAATGCCTCTTCCGGCTTCGGAAACGGAGCCATGGGCAACGGCGGTTTCGGCAACACCAATACCTGGTATTTCTACTCCCAATCTGCCGTAGCCCAAGGCAAACAGCAGTTTGAGCGCCTCTGGGGTAAAAGAAAGAACATAGACAACTGGCAGCGGAGCAACCAGACCGTAGTAGCCGATGCCAAAGGTGTAGAAGAAATGACTGATGAACAGCGCGATTCGCTCCTCAACGAGGCACAGAAGAAAGACCTTGAGAAGGAGAAAGAGAAGAACCTGAGTGCAGAAGAAGATCCGCATCAGCGCGCCTACTATCTCGCTCAGATTCCGCTTACCGAAGAGAAGATGGCAGAAAGCAATCAGATTCTGGACGACGGACTGCTGCATGCCGGCATCATTCTGAAAGACAAACTCAATGATCTGGACGAAAGCGAACGCATGCTGCAGCGACTGGTGAAGAAGAACGCTGCATATGAACATCTCGATGATGCCTACTATCACCTCTACCTGCTCTACAACATCAGGAAGCAGCCAGCCATCGCCAGCCGCTATCTCGACCTATTGAAAGCGAATTATCCGGAGAGCCAATGGACCGCCCTGCTCACCTCTCCTTATTATGAGGAAGATGCGAAGATGGGCATTCATCTCGAAGACTCGCTCTATGCTGCCACCTACGATGCTTTCAAGGCTAACCTATATAATAAGGTGGTACACAACAGAGCTATCTCTGACAAGCGCTATCCTGAAGGAGCCAACCGCGACAAGTTCCTCTTTATCGGCGGACTCACCCAGCTCCACGAGGGTAATATCCAGGCTTGTCTTGATGATATGCAGCAGGTGGTAGAGAAATATCCGAACAGTCGACTCAGCGAAATGGCGGGAATGATTCTCAACGGAGTGAAAGCCGGCAGACAGCTCAAGGGCGGCACATTCGACCTGAGCAATGTATGGTCGCGCCGCAACGCCGTACTCAATGATGATGTCAAATCCAAAGCAAAGGTATTCAGCATTGAGCGCAACGAGCCGTTCGTCTTCATGCTCGCCTACGTTCCCGATTCTGTAAACGAGAACCAGTTGCTCTTCGAGATGGCGAAATATAATTTCACCTCCTATCTCGTGCGTAATTTCGACCTCGTCATTGACGAGCAGAATGGTCTGCACCGCATGCAGGTAAAGGGCTTCCGCAATTACGACGAAGCACGCCAGTATGCCAACGACATCTACCAGCATAAGGCCATCACCCAGCTCCTCTCAAAGGGAGCCCGAGGCATCGTAATCAGCGAGCCAAACCTCCTGCTGCTGGGCACCAGTCTGAGCTACGACGACTATACCCTCTTCTATACCCAGCATCTGGCACCGCTGAAAATCAGCAAGGACCCACTGCTTGAAGAACCGGAGGAAATCATCCAGCAGGAAAAGACGGATGATTCAGAAGAAAATGAAGAAGAAAACGGAACTGCCGAAAGCGGAACAACAGGTGAAATAGAAACCGGAACTACCGGAACATTCGATAATGGTACAACCGGAACTTTCAGTAACGGAACTACCGGAACCCAGGGAACCGATGCGGATATAAAAGAAGAAAAAGCGCCAAAGACAACTTACGACAACGACGATAGTCTGGATTTGGACAGCGAAGAATATGATTTAGATGGATTTTAGTGGACAGTCAGCTGGAGTATAATGATTTCGTCAGTATGTTTTGAGATAACTGAAGTTTCACAAGTCTTGCCCCACACGCTTTCCAAAAAGTAAAAAGGTAAAAAGAGCCTAGCTAGCTATACATTCCGCTAGGCTCTTTTTACCTTTTTACCTTTTTACTTTTCAATGAGTTCCCAATATCGATGGGCAAGGTCGTGGATGAACTTCCGTCCTCGTTCGGTCCATACGAGATAGGTATGGGTGTAGGCTCTGCCCATCTTCTCCAGTCTGCCATCGCTCTTCGGGTCAAGGAAGGCGCTGTAGCGGGTACGGCTCTTGGCTAAACCCATGTGGGCGTAATCGGCATAGAGAAGATACTGACCGCTTTGGTAATACTGGATATGCAGGGCGCAGAGCGAGCGGTTCAGCTCCTGGGCAGTGATACCGAGTTCCTTCGCAATCTGCGTCGTAGTGAAGCAAGAAACGGAATCGAGCACGTTATCGCTATAGAGCGCTTTCGGCAGAAGATTTCCCACCTGATTCTCCAACTGGATGATGTTCTCACCATTCTTGGCGTTGCGAACCACCTGCTCATCCACCACATCATTCAAGCGGCGAATTTCCGTATCCTGTTCGCCGATGAGCTTCTTCTGCTGTTCAATCTGCAGGCGCTGCTTCTTCAGCAGATTCTCCTTCTCCTTGAGCGTAGCACGGAGGATTTCTTCTGCATGTCGGATTGTCTCCTCATCGCTATCTCCCGGCTGAACCGGAATATAACCACCCGTCTTGCGAATCTGCGGCAGCACATCAGCCGTAACCCAGTTCTTGAACTTCACGGCAGTAGAAAGCTTGGAGCCGAGAACCAAAGCATAGAAACCGCTCTCGTTGACGAAGATCATCTGACACCAGCGATTTGCTGCAGTTCCATCCTTCTTCTTGCCAGTCACTACCCATACGTCGTGTTTCACGACACAAGGGTCATCAACATGTCGCTGGATGGCATCACGCTGGTTCTTATACCCCAGCACATCACAGAGATCCTTTGCACAGAACTGCGGTTCTCCGTTCTCATCGGTCAAGGTACGAATCTTACCGAATTCAGGGTTTTCAAACACGACAGCAATTGCTGCCTTCTTATCCATTTCTACTTTATTTGTATTAACTGACTTTACCATAATAATTTGTTTTTAAAAATTAATCACTAAAAATTCAACATTCAACACTCAACATTCAACATTAAATGATTGTAATCCAAACGCTCTCCTCTCTTTCTCTCGCTGCGGTAATGGCATTCATGAGCCTGTGCAACCAGATGCGGGAATTAAAGACAGCACCCTGTAATTTATTTTCACCTACCAGGATGCAGCCCTGCGTATCATCGGGATAATTACCGGCATGAATGCGGATACCCTCAAAATCAGGAACACCCTGCACCAGCGGAAGCCACTTCTTAAACCTTGGCGATTTCGAGATAACAACAGGATACGAGCCTTCCGGTATCGCCGTATGACCCGGTATCTTGCGGGCTTTCTTACCCGATACCCTACTATATCTACCATCCTCCTCTTCCGGCTTCAGTTCGACACCCAGGAGATTTCTCCACGTAGGCTCCAGGGTATCACAGAAGTAATGCTCCTTGTCCAACTTCGCCTTATC
>ENA-OPBO01002363-OPBO01002363.1-human-gut-metagenome-genome-assembly--contig:-NODE-2363-length-11287-cov-11.274573_pt1 | contig 11287 bp, 8 predicted proteins | sample MGYA00241071_ERZ501458 | MGnify/ENA primary metagenome ERZ501458 (study PRJEB25962, sample SAMEA2042509) | human gut metagenome | biome: human gut; feature: human-associated habitat; material: faeces...
GCGGCGATGGTACTGCACTCGAGAGGGTGTGGGAGAGTAGCACGCCGCCGCTTCACACGTATCGGGCCTCCCGGTCGAGCCTTTGGCTCCCGGGAGGCCCCTTTTTTTCATGCTCTTTTTCCGGGCTTCCCGGCGGGCGTCGCTCCGGGAACCCCCGTTTTTTCATCACCTCCCGGACCTCCCGGCAACGCCTTTCGGGCTCGTCGAAGGTCCTTATCCGGAGTCTCCACCGGATGTCCGCTTTGAGAACCACTTTTCTCTTTGATGTTTTTTGATTTGAGATTGTGCTGTGGCACCATGGATACACCATAGGAATCATGTGCCAAGGGGATAGCTATGTTTCTTCTTCCAGATCAGCAACTCAGACGTGCCGATCGAGTGATGCGGCAACGACTTGTGCCATATGTGCACGAAACATTATCGCATTGTCAGTTACGCGCTTTTCGCCAATGAAGGCGAACCCGAACAGAGCGCCGACTTTCTTGCCCGTGTCAGGGAAAACAAAGTGGATTTTCTCGACTTCATGGTTCCTGGTGCCTGGGGCACGATATGGGGTACCACATGGTTCGAGGTTCGTGGACGTATCGACCGTGAGTCGGTCAAAGGCAGAGCCGTCGAACTGGTTGTAGATCTGGGATGGAAACGACATCGTGGCCCGGGCTTCCAAGCGGAAGGATTATGCTATCGCCCTGACGGCAGCGTCATCAAAGCGGTGAATCCAGACAATTGCTGGATTCCGCTTATCGATGCCAATGGCGTGGCGAATGTGGAGCTTGACGATGCCGGTCGTTTCACGGTATATGTCGAGGCCGCATCGAATCCACCGGTCGAAGCTGACCTGCCATTCGCGCCGATGAATCTGGGGGAGCGTGCCGACGGTCGTCCATCCGACTATGTGCTCACCACAATGGACGTGTGCGCTTTCAACCAAAACGTGTTCGACTATCTGATGGACTTGGAAACCGTCACCTCGCTGATGAGGGAACTCAAGGATGATGATCCTCGATATTGGCAGCTGGCCAAAGCGCTGCAACGATCACTCAACACATATGACGAGCGTGATATCGCCGGAACTCTGGAGCCAGCCAAGGAAAAGCTTGCCGGGGTATTATCCGAACCCGCATATTCCAGCGTCATCCATCATGTCGCGGTCGGCCATGCGCATATCGATTCCGCATGGCTGTGACCCGTGCGCGAAACCCACCGTAAAGTGGCCCGCACGGTGTCCAACGTGCTTGCCCTGATGGACGAGGATCCGGATTTCACGTACGCGATGAGTTCCGCCCAACAGTATGCGTGGATGGAACAGGAACATCCAGACCTGTTCGCGCGCATGCTGCAGCGCATCAAGGAAGGACGATTCATTCCCGTCGGCGGAATGTGGGTCGAATCCGATAACATGCTGCCCACAGGTGAGTCGCTGATCCGCCAGATCACGTTCGGCATGCGTTACTTCCGTGAGCATCTTGGCGTGGAACCAAAAGGACTGTGGCTTCCCGACAGTTTCGGTTATTGCGGGGCATGGCCGCAAATCGCACGTCGTGCCGGTTTCGAATGGTTCCTCACACAGAAGATCTCATGGAACGACACCACGAAATTCCCCCACCATTCCTTCGAATGGGGCTGAACCAATTCCACGACATTCTTCCCGGATCGGCGATCGCATGGGTGCATCGGCAGGCGCGTGCGGACTACGTGCGCGACATCGCAAGACTGCGTGATATCGCCGCTGAAGCGGGTGCTTCCATCGCATCGGTGCGGGATGATGCCGACATGCGATCGAACGCGGCCATCGTCCCATATACGGCAAAGAATGGCGATTCGTGGATTGCTCGCACCGCGGCAGTGGGAACGCAGGATGATGACGCGAACGGCACCGACGCGGTCGCCGATGAATCCACCATCGCAACGACATGCGACGACGGTCGAATCATACTTGACAACGGTTTGCTACGTGCCATCATCGCACCAGACGGTACGGTCCGTTCACTGATCGACCTTGATAATGGACACGAACTGGTGCCCGACGGCAGTGGAATCGGGCATTACGAGCTTCTCCGCGACGAGCCATACGAGTGGGACGCATGGGACATCCAGCGCGATGCCTTCCTCAGCGCCGAAGGCATCGATGACTCGCATGTGGAACGAGTGACGGAGACAAAACGCGGCGGAGCCACCGTGCACGTGTCCAGCACCACCGACGGGGTGTCCATCGATGCCTGCATCACATTGCGGGCAAAGTCGAAAAGCCTTGAATTCCGGACCAAAGTGGATTGGCGGGCATCCGAACGATTCCTCAAAGTCGACATTCCCATGGCTATCCAGGCCGACCGGGCGCAGTACGAATGCCAGTACGGCATGGTGGAACGGCCCATTCAGAAGAACACACGTTCCGACGAGGCGAAATACGAAAGCTGCACGCACCGGTTCGTACGCGTCGCCGATGCCGGCTATGCGGCTGCGGTCGTCAACGCCAGCACCTACGGTTCCGACGTTTCGCCGATTCACCGGAACACGGCTTCCGGGCCGGTGCGTGGCACGATGATTCGACTTTCGTTGCTGTCGTCCCCGCTATACCCCGATCCGAACACTGACAAGGGCGTGCATGAGTTCGCGTGGAACGTTGTGGCGGATGCCAGTATGCCGGCTGTGCTTGACGAGGCGAACCGTCTCAACGCGGCCGTGCTGCCTGCCATGCCGGCGTTCGATCCGCTGGCGCAGCTCAACCCGGTGGATGGCGTCATGGTGCTTGACTGGGTCAAGCTTGCCGATGACGGTTCCGGTGATCTGATACTGCGCGTCTATGAGGCGGTCGGCGGCGAAGCCCATGCGAGACTTGCCGTCAACGCCGCTTTGGGGAAGGCCACGGTACGCGAGTGTTCCATTATGGAGGATGCGCGGCTGGATGCCGAATTGCCCGCGGCTTTTGCCGACGGTGATCCGTCCGTGGCAAGAACGGCGCAAGGAGCGATGCTGAGCCTGCATCCGTTCCAATTGGCCACGTTGCGCGTCAGTTGTGGAAGCGATGGTGGAAATACTGATGGGAATGAGAGTGGAAGCCTGCGATAGATGAGGAACTGGCGGCGGATGCGCTGAGCCGTGCGCCGCCTATTCCTTGGCTTGAGTCCACGCCTGAAGCTTCATACGATTGAGCTCGGTGTTGGGATCGTACGTGTCATCCAACCGCTCCTGATACATCGCGACCAGTTCTCCGCCGCGGCCCAACGCCTCCAAAGCGGCCTCACGAATCGACTCCCATTCGTACGGCACCACTTCCTCGGGGAACATGACCGTGCACTGGTTCGGTGCGTCACGCTCCACCAGATCGACGAAATTCAGCAGATCCTGCCACCGTTCGGCAGCGATCAGCCGCGCCGCGTACGCGTCGGCAAGCGGCTCGGACGTATGGTTGTCGCGCAGGAAACGATCGGCCTCCTCGGCATCGCCACTGATCCGCATCAGATCGTGCCGCAGGAACTGCACGGCATGGTCGAACTGGTTTTGCGCGGTCTGCGCAAGCTGCTGTTTGGACAGGAATGATGGGTCAAGCATGGCGAGATCGTTCAGTTCCTCGGGGGAGAGGGTAGGTGAACCGCCGGTAGTGGAATCGCCGGCAGCGCCCGTGGAATGCGTGATCGAGTTCGCGGTATCCGCGCCGTCCGCAGCGTCTGTACTATTCGTGCTATGCACATTGTCCGCGTCAGAGGACGTATCACGGAGGTTGTGAGATTGCGTTGCGGTGGCGTCGCGTGCACCCGTATCGCCCGTAACATCACTGTCGATACTGCCGACGCTGTTCATAGTGTCGCCAGTCGTGCTGCTTGCATCGCCATTACCGGACTTCGCTGCGAAATCACGCATCGCGGCAATGCCCTTGTTCAACGCGTCATAGGCGAACATGCGCGTATCATCCCATTGCGCGAACGACAGTCCGCAAGACAGCAGCTCCACCATCTGCATGGCGTTGAGCCGGAAATCCTCATTGCACGCCACCTGCGTGATCATGCGCAACGCCTGCTCGCCCGTCATCGGATCGGCGTTGCAGGCCACGGCATCCATGTACACGCGTACGGTCTGAATCAGATCTTTCAGGTAGTCGAAACCCTCGTTGTCACGGTCGGCCACATTGCCGACGAACCTTGCGGTCATCTCCACAGCTTTGGCGAGATTGCCGACCGCGTCAAGCCATCGCGTGCTGATCACCGCGTTGCCGACCACCGCGTCCACGCCGGACAGCGCCTGCGAATCGATCGAAAACGTCGGCATATCGATGCGTGGAATCTCCACGCCCGTATCGGTACGTTCCGCGGTGGGCACCATGGAGGCGAGGGCGTCGAAATACCATTGCATGGGCATGTTGATGACCACGTCCGCGTCGGAAAGATTGGCGACCGGCACATCGTTGCGTTGCGCGGCATCCTCCTGGCTTGCTTCGCGGATGAGATGATTCCACAGGAAAGTCGGCCCGTCGAATTCGGCGGAACTGAGCCATCCGTTATTGACGTAGTCGGTGAGATCGTCGGCTTCCTGCCTGCGATTGAAGCTGCCCATGCGCCCACCTTTCCGTTGCGATGCCTGTGATTGCATAGTTGCGATTGTGCCGCAACAAGTAGCCGCACCAAGTATAGGCGGCGTCGGCTACGTCTGTGGAAGAGAGCGGAAAGGGCGGAATGAGGGGGAAACGAAAATAATGACGAAAATGAGACGGCAAAATGGCCGTTCGGTAAAATCGGACTATAATCAATCGCACATAACAGAACATGTTTTCAGCGCATTCGGAAATGTTTTCCGGGTGCGCTGAACGGTTTTTGGCGCAATATGAACGGAGGGCCAACACAAGATGAACGCACGCAAACTTGGTGCGGCGGCTGGGGTCATCGCTTTGATCGTAGGTCTGTTCACGGGATGCGGTTCGACGAACAGCGCTTCCAATGCGACGTCGGACGGCGATTCGAACAGTGGCACAACCGCGACATATTCCGTGGACGGTGCCAAAGATTCCATCCGCATCGCCTCCGGCTCCGAAAACAAGGAAGTGAGCGGGGCCATCGAACAGGCGGCCAAACAATCGAAAGTGTCAGTGACCGTCGACTACATGGGGTCGTTGGACGTTATGGACGCGCTGCGCAACAAAGGCCATCACGCGGGCAGGGATTACGATGCGGTCTGGCCGGCCAGCAGCATGTGGATCACCATGGGGGATATCAAGCACGTCGTCAAGGACCAGGTCTCCACGTCCACCACGCCGGTGGTGTTCGGCGTGAAGCAAAGCAAGGCTGAGGAACTCGGCTGGGCGAATACGGACGGCACCACGAAGCCGGTGTCCACGAAGGACATTATGGATGCGGTGAAGGCCAAGAAGCTGTCGTTCGCTATGACGTCCGCCACGCAATCGAATTCCGGAGCGTCGGCGTACATGGCGTTTCTGACGGCGCTGAACGGCGGTAAGTCTGCACTCACCAAAGACGATTTGAACGATGCTTCATTACGTAAGTCCGTGAAAACCGTACTGTCGGGCGTCAATCGTTCATCCGGCTCGTCCGACTGGCTGAAGGACATGGTCGTCAACGACCCGGATACGAACGATTCCATGGTGAACTACGAATCGCTCGTCATCCAGGCGGACAAGGCGTTGACGGCGAAGAACAAGGAGCCGCTGCTGGCCGTCTATCCGTCCGACGGCATCGCGATTTCCGATTCGCCGCTTGCTTACGTGGATCGCAGGCAGGACAAAGAGGATGCGTTCAAGCGATTCAGCAAGTCGATCACGTCGAAGGATTCCAAGAAACTGTTCGAACAGGCGGGTCGTAGAACCGGTTCGGACGGCACGCTGGCGTATGCCAAAGATGCGAAGGTGAAGGATTCGTTCCGTAAGGAATGGGGCGTCAAATCGGATTCATCGGTGCTGAAAACCATCACCATGCCATCCTCCGACATCATCGAACAGGCGCTCGACCAGTATCAGACCGTCCTGCGCAAGCCCGCTTACACCTTGTGGGTGGTGGATTATTCCGGATCGATGTCAGGCAAGGGCAAAAGCGGTGCCGTGGCCGGTTTGCAGGCGGCCCTCGACACCGATCAGGCACGCGCCTCGCATATCGAGCCGGGCGATGACGACGTCAACGTGTTCATCCCCTTCAACAGCAGCGCGAAAGTGGCGCAGGTCGCGCAAGGCAAGCAAACCGCGACCTTGCTGGCCGCCAGCGAAAATCAGGTGGCAAATGGCAATGCGGACATCTACAATGCGCTGGAAGTCGCGTTGAAGAATCTGCCGTCCGACCGCGACGATTACACGGTGGCGATCGCGCTGCTGACCGACGGGCAGTCGGACACGGCGAAGCTTGACGAGTTCAAGCAGCAGTATGCGTCCGATGGCAAAGGCGTTCCGGTTTTCTCCATCATGTTCGGCGACGCGGATTCGCAGCAGCTCAACGATTTGGCCAAGCTGTCCAACGGCAAGGTGTTCGACGGACGCAACGGCAATTTGAGCGGCATCTTCCGCGAAGTGAAGGGCTACAACTGATTTGACGGTGTGGTGCTGATTGGTGCCAATGCCGCGGAAGCGGCGCTCGCCTGTGTTTGCGTTATCGTGCGCGACGTGACGGATGCGGCGCGAGTTGCTGCGTAAGCTGCTGCGCGTGCTGTGAAGTGTCTCTTTTCCCTTCACGGAACGACGTGTGAAACAGTATGTGAAACGTCTACGTTGTGCGATAGATAAAACGGTGTTCGTGCGAGCGTGACGGTAGAATGGTGTGCTATGCCGCATAGGGCGGCCAGTCCAATTAGGCCTCTGATGAAAAGGGGGAACCATATGAAGGTTGCAAGTGGCAATGTCCTGTGGCAGCAGCGTAAGCGCAATTGGTGCCGTACGCCGTTCACGTTCACCGTGTACACACTTACCGACCGTGAGCTGAGCGTCAAAACCGGCATTCTGAACGAGAGTTTCAACTTGATCAAACTGTTCCGCATCGTGGATATCAGCGTGGAACGCACGTTCCTGCAGCGCATCTTCGGCATGAGCACGATTGTGCTGGATACGCGCGATCAGTCGTCCGGCAATGGCGTAGTGGCATTGAAGAACGTGCTGAATGGATTCGAAGTTCGCAAGGTGCTGCAGGAAGCAGTGGATGCCTCCCGTAGAGAGAACGGCATGTCGGCGCGCGAATTCCTGGGCGGTCCGGGTGGTCCTGCTGGTCCGGGATTCGGTCCAGGTCCTGACGGCCTTGGCTTCGACGGCGGTTTCGATGGGCCCGACATGGGTGGCTACGCCGACGGTCGGTGAGTGACCTTCCGTAGTTTCGGCTACTTTCAGCTCGGACGGCTTGCGTATATATGCTGTACATACAACGTATATACGCAAGCCGCTTTTATATGTTTCGATGTGTGGCTGGAGTGATTGCGGGGCTATCTCGCTTATGGATGGCGGATTTTCATGTGCGTCTGCTGGTATCTCGCTTATGGATGGCGGTGTACTGAAGTAAATCGCTTGTTTGGGGGTATGATTCATACCTCCAAACTTCGTTTTTGCTGTTGGAACCGCCATCCATAAGCGAGATGGCATGTGTCAGTGATCCAAATCCGCCATCTATAAGCGAGATAGGTGTCAGAAGGTCGCGAATTACAGGGCGGACTCGCCGGTGAGGTGGCGGTAGAGTTCCGGATCGACTGGTTTGCCGAGCTTGAGTGTGGAAATGACCACCTTTGACTCGCTGCCATCCTCGCCGGGGTTCACCGACGCGTGCACATCGTCCAATGCGACCGCGCTGCCGACGAAGTAATAGGATTTCTCCTGTTCTTCGGCTTTGCGACGGATGAAAATCGGCACAAAATGGCGATTCCGCCATTCCGGAGTACGTTCCGTTCCGTCCAGCAGCCACCGGAATTCGTTTGATTTACCGTTTCGAATCGTTGTCTTCAGCGATGACTTTGCCGATGCGATGCGGAATTTCCGTAACGAGGGCATTGCCCATACAGAAAGCGCGATGTCCGTCTGTCATTCCGTCGTCGGTCCAGCCTTTCGGGAAACGCTGGAGCTGATCCAGCTCGTCGGGAACGAGTCTTCTCAGACGCCCGTTCTGTATCACCACATGCTTCGTGCGGCTGGCACCTCGTCCGCCTTCTCCCGTGAGGATTGTACGGCTGGGTTTGTCCAGCGGATCGGGAAAAGCAACGGGGCCTTCGGAATAGATGTATTCATGTCCGTTGCTGGCGGTGCGCTTCTCGTGTTTACCGCCTTTGAGATATTCCCAAGACTTGAGATTGTCTCCGGTAATGAAAAATTCTTCTGGAACTTGGTCGATTGGCACAAGAATCTCGCCCAACGTATGCTGGGGTCCTGCATAGACCGGCTTGACTCGACGCGTAAGCACCTTGCCGTTCTGCATCACGCCGGCTTCTTTAAAACGAGAGATTTTGTCTCCGATGCCGAATTCCTTCGTAGACTTATAAGGGTCTTTGCTGACGGAGAAGTTCTCGGCTCCGAATCGTTCGTCTGGCTCGATGGGGAAGGCTCGCGCCTCGACTCCTGCATGGAAGAGCTGGTTTTCCAAATCCCATTTTGGAGCGTTGTATTCGGCGTAAATGTAGACACGGCGACGGCGTTGCGGCATGCCGTAGTCGGCAGCGTTCACCACATGCCATTCCACGGAATAGCCCAAACGGTATAGGCAGGAAAGGATGATTGCGAAATCACGGCCGCGCTGTGCGGTAGGGGACTTCAAAAGACGGTCAACGTTTTCAAGAAGCACGTACTTCGGGTGACGCATTTCGAGAATGGCGTTGATACTCCACCAAAGTACGCCTTTTTTTCCTTCGATACCGGATGCCAGGCTTGCTGGCTTCGCAACCGAATAATCTTGGCAAGGGAAACCACCGACAAGCATGTCAAATTCCGGTAGCTCGCGCTCGCCGCTTTTAATTTGTTCGACGACGATTGCGATATCTTCGTTGACGCAGCTTCCTTCGCCAAAGCGCTTTTCGTAGCAGCGCCATGCGAATTGCTTGGTAGGGCGTCCGTCGGGTTCCCAGTTGTTGGCCCAAATGGTATGGAAATTACCGGCTGGCTCCATATCGAAGTCTGGATATTTTGGGTTGCTGTAGCCGTCAAGGCCAAGTCGGAATCCGCCAACGCCAGCGAATAGTTCAACGACTTTGATTTCCTTGCTCATTGCAGCTCTCGCGCTCCTTTAACTCTTACGATCCGAACGATCGTTCGAGATACTACTGGCCAACATTTTATCTAATCATGAGGAATCGATCAAGTTCAGTGTGTCGTGCTTGTAAAAGGGGATTGCGGTGGTTAAATGCAAAAGAGTGGGGATTCGAATTGGAATGGCCCCGAAAGAGATGTGGAGCTAGTTCGATGCTGAACGAAGAGCGTAGTTTTTCGTCGCTGGAGGAAGTTACGAAGCTGTTGATTGCGGCTGAAGGGAAAACCTTCCGTGAGCTTGACGAAACAGGTCGTGGCGATTCGGTAGGAAACAAAGGATCGCTTGGCAACATCATTGAGGAATCCGTTCTGCATTATCCTGTTAACTCAGATGCCGAAGCCGATATTCTTGTTGGTAACACGCGCTATGAGCTTAAAGTGACTCCGCTGAAACATTCTGGCAAGGGCAAACGTATGAAGACTGTTGCCAAGGAGAGACTTGTTCTTGACATCATCAATTACGAAGATCTGCCTGGAGAAAAATTCGAAGATTCTCGTTTTTGGAATAAGTCGAAGAACATCATCATGGTGTATTACTACGATGATCGGGAAGACAAGAGAGCACAATCACGTCTGGATTGCAAAGTTTTAAAAGCGGTCGTATTGCATTATGACGAAAACGATTTGGCAACGATTCGCAATGATTGGGAGACGATTCACGAGAAAGTCGTTTCGGGACATGCTGATCAGCTTTCGGAATCTGACACGAACTATCTTGCCGCATGCACGAAGGGTGCGAATGCTTCCAGTATGAGAGATGCTCCCGCGCCAGCCGGCTCTGGTAAGGCGCGGATACGTGCGAAACAGCGTGCGTTCAGCTTCAAATCATCTTTCATGACGTCGATTGCCGAACGTGCTTTGGTAAGCCGCATTGAGGAATACAGTTTGCCGATTCCGTCGAACCAGACGCTTTCTGAATTCCTGCGGCAACAAATGAGCCCGTACATCGGGAGAAATGTTGATGACATCGTTCTTCGATTGGGCATTTCGAAATCGGATTCGAAAGCCAGCAAGAGCCGGCTCGTTATGAAAATGGTTGGTGCGGAAGGACGTAGCGTCGATACGATTGAACAATTCCGCAAGGCCAATGTGACCAAACTGAAGACGGTCGTATTGTATCCGGATGGGCTTCCGAAGGAGAGCATGTCTTTCCGCCAGATTACAGAGGAAGAATGGCGGGGGCTGGCGTCCTTTGATGCGAAATGGGAAGACTCGTTCCTGTACGAGTATTTCGAAGAGAACAAGTTCTTCATCGTTCCATTTGAATCTCCGGTACCGTATTCGCAACATGTGGCCGGCAATGACCGTCTTGTTGGAGGATTCCTTTGGAATATGCCGGAAAAGGATATCGAACAGTACGTCCGTCCGGTCTGGGAGCGGCTGCATGAATTGATGCTGAGCGGTGGATCGGTGCATTACGGGCGAGGAACCAATTTACTCCCCGGAGCGAGCTTCAACGGAGTCTGCCATTTAAGGCCGAAAGGACAGAACAGCGATGACGTGGTGCGTTTGCCTAATGGCGAATCGATTACCAAGCAATGCTTCTGGCTCGATCGACATTATGTGGCCAAACTGATTCGTGAGAATCAAAAAATGAACGGCAGAATTGAGGGGGCATAATGGTCGCAAGTTTGCGGAAAAGCGACAGCATCGCTGAACAAGCTCTTGGGGCTTTTCTTGATGAGCATTTTTATGAGACTCTACATAAGCGGGACGCTGGTTTTGAGTATGAGCGAGTGCATGACAGAAAACGACAGCTAAAAGGTATGGATGTAATCGTCAATTATCATGGCAATCGCATTGTTATTGACGAAAAATCAGCATTGCATTGGATTAACCGTAATCTTAGGACGTTTTCGTTCGAGCTGTCATCATTGCAAAGTGGGCATCGTGATCCGGTGCCGGGATGGCTCTACAATGCCAATGCGGAGACGAACCGATATCTGTTGATGTGGGTTAAGACGTGGGACATCCAGACGGGGCAACTGAAGGAAATTCCATTGGGTGAGATGGTCCCAGAGAATGATAACGTCCGAATTCCTGCGCACTTTCGGTTTTGTTCTTCGTTGAGATGTTGAA
>ENA-OPBO01002366-OPBO01002366.1-human-gut-metagenome-genome-assembly--contig:-NODE-2366-length-11277-cov-2.928355_pt1 | contig 11277 bp, 10 predicted proteins | sample MGYA00241071_ERZ501458 | MGnify/ENA primary metagenome ERZ501458 (study PRJEB25962, sample SAMEA2042509) | human gut metagenome | biome: human gut; feature: human-associated habitat; material: faeces...
GAAGAGCAGTTGTAATAGAAGTTATGGGACGTAATTGTGGAGATTTAGCTTTATTTTCAGGACTTGCAGGTGGAGCAGAATCAATCATAGTTCCAGAACACAAATTCTCAATTGATGAAATAGTTGAGAAAGTAAATCACGGAAGAAAAAGAGGAAAATTACACCATCTTATAGTTCTTGCCGAAGGAGTTGGCAATCCATATACTGTTGCAAAAGAAGTTGAAGAAAGAAGTGGAGTTGAAACAAAAGTTACAGTTCTAGGCCACGTTCAAAGAGGAGGCTCTCCATCTTCAGCTGATAGATTATTAGGTTCTATTATGGGAGCAACAGCAGCAGAATTATTAAACGAGGAAAAAACAAATATAGCTTTGGGTTATACAAATGGAAAAATAAATCAAGTTAGCATAGATGAAGCAGTATCAATGAATTCTGATTTTAATGAAGATCTTTATAAACTTGCTAACAAATTATCTAAATAGGAATAAGTGGAGGATAAGTTATGAAACCAGATATATTAAAGAAAACCAAAATTGTATGTACAATAGGACCAGCTTCACAATCTCCAGAAGTTTTGGAGCAATTGATTAAAAATGGAATGAATGTTGCAAGATTAAATTTCTCACATGGATCTCATGAGGAACATCTTGAAAAAATTAAAACTATAAAAAGAATAAGAAGAAAATTAAATGTTCCTTTGGGACTTATGCTTGATACAAAAGGTCCAGAAATTAGAATTGGAAAATTTGAAGAAAAGGAATATTTCTTGAAACCAGATGATATTTTTACACTAACAACTAGAAATATTGTTGGAAACAAAGATATTGTATCAGTTTCATACGAAGGCTTACCACAAGATGTAGAAAAAGGCTCAATAATTTCAGTAGATGATGGTTTAATTCAACTTGAAGTAATTGAAATTAAAGATGGAACAGAAATAGTTTGTAGAGTACAAAATAATGGAGTAATTTCTAATAACAAAGGAGTAAATCTTCCAGGAAGAGTTACAAACCTACCATCAATCACACCAAAAGATGTGGATGATATTAAATTTGGAATTGAAAACGGCATTGACATGATAGCAGCATCTTTTGTTAGAAAAAAAGAAGACATTTATGATATAAGAAAAGTCCTTGAAGATCATGGCGGAGAAGATATTTTGATTATATCAAAAATAGAATCTCAAGAAGGTGTAGATAATGCTGATGAAATAATCGAAGCGAGCGATGGAATTATGGTTGCAAGAGGAGATTTGGGAGTAGAAATTAGAACAGAGCTTATACCTCTTGTGCAAAAAGAAATTATCAGAAAATGTAATAAGGCTGCAAAACCAGTAATTACAGCTACACAAATGTTAGATTCAATGCAAAGAAATCCAAGACCTACAAGAGCAGAAACAACTGACGTTGCAAATGCAATTATAGATGGAACAGATTGTGTAATGCTTTCAGGAGAAACAGCAGCAGGAAAATATCCAGTTGAAGCTGTTAAAACTATGAGAGATATTTGTATTACAACAGAATTATCAGACGATTTCGAAGAAAATATTTATCAAACAGAAATAGATAGAAAAATCACAACAACAAACGCAATTTCAAAATCAACTTGTACAATAGCAAGTCAATTGAGAGCAAAAGCTATAATTACTTGTACAGCATCAGGAAATACAGCAAAGGCAGTTTCTAAATTTAGACCAAGAACAAATATAATTGCATGTACAATAGATGAAAAAGTTGCAAGAAGATTGTCAGTGTCATGGGGAGTATATCCAATAATTGTAGATACAGCTTATGAAACAGACGAACTAATTGAAAGAGCAATAGTTGGAGCATTAAAAGAAAATTACGTACAAGAAGGAGATTTGACTGTACTTACAGCAGGAATTCCACTAGGAGTTTCAGGAACATCAAACCTAATAAAAGTTCACGTAATTGGAGATATAATTGCAAACGGAACAGGCGTTGGAAACAAATCCGTTTCAGCAAAAGTTGTAGTTGGTTCAACAAAAGAAGAGCTTGAAGGAAAATTCGAAGACGGAGATATAATTGTTGCAAAATATACCGACAAAGATATAAACGAATTTATGGAAAGATCTTCAGGAGTTATTGCAGAAAACGGAGGACTAACAAGCCATACAGCAGTTGTAGCAATCCACTTTGGAATTCCAGCAATACTTGGAGTAAAAAACATTACAAACCTATTAGAAGACGGAGATACAATAACACTTGATCCACTTGGAGGAATAATCTACAAGGGAGAAGCAAAGGTATTATAATGGAAATAAAAAATATCAAAATAATTGATATTCTACAAGATGGTAGGGCAGTTGCAAAAACACAAAGCAAAACTGCCTTTATAGAAGGCGCAATTTACGGAGAAGTTTGCAATATAAAAGTAAATAATGAAAAAAAGAATTTCTTTGAAGCAGAAAAAACAAAAACTTTAGAGAAATCTCCCTACCTTAGAAAACCACCATGTCCATATTATTATGAATGTGGTGGTTGTTCTATTATGGATATAAATTATAAAACCCAAATAAAATTAAAGAAAAATTTAATAAAAAATGCCCTTTTAAAATCAGCAAGAATAAAAATTGATGATATAGAAATACTAGAAGGAAAAGAATTTGGATATAGAAATAAAATTAGGCTGCAAATAACAAAAGAAGGAAAACTTGCCTATAACAAAAAATATTCCAATGAGCTTGTAGAAATAAAAGATTGCCTTTTAGCAAAAGATTTAATAAGAAAAAATCTAGAAAAAATAGAAGAAATCACAAAAGATATTACAAAAAAATATACAAATAGCATAGAAGAAATAACAATAAGAGCAAACGAAAAAGAGATACTTTTAAATATAAAAATAAAAGACAAAGAAATTATCCCATATATAAAAAATCAATTCAAAGATTCAACTTATAACATAAACCTAATAAATAAAAAAGAAAAAATAAATATTTCAGGCAAAGATCTTCTAGGAGAAAATCAAAAAGTCCTAGACCTATTTTGTGGCTCAGCAACAAGCTCAATCGCCATAAACGATGATCATGTTATAGGAATAGAAAGAGAGTATGTTACTATTTTGGGCATATTTGCATCAATAGTTTTAGCGTTTGTTGGTGGAATTACTTTTACGACATCTGTATTACAAAATATTGACAAGGTAAGTGTCTTTAGGCTTATCCTAACAGTAGATGTAATTGGAGCAGTATTAGTCAATGTAATATATTTGCTTATATCGTTTATTCTTAAGATAAATGATAAAGACAAAGAGGAGAATGGGAAGTGCGTAAAGAATGCGAATTGGATTTTGATTGGAATTGCAGTTTTGGTTCTATTAGGTTGGTTTTTAGATATATTAGAATTACAGAAATATATTTCAGGATTTTTCATATGGACAAGTAAATAATTTAATTTTGGAGAGCAATCTGATAGTTTTAGACTGCTCTTTTTTCATATATACAATAATATAATTTTAAAATAGAAATATTTAAGTAAGATTTTTATTATCATATATATAATCTTACTGTGCTTTATACTCTGTCAAATCTTTAGACTTATTTTTCTATGGAGACTTTTTAGCATATACTTTAGCCCAAGTGGGATGACTTTTTGAGCGTTTGTTTTAAAAATAAGAATAAGCCTCATCATAACTAATTGAACCGATAAATCTGTGGTTGTTGTTTTGACTGATGGTATTTATGGATATTGTGCAAGGTTATTATTTCAAAACAGTCCCCTTTATTTGATCGTCATAATCCACTATAACTCTTTATATGCCATTTAGTGTATTTTTTTGCAGCATTAAGAGAATTATCCTCTCCATCATAAGTACCAATTGTGCTCAAAAAACATGCTATAAGACATGAGAATCAAGCTTGTTACAGATCATTTCGAGTGTTGAGATAGTACGGATGCTACTAGGTGTCTTAGTGGATGATAAGGGAGGCTATATGATTTAAGTAAATCCTTAATAAGGATATGTTTATAACTCTCCTCTTTCATACTTTCCATAAAAGTTTCGTACGTAATGGTTTCAAGCATTTGATTTATTTTGTAAAGGTAGGAGTTTCTTAGGTATCATAATAAATCATGTACCATACATGAAGTTTTCTATATTCATAAACAATGGTAATAATATCTTTGGTGCACTGATCATTAAAGGCATAGTTTATTCCATCTCTACAAATTATTTTTACAGGGTTCGCTTTATATAGGTCAAAGTTAGCTTCTGACATTTAATAATGGATTTCTTTTATGATTTTGGTTAGATAGTAATGTTTTTGAGAACTGTTCTAATTGAACATTGGGAACATAATTAGAAGGTCTTTCATTTGTAGGCTTCTTCTTTATAACCTCTTCTAATTTTTTTATCAAGAACTTAGGCAACAGGAGATTTTTAGTAAATAATGAATAATTAGATGACTTCTTAGACATAGAAATTTTGGGACTAAAAAGAATGTTTGAAGGATAATACGAACTTGCAAGACAAAGTAGCAAGTAGGTTAGATAATGATATGATGATAGTCTTAGAAGAAAAGTACAGACTTCCAATTCCTACAACTCTGGAGGATTTAGAAATGAAGTAGAGTAAGGTTATACAATTTGAGGAGAGAAATTTACTTGCATGAATACTTTTATATTCTATATGGAAAATCCTAATTTGGAGTAGTTTACGAATTTCTAGATTTTAACGAATGTTACTTAAAAGATTTCATTTGACTTAGAGAAGTTTCAAAAAAACGATTTTAATATGATGGATACGCTATTGAATGGAACTAACACAAAAATGTAGAAATTAGGTTCAGAGCATAATATATTTTGATTAAGTATTAATACTTAATCGAATGGATATCTCACGCTAAAGGTACATGGACACGTGAGCTATTTAAATTATTTCCTTGGCATGAGTAGATTATAATAGCTCTATTTGGAGTAATTAATTCAAATGGCTATATGTAGTTTTATATAGTCTAAATTGAAATACAAAAGAACAGAGGGAAATTAGAGCTTATAGCTGTACTGACGATAGATAACAGGCATCCATTATGTTTGATGTTGCAGCAGATATGGCAAGGATGTTTTCTACTCTTAATCAAAGAGTAAAGATACTAGCATCATAAAATAGAATCATATTTATAGCAACAAATATATTTTATCAATTGTTATTAGCTTAATCCTATTCATAGAATGGTTTTAACATACACGGAGTTTTATTTGATGAACTTCATGCCTAGCCGAATAGTAAACTTTTTAATGTAACGATAAAAGATTAAAAATATTCCAATAATGCAGCTTTTATATTTTCTTATCACAAAAGCAGGAATGAATAAAAATTCTATCTGAATTGAAATGCATCAAGAAAATGAGTTTGAAAGAATAGTATGATACGAGAAACTTGGATTTTTAAGTACAATAGATATCACAATTTATGTTTTAGCCTCTCCACATATTTAAGACTAAAGAGTTACCGTGTACCATATGATATTTGGTAGATTTATGGATATATTCAAATCACTGAAGGAAAAGTAGTTAACTATGAATATATAGAAATATTTATAGAAAATCTGGGATAAAGATTAAAAATAAAACAAATTGATTTGATAGGTGGCGTGCTGTTTAAATTACATAAAACCTGAAAATATAGGTTTTACGTTAGTTCTTTTTGGACAAGGTTTTATGGTTAAAAGTCCAACTAATAAAGAACTTATGAAATTAACATTAGGGTAAAATTGTGTTAATATTGGAAATTCATTTTTTAGATTTATGAGGTGCAATATCTTTATAAGGACAGATCCAATTGGAAGCATAAAAGCAGATAAAGAAATGTTCACTAAAAATATTAAGAGTTTCATTGCCTCTATCATTTAGCTTTATAGGATAATTAGGTGTGAAAATGTTAATACTGAGAGTGTATATGACAGAAGATGGATTTTGTTTATGTAGTAAGGAAAGGTTTGTAGGAGATAAGAGAGATATTTTTTAGAAATGATATTGACAAATCGTTTTTAAAATTGTATACTATTTTTTACAAAGAAAAATATAAAATGATTTCTGAAAGGGGGATATTTTGATTATTAATAATACATCTGAATTCTTTGAAGAACTCACTAAAGCGGCTTTAACAAATAGTGGCTGGGAAGTAGAGCCTGTAAATGGTTTTATTAGAGCTACACATCCTAATAGTGAAGAATCTTATTTGATCTGTACAGTAGGAAGAAGTCTGTCTGATAGACAAAAAAAGGAGACACCAATGATTTCCGCTAAGATTCCTAAAATTAATAAGCTAAAAGAAGTATTAAAGAATGACACTTATAGTTCTATTCCATGTATTTCTTATGGAATAGCTAAATACTCTATTGATGATTTTGAGCTAGCAATCGTACCGTTAAATGTTATTGAAGAAAATGCAAAATCTGGGGGAGTGTACTCAGTAACTAAGAATGGTTACTATTATAACTATACTCAAATCAGAGAAAATGAAGTTCCGATTGGTTGTGTTTATAGAAAGCTATGGAAAGCGACCATTATGAGGGGAGGAAATTAAGTGAGAGAATCATATCCTAAAGAATTTGAGAATATCAAAAATTTAAGCAAGATTGAACTTTTAGACTTGTTTAAAAATATGGATTTCGTTGGGGCATTATTAAAAGCTGGAAACTATTATGAGCAAGATATTTATACTATTATGCAAACAAAAATGTATGATATCAAGAATGTTGGCTATTGTTTATGGACATTTGGCTCTATAAGTTTAATAGAAACAATTGAGGAGTCAGCCAGGTTTTTAGAGGATAATGGAGCCAAGTATGTAATAATGCCTCTAACAAAAAGTACTAGCAAAGGTAGAGGCATTGAACTATCAATGTTGAATGGCGAAAGTATTGAGGAATATGATGAGAGAATGAGATCAACCTTAAATGCTAATAGGCACGCCAATAATATTATTTTACCAAGAACGAGAAAAATGTTGAATTATCCAACTGAACTTATGCCTGAAATTGTTAGTGGTACAAAAAAAGAAAATGCAGCCTATGTGTTTTCTGATTTTTATATAAGCAATGAAGATATTGAAGATAGTGAATTATCATCAATATTTGAAACATTTGTAAAGGGCGGAATTTATAAAGATTGTTGTTTTGGGAACTCATGTACACATGCACTGGTTAGACAAAAAAAGCTTATGAATAGAAATATTGAAAAATCAGAAGGGATAACTTTCATTGTAGGAAAATTAAAAGAGCCATATATAGTGCAAGTAATAGGTTAAATAAATGATGAATTGCAAATAATATTGCGACACCTAAACCAAACTAAGTTCGTGCATAAATAAATCAAATGAAGTTGGGTCTGTAAATAATTTTGTGTATCAACCTAAATCCTGACATGATATGTACCCTCTTTACTGGACAAACCAGTAAGGAGGGTATTTTTATGAAATATATCTATGAGTTTAAAAAGAACTGTATAGAATTATACAAACAAGGTAATGGTCTGATACACCTAGAGGTATCAACAAATATTACCTCCGTAACTACATAAGAAGATGGAATAATTTAGTAGAAACACATGGAATTGAGGTATTAAAGCATAAATCTCATATATATCTATAAATTTTGTAATTGTTAACCCATGAATAAAGTTGTCCAGGATTAATACCGATTTCAATTGCTACAGACCTTATTGTTTTCCTGCTAGCACTTTGCTTACTATTTCTAATTTCTCATCAGTTGTCCACTTGATATTATTTCCGTGTTTTAAAATTTCTGGACCATGAAGTTCTTCTCAAAGAGATGGTAGGTCTTTTTTATTAATTTTTATATTACAATTAATTTTGATTAATTTACTATATTATTAATGGTATACTGTGAATATGACTATTAAAATTTAATTAAGAGGATAAGAATGAAAAATATTTTAATCATAGAAGATAATAAAGAGATAGCGTTACAAATGGAAAAGTATTTGGTTAATAATGGTTATGAGGTAGAGATTGCATCATCTTTTTACGAAACAAGCTATAAGATGAATGTAGACATGGATGTGGCACTATTGGACATAAATCTACCAGATAAAGACGGTCAACATTTGATAGAAAGATTAAAAGATAAGGACATAAGAGTTATTGTGACAACTGTAAAAAATGATGAAGATTTTATAATTGATGCCCTAGATCAAGGAGCAGACGACTATTTAACTAAACCATTTTCCCTTGCCATATTAAGAGCTAGAATCGATGCAGTTTTAAGGACAATACCTCTAAGTCAAGACAAAAAAATTACTTACAAGGATATCAAAATAGATTTAAATGATTCAAAAGTTTATTTTAAATCTAAACTTATAGAATTAACTCCACTTGAATATGAAATATTACTATTATTTATCAAAAATCCTCACAGGGTTTTCACAAGAAGCCAACTTTTAGAAATGTTTTGGGAAGATAGGGATAAGTTTGTAAATGACAATACTCTCACATCAACTATTAAGAGAATCAGAGAAAAACTTGATAAAGAAGTAATTTCTACTGTTAGAGGAATTGGTTATAGGATGGATTGAGATGCTATATTTGTTTTGGATAATAAGCCTGGGACTTCTTTATTATTTTTTAGAATCAAGAAAGAAAAATAGGATAAATGAGCTTATAGATCTGATAGAAAATATGAAAAATCAGGACTACAAAATTCCTATGAAGCAAGACGATTTTTCGATTTTAGAAGATAAGATTTACAAACTTTTTATAGAAATAGTCGAAGCAAAAGAGACAAGTACTAGAAATAGTGAAAAGCAAATAGAATACCTAGAAGATATCGCCCATCAGATAAAAACTCCCATCACATCTATGCTTTTTTCCATAGAAAATTTGGAGATGGACTTTCCAGGTAATGATGATATAGGAATTTTAAAAAGGCAAACAATCAGATTAAACTCTCTATCAGATATTTTACTTAAACTATCAAGTCTTGATGCAAACAAAGATTTAATGAAAAAGAAGAAATTCGTTTGGATGAATTAGTAGATTATGCCTTAGATAGTTTGAATTTAAAGAAATCTATGAAGGTAGAAAAGAGAAGAGATTTAAAAGAAAATAGCATCAATGGAGATTTTTATTGGCTGGCAGAAGCTCTCATTAATATTATAAAGAATGCTGTTAATAGACCGTCTTGTGATAAAATCGTGCTTTCATCCTACAAAAATCCCCTCTATACAAGCTTAATCATTGAAGATAATGGCGGAGGAATAGAAAAAGAGAATATTAAAAAAATCTTTAAACGATTCTATAAAACGCCCGACTCAAATGGTTTTGGAATTGGCCTTGCCATGGCAAAGACAATTGTCGAAAAAAACAATGGAGAAATTTCTGTTTCAAATACTAAAGAGGGGGCAAGATTTGAAATTAAATTTTACAATGTCACCTAAAAATCACTTTACTTTTATATGCTTACCTTGACATAAGAAAAAGGAGGCAGTTATGGAAATATTAAAAGTAGAAAACCTAATAAAAGAATATGGAGAGGGAAACTCCAAGGTAGTGGCCCTAGATGGAGTTGACCTTACAATAGAAAGAGGCGAATTTGTCGCTATTGTTGGACCAAGTGGGTCTGGCAAATCTACACTTTTGCACATTGTAGGAGGAGTAGATAGTCCAGATGATGGAAAGGTTTATATAGATGGTAACGATATATCAAAGTATTCTTCAAAAGAATTAGCCTACTTTAGAAGAAGAAAAGTCGGACTAATTTATCAATTTTATAATTTGATACCAAATTTAACAGTTCGTCATAATATAGAACTTCCATTAAAACTTGATAAAAGGAAAATCAATCAAGATGAATTTTCAGATATAGTAAAAAAACTTGGTATAGAAAGTAAACTTGACTCTTTTCCAAGTGAGCTTTCAGGAGGTCAGCAGCAAAGAGTTGCCATAGCTAGAAGTCTTATCTACAATCCATCTATAATATTAGCGGATGAACCAACAGGTAATTTAGACAGGAAAAATTCTAAGGAAATTATAGAAATCTTTAAATACTTCAATAGAACTTTAAAACAGACGATTATCCTAATCACCCATGACGAAGAAATAGCCTTACAAGCAAATCGTATTGTTACAATAGTCGATGGAAAAATTGTAGGAGATGAAAAAAATGAATAAGAAGAATTTTCCTATTTTTATTTCCTTATTTATTGTAAGTTTGTTTTTCACCGTTATTTTTTATTATGGATACAGAAGTTTGAGGGCTAACTATGGTTATTACATGGCTTCAAGCTTTTATCATGGGGAGATTAAAGAAGAACTTGCAAATGAAGATGTTGAAAAGTTAAAGTCCATTGAAGATATAGATTTGGTCGGAAAAATGTCTCTTAATCCTGATAATGGAAAACTTGCTGACGATTTAGTTGTTATCAACTACCAAGACCAAGCAATCAATAAGATGAGAGAGTATTCAAGACTTACCCACGGCAGATTTGCAACAGAGGAAGACGAAATTGTACTATCTGAAAGCCTAGTAAAGAAAAATAAACTTAAAATAGGCGATCGTGTAGAACTTGATTTAGGCAAAAGGTTTCTAAATGGCGAAGAGATAGGTCCCACAAGTGCAAATACTGACAGGGAAAAATTTGAGAGACAAGGCTCTAAAAGCTTTACTTTAGTTGGTGTTTACGGAGATGTCTACAACAAGTACAGTAAACTAAGTTTTGCTCTTGGGCTACAAGATAAAATGACCACCTTCAGAACCTTTATAAAGTTTAATTCTTTCGAAGAAGCTTATAAAAATAGAAATAAGATACAAAGTGAAATAAATAATACACTTGGTAAAAATGTTAATTTAGAATTTTCCAAAAGTCTCATAAATTATTACGGAGTAGAAAACGAACCCTTACAAAATATAATGAGCCAGGCTGTTCTTGTTCTATCAGTTCTTGGATGTATAGCGATCTTTGTGTTTTTTATTAAAAACATCTTTTGGGTTTGGGGGCTTAGGAAAATTAGAGAGCTTTCTATTTATAAGTCCATAGGATCTACCAATGGAAAAATTTATCTCTTACTTCTAAAGGAAGGACTTATTATAACTGCAATTCCAATACTTTTAGGACACATTGCAGGATTTTTCTTTATGTATTGTTTGTATAAAAACATAACAATAGGTGAAGGAGTAAGTGCCTTTGAAGTAATGAAATTTAATCCCTTATTAAGTTTATCAATAATTTTAGTTTCTTTTATCATTGTGGCACTAGCTATTAAATCCCCTGCGAAAAAGATTTCTAAAATAAACATTATAGA
>ENA-OPBO01002368-OPBO01002368.1-human-gut-metagenome-genome-assembly--contig:-NODE-2368-length-11268-cov-3.366985_pt1 | contig 11268 bp, 9 predicted proteins | sample MGYA00241071_ERZ501458 | MGnify/ENA primary metagenome ERZ501458 (study PRJEB25962, sample SAMEA2042509) | human gut metagenome | biome: human gut; feature: human-associated habitat; material: faeces...
TTCAGATTACATTAGATGGAGATAGAGAACATCATAACCAAACAAGAAAATATGCGAGTGATAGTCAAGGTACATTTGAAGATGTTGTAAAAGCCATAAAAGTATTATATTCAGAGAAATTTAATGTAAGTGTTAGAATTAATCTGAATAAAAAAAATATACATACCATTTCAAATGTTTTTGATGTTTTGGAATCTGAAGATTTAAAGAAAGTGAAATTATATTTTGGACAATTATTGGATTATTCGTCTGGGAATACTTCGGAAATCTACATGAACATAGAGGAATTTTCAGATACGATTGTAAAATTGTATGAGGTATTGAAGGATAGAGGATTCCCTTATGGTATGGATGATCATTATCCAACAGCAGCAAGAGCCTGTATGGCCTGTCGTCCAGACTCAGCAGTGATTGATTGTAACGGAAATATTTTTAAGTGTAGAACACAAACTGGAGAATTGGATAAAAAGATAGGAAATGTGTTAAATCCAGAGAATCAAACTAGAAAAGAAGCAATACAAGAAATAAATTGGGCAGAGTGGTCACCATTTGAATATTCAAAATGTACAGAATGTCAATTTTTACCATTGTGTATGTGTGGTTGCCCATATACGTTATACGATAATGATTCTACTGAGCCTATTTGCGTAGAGTGGAAATATATTACAGATTATTTTGTTACCGAGAAAATAAAGGAGGCAATAATAAATGAGCAAGATTAAAAAAATTGTTGAACCTAAGAAATTCTTGAAGAATCAGAATATTAAAAAAGAGAATAAAGGCGAGTATCCATATTGCTATTGTCCTGATTGTAGATGTGAGGAATGCAATAACTAATTAACTTTTTTTAATAGGCGGTAGAATTATTATAAACAGGCTTATCAAGGTGCTTTTTGGTAAGCCTAAGTAGGGATATATGGAGTGGTTTGATGAATTTATATGAAGGAGTTGCAAAATACTACGATATAGAAGAAAGTGAGTATCAACAAGAAGATATGGATTTCTATATTGAGTATGCACAAAAATGTAAAGGTAATATTTTAGAATTAGGATGTGGAACTGGAAGAGTGAGTCTAAAACTTGCATCTTTGGGATATGATGTTACTGCTTTAGATTTATCAAAAGAAATGATTCAGATAGTAGAAAGAAAGAAAAATGAACAAAACTGTAATTTGGAAATTATTTGTGGAAATATGTCAGAGTTTCATTTAAATAAAAGGTTTTCATTAATATTGACACCAGGGAGATCATTTCAAAGTTTATCTGAGCAGAAGGACATTATAAGTGCGTTGAGTTGCATATACCAACATCTTATTCAGGGTGGGCTGTTTATTTTAGATTTGTTTCAACCGGAAACATTTTTGAAGTATCAATGTAAAGATGATAAAACTATATTTTCAAAAACGGTTGGAAATGAAAAAATAACAATGAAGTATGCATGTAATCATATTGACAAAAAAAATAAGATTGTTCATACCACACATACATATGAAATAGAAAAGGATAATAATTTTCATCAAACTCAAAAAGCGTATATGGAACTTAGATATTATGAATATAAGGAAATAGTAACGTTATTAGAAAGTGTGGGTTTCAAGATAAAAGAGAAATATGGCTGGTATGATAAGTGTTCACTCGAAAAAGGACATGAAATTATTATAGTGGCAGAAAAATAATTTGTTTTGTTAATATTGAAAAAGTAATTGTAAGAACGGGGAGATAAAAATAAAATGTGTGGAATAGTTGGTTTTACTGGAACACAGCAGGCAGCACCTATTTTATTAAGTGGTCTGTCTAAATTAGAGTACCGAGGGTATGATTCGGCGGGGATCGCTGTGCGAGATGGGGAGCGTCTGGCACAGGTGGTTAAAGCCAAGGGAAGATTAGGCAATCTGATTGAAAAAACAGATGAAGGAAAAGCATTGATAGGAACATGTGGAATCGGACATACACGTTGGGCAACACATGGCGAGCCAAGTCAGATTAATGCACATCCTCATGTATCTGGAAATTGTACAAGGTCAGGTTCTGGAGAAGTAGAATCAGAAGTAGTTGGAGTACATAATGGTATTATTGAAAATTATACAGAACTTAAAGAAAAATTATTAAAGCATGGTTATACTTTTTACAGTCAGACTGATACAGAGGTAGTAATCAAATTAGTGGACTATTATTATAAGAAGTATAATCTCGGACCGATTGATGCGATTGCCAAGACGATGGTTCGTGTGCGTGGTTCCTATGCCCTGGAACTTATGTTCAAAGATTATCCGGGAGAAATTTGGGTAGCAAGAAAAGACAGCCCAATGATTATTGGAGTGACAGACGGCGAAACCTATGTAGCTTCTGATGTTCCGGCTATTCTGCAATATACCAGAAATGTTTATTATATTGGTAATTTGGAATTTGCCAGATTGACACCTGGAGAAGCTCATTTCTTTAACCTTGATGGGGATGAGATTGAAAAGCAGACAACAGAAATTAAGTGGGATGCTGAAGCAGCAGAAAAAGCAGGATTTGAACACTTTATGATGAAAGAGATCCATGAACAGCCGAAAGCAGTTCGTGATACTGTAAAAATTCATTTGAAAAAAGACGGCACTGTGTTTTTTGATAAGCTGAATTGGACGAAAAACAGTCTTGAAAATATTGACAATATTCTGATCACTGCCTGCGGTACGGCATATCATGCGGGGCTGGTGGCAAAGCACTATATCGAACGGTTCGCGAAAATTCCGGTTTCCGTGGAAATCGCGTCGGAATACAGATACAGCCGCCCTCTGACGACGGGAAGGACGTTATGTATCGTTATCAGCCAGTCCGGTGAAACGATCGATACACTGGCGGCGCTGAAAGAAGCAAAGCGTCTTGGTGCCCAGAGTATCGCGGTGACAAATTCCATCGGATCTTCCATTGCTCGTGAAACAGATGTGGCCATTTACACACTGGCCGGTCCGGAAATCGCCGTGGCATCTACAAAAGCATATACTACACAGCTGGTTTCCCTTTTGATGCTTGCTCTCTATATGGGGCAGGTAAAAGAGAGTATTTCTTTGGAACTGGTGAGGAAGCTGACTGCCGCTCTGCTTGAACTGCCGAAGCAGATTGAAGAAGTGCTTACTGAAAAGGAACATATGTCTGAGGTGGCGGACCGCCTGATTAAAGCAGAAGATATTTTTTATCTTGGGCGCTCTATTGACTATGCCATTGCCATGGAAGGAGCACTGAAACTGAAAGAAGTTTCTTATATCCATGCGGAAGCATATGCGGCCGGTGAATTAAAGCATGGCACGCTGGCTCTTATTTCTGCCGAAACGCCGGTTATTGCCGTGGCAACACAGAATAATGTGAGAGCTAAGATGTACAGCAATATACAGGAAGTACGCGCCCGCGGTGCAGATGTACTGGGAATCGGTTATGATGATGATCATGAGCTTGAAAAATATACTACAGGGATCGTGAGAATTCCGAAAGTAGACGAATTTATCGCCCCTATTCTTTCTGTCATTCCTATGCAGCTTCTTGCATACTATACCGGTATCAAACGGGGCAATGACGTGGATAAGCCCCGTAACCTGGCCAAATCGGTCACTGTGGAATAAGGAGCATAGATACATAATGGATGTTATTTTTTCGGGAATCCAGCCCAGCGGTTCTTTAACTTTAGGAAACTATCTGGGGGCATTGAAAAATTTTATCCCTTTTCAGGAAAAAGCGGAATGTTACTATTGTGTTGTAAACCAGCACGCGATTACTGTTCCCCAGAATCCGGCACTGCTTCATGAACGGACACGGAATCTGGCGGCACTCTATATCGCGGCAGGGATGGATCCGAAGAAGGCGACGATTTTTGTCCAGTCTGAAGTACCGGAGCATGCCATGCTTGGGTGGATGATGATTTGCAGTGCGTATGTGGGAGAAATGGAACGCATGACGCAGTATAAGTCAAAAGCACAGAAAGAGGAAAAGAAAGAGGGGTTTATTCCCCTGGGACTTTTAACATATCCGCCCCTTATGGCTGCCGATATTCTCCTGTATCAGGCAAATCTCGTGCCGGTTGGTGAAGACCAGCGCCAGCATATGGAAATTACAAGGGATCTGGCGGAACGTTTTAACCGCAAGTATGGCGAAGTATTCACCATTCCTGAAATGTGGGCCCCCCAGGGCGGGGCGAGAGTCATGAGCCTTCAGGAGCCGACAGGTAAAATGAGCAAGTCTGATGATAATGAATGGGCGACCATCCATATGCTGGATACAGCAGATGTAATTGTGAAGAAAATAAAGAAGGCAGTCACCGATTCAATGGCGCATGTCCACTATGACAAGGCGAACCAGCCCGGCGTTTCCAATCTGATGAGTATCCATTCGGCTATTTCCGGAAAGACTTTTGAAGAAATAGAAACGATGTATGACGGACAGGGATACGGCACGTTCAAGAAAGATGTAGCTGATCTGGTAGTAGAAGAACTTAGTCCGATCCGTTCCCGATATGATGAACTTACAGGAACTCCCGAACTGGATGCCATTCTTGATGACGGTGCCGTCCGCGCCCGTGCGAAAGCCCGCATGACGTATGAAAATGCAATTCATGCCATGGGGCTGTATAGAAAATAATAGGAATGAGAACCGCGATGACTTCACCGCGGTTTTTGCGTATTGAATGGTATTTCATTCTGAGGAATTTTTACAAAAAAATATCGTCCATAGTAAAATACACATGAATTTTTTACGGAGGTAAAAGAAATGCGTAAATTATATATTTTGGAACTTGCTGCGGCCTTATGGCTGTGTATGGCAGGCTCCGTATCGGCAGAAATTCTTCACATGGGAATGCGTGGCGCCGCTGTGGAATCCTTGCAGAATGATCTGGTAGAAGCGGGATATCTGGCGCGTACGGTAGATGGCGACTATGGATCGACCACGGTGAAGGCGGTATCGGAATTTCAAAAAGATCATGGACTCCCTGTTACGGGAAAAGCAGATGACAGCACACAGGCAAAGCTGAAAGAAGATGACGGGAAAGGGTATCGTGATGGAGGCGGGATCGTATATGCCCAGGGAAATCGGGGGGATATGATTGCTGAACTGCAGGACCGTCTTGCGGCGGCAGGCTATCTCACTGGCGCTTCTGACGGTATCTATGGCAGCGGCACGGCGGCTGCCGTGGAACAGTTCCAAAAAGACCACCGACTTCCGGTGTCGGGAGCTGTAGATGAACAGACACTTTCCCTTTTGGGAGGGGGAGAAACGGGAGAGGCAAAGAAAGAAAACAAAAAGGAAATAAAGAAGGAACAAAAGAATAAAAAAGACATGCATTATACAAAAGGTGAACGCGGGAGTGAGATCAAAACATTACAGAATAAGCTCCGCCGCGCGGGGTATCTGGACGGGGAAGCAGACGGCATTTACGGTAACGACACAGAAAGCGCCGTGCGCGCACTGCAGGAAGAACATGGTTTATCCGTTACAGGAAATGTGGATGATGCTACGTGGAAACTGCTCGGCGGGTTAAGCGCTCCTTCTGCGGGCGGCGGCACGTTAAAAGCAGGAGATCGGGGCAAGCGCGTCGTTAAATTACAGAACAGGCTCCTTCTGCACGGGTATAATCCTGGCGGTTCTGATGGTATTTATGGAGCGGCAACAGCAGAGGCGGTCCGTAAATTGCAGGCGGAAGAAAAACTGGAAAGGACAGGAATGGCAGATACCAATGTGTGGGAACGTTTGGAAAATGCGCCAAAATTTACGGGGAAGTATAAAAAATCATTTCAAATGAAATCTACGGCATACACGCCGACGGACGGCGGCGGCTCCGGCCGTACCGCCTTGGGAAACTATGCAGGGAAAGGGCATGCGGCGGTAGACCCTGATGTGATTCCTCTGGGGAGTATCGTATATATCGAGGGATACGGCTATGCCATTTGTGATGATATCGGCGGAGCCATACAAGGATATGTTATCGATGTCGGTGTGGACAACCTGGAGCAGGCATACCAGTGGGGGTCAAGAGATAATATTACCGTTTACCTTATTTCCTGAAGTTTTAAGTTAAGTGATAAAGAGCTGCGTGGTGAAGAACGGACACGCGGCTTTTGTATTGCGGCAGCAAGTCTGTTTTGCTAAAATAAATTGGGAAAACTTGTTTTATGAGGCAATCTATTTTCTGAAAATATATGCGCGTTGTAAAAAACGGCGGGAGGCAATATGGAGAGTTTAACGGCGGTCGTTTTGGCTGCAGGCCAGGGTACAAGAATGAAGTCGCAATGGCCGAAAGTTCTGCACAAAGTTTGCGGCGTCCCTATGGCGGAGCAGGTCATTCGTACGGTAAAAAAGGCAGGATCTGAAAAATGTGTGGTTGTCACGGGATTCAAAGAGGAACTTGTTCGTGAAAGGCTTGCCGGAGAAAATATTTATTTCGTCCATCAGGAGGAACAGCTGGGGACCGCCCATGCGGTGATGCAGGCGGTTCCTTTGTTTAAAGATAATCGTGACGGGTATGTGCTTGTGGTTTGCGGGGATACACCTCTTTTGCGCAGGGAAACGATAGAAGGTCTCGTCTGTGCGTGCAGGGGTCATGACGGCGCCGCGGCTGTCCTGACGGCAATTATGGACAATCCTTTCGGATACGGAAGAGTTCTCCGCGATGCAAAAGGACATATGATTTCCATTGTGGAACAGAAGGACGGTACGCCGGATCAGCTGGCTGTCCATGAAATCAATACAGGGACATATGTGTTCAAAACAGGTGCACTGCTTGATTCTTTGGAGAAGGTAGACAATAAAAATGCCCAGGGTGAATATTATTTGACTGATGTGTTTGAGATATTAATTAAGGCGGGGCGGAAAGTGATTCCTGTTGCAGCTGAAGACGCAAGCGAGACAATGGGCGTTAACTCCCGTATCCAGTTGGCAGAAGCTGACCGCATCCTTCGCATCCGTAAAGCGGAAGACCTGATGGCGGCAGGTGTCACAGTCACCGATCCGTACAGTACATATATCGAGCAGGATGTAGAAGTGGGACAGGATACGGTGATTTTACCGGGAACAATGCTGCAGGGGAAAACAAAAGTAGGGAAAAACTGTACTCTTGGTCCCGATACGCAGCTTACCGATGTGATTTGCGGTGATGGTAATCATTTAAACCGTGTATATGCCCATTCCTGTGAATTGGGAGATAATAATGAAATCGGGCCGTTTGTCCACTTACGTCCCGAGACCTGTCTGCACAATGATATTAAAATCGGGAATTTCGTGGAAGTGAAAAATTCCGACGTGGACGATGGCACGAAACTGCCGCACCTGATTTACTGCGGCGATTCCGATTTAGGGAAAAACGTGAATTTCGGATGCGGAACGGTAACGGTAAACTTTGACGGAAAAAATAAGCACCGCTGCACGATTGATGAGCATGCATTCATCGGGTGCAATACAAATCTTGTGGCACCGGTTCATATAGGGGCAAGGGCGTTTACCGCCGCGGGCTCGACGATTACGAAGGATGTTCCTGCCAAAGCGCTTGCTGTGGGCAGGGCAAAGCAGGTGAATATTGAAAATTGGGTAAAAGAAGATACATATAAAGATTAGCCTGTTTTATATTTCCGTCCAAGCAGGATAGTTTCTGTTTGAGAAAGGGTATATAATATAAGAAATGCTGCCATGAAGACGGCATGGGGGAGTTATTGTCGGAGATCCCGCAGGGGAGAAAAGGAGAGCATCATAAATGGATATGGAAGGTACATCGAGACTGAAAATTTTCACAGGAACCGCGCATCCGGCTCTTGCAAAAGAAATTTCAGATTATATCGGCGTTCCGCTTGGAAAGTCTTTGTGCGGAAGATTTAATAATGGCGAAATACAGGTCATGATTAATGAAAGTGTCCGTGGCAAAGACTGTTTCACCATCCAGCCGACAGGTTCACCGGTAAACGATAACCTGATGGAAATGTTGATTATGGTGGATGCGCTTAAAAGAGCTTCGGCACGTAATATTACCGTGGTCGTCCCTTATTACGGCTATGCCCGCCAGGACAGGAAAACCCGCGGCAGAGAACCGATCAGCGCGAAACTGGTGGCGGATCTGCTTGGAACGGCCGGTGTTACAAGAGTGGTGACCATGGATCTCCACGCGGGACAGATCCAAGGCTTCTTCGATGTCCCTGTAGACCATCTGGCTTCTGCAGCGCTGCTTGCCGATTATGTAAAATCCAAGAATCTGGAAAATTTGACGGTCGTATCCCCTGATCTGGGCGGTGTAAACCGCGCCAGAGATCTGGCTGACCGCGTAGGCGCGCCTATCGCTATTATTGAAAAACGCCGTCCGGAACCGGGCGTAGCAAAGGTTATGAATATTATCGGCGACGTAAAAGGGAGAAACTGCTTCGTTGTTGACGATATCGTAGACACGGCAGGCTCCCTTTGTGAAGGTGCGAAAGCACTCATGGAGTACGGTGCTGCCGGTGTGTATGCGGCTGTATGCCATCCTGTGCTGACCGATCCGGCGACAGAAAGAATTAAAGAATCTGTGTTGAAAGAATTGGTAGTGACCAATTCGCTGCCCATAGAAAAAGAAAAAATGCAGGATAAATTGACAGTGCTGTCCGTGGCGCCTCTCCTTGGGGAAGCGATTCTTCGTATTTTCCATGACGCTTCTGTCAGCGCTCTTTTCGATAAATGAAATTGGTGGCAGGACTGGGGAATCCCGGTAAAGAATATGAACATACCCGCCACAATATGGGATTCGATGTTATTGACGAGTTGGCCCGCCGCTGGTCTGTGAATATCTGGAAAACGGACATGAAAGCGGAAATCGCTTCCGTCGTGAGGTTCGGCGAAAAGATACTTCTGGTGAAGCCGCTGACTTATATGAATCTCAGCGGGGACGCAGTAGGAGCGATTGCCAATTACTACAAAATATCTGCAGAAGATATTTATATCATCTGCGATGATTTGGATTTGCCGGCGGGGAAAACACGGATTCGAAAGAAGGGGTCTGCCGGCGGTCATAATGGCATCAAATCCCTGATTGCCGGCCTTCACACGGAAGAATTCGTCCGTTTCCGTATCGGGGTGGGACATCCGAAGGACGGGCATACCGTTATCGAGCATGTTCTTGGCCGGCCTTATGGTGAAGAAATTGAACGTATCGAAGCCGCAAAGAAGTATACTGCTGATTCCGTGGAACGGGCGTTAGAAACCACTGTGGACAAAGCTATGAATGAATTTAATCCCAAACGGGGGAGATGAAGATATCCGTGAATATAGAGAAGGACTCTTTATGTTCACGGTTCTTTATTATGGATACGTGTAGAAATCCGTTTTGACTCAAAAAATTATTCAGCTGTTGTAAAATCCAAGATCGTCTATCGTGTGGAAGAGAATTATCGCCATTGGACAGTATGGTAAAATAGAAAACAAAAGATCTTGTACGGGAGATATCATGAATGGGAAATTGATTGTGCTTGAAGGCATTGATGGAAGCGGGAAGGCGACGCAGTCAGGACTTTTGGAGGATCATCTTATTAAGAGTGGAAAAGATGTCATGCATATTTCTTTTCCTGATTATGGAAGTCCTTCCTCGGCGCTGGTGAAAATGTACCTGAACGGTGATTTCGGCAGAGCACCGGGGGATGTGAATCCTTATGCGGCGTCCATGCTCTATGCGGTGGATCGTTTTGCTTCGTTTCGAATGAAGTGGAAATCTTTCTATGAAAACGGGGGGATCGTGATTGCCGATCGGTACACGACGAGCAATATGGTTCACCAGATGACGAAGTACGATGATGAGGGAAAGCGGAAAGAGTTCCTTTCCTGGCTGGATCATATGGAATATGAAGAGTTGGAACTTCCCCGTCCGGATATGGTGGTTCTCCTTGATGTACCGCCGGCTGTTTCCAAAAAATTGGTTCGTGAGCGGGCAAAGCAGGGCGGATCTATGGATATCCATGAGCAGCATTCGGCATATCTTGAAAAATGCTGCGATGCATACCAGGTACTTTGTGAAACTTATGGCTGGCTGCGTATTTCCTGCATGGCGGATGGCAGATTGCGGAGTACGGATGACATTTCAAAGGAAGTGCTTGATGCTGTGCTTTCCCGGCTTGGATAACTGTTGACGGGATTTTTATTGATTTTATTCATGGGTTTGCTATAATTGAATAGGTTTAAGGAATATACAGGCATCAGTTTGTGTGTTTCCAATTATGTATCTTCAGGGCAGGGTGTGATTCCCGACCGGTGGTAAAGGTTTTCCTGAGCCCACGAGCCGTATGGCTGATTTGGTGTGATTCCAAAGCCGACAGTACAGTCTGGATGGGAGAAGATTGTTTTTCTGATTTCGTAAGAGCCTCCCTGAAGACGGGAGGTTTTTTATGCGGATCGATGATGACAAAAAGTTTATGGCGCGGGCGCTGGAGCTGGCGGCTAACGGGATGGGACATACCCGTCCGAATCCTATGGTGGGCGCGGTACTTGTAAAAGACGGCGAAATCATCGGTGAAGGATGGCACGAATTTTATGGCGGGCCCCATGCGGAAGTCAATGCTTTTGCCGATTGCAGGGCTGATCCCGCCGGAGCGACTCTTTATGTGACGCTTGAACCGTGCTGTCATTATGGAAAGACGCAGCCCTGCGCGGATCTCATCGCATCCAAGAATCTTGAGCGTGTCGTGGTTGCCATGCAGGATCCAAATCCGCTTGTGTCAGGAAAGGGCATCCGGAAACTGAAAGATGCGGGGATTTTCGTGACGACTGGTGTGATGGAAAAAGAGGCGCAGGTTTTAAATGAAGTTTTCATGAAATTTATTACAGAAAAGAAACCTTTCGTCCTGTACAAATCAGCAGTATCCATGGATGGAAAAACGGCATGCCATACGGGAAAGTCGCAGTGGATTTCATCGGAAGAATCAAGAGAAGAAGTTCGTACGCTGCGCGGTCTGTACGCGGCTGTCATGGCAGGGGCGGGAACGATTGCCGCAGATGATCCTCTGCTTACGGCACGGACGGAGGGATTGGAAGATCCTGTCCGCATCATCGCAGACGGCAAATTATCCGTCTCCATGGAGTCTCGTGTTTTCGGCGGCGATTCACGGGTGATCGTTCTGACTACTTCTTCCGCCGAGCCTGAAAAGGTGAAGGCTCTCCAGTCAAAAGGGATTGAAGTGATTTTTGCCGACAGCGATACGGAGGGATGTGTTGATCTGGAAGCGGCCATGATCGGTCTGGCGGTGAAAGGGATCGACAGCATCCTTCTCGAAGGTGGAGCGGAAACGGCGG
>ENA-OPBO01002369-OPBO01002369.1-human-gut-metagenome-genome-assembly--contig:-NODE-2369-length-11266-cov-3.166533_pt1 | contig 11266 bp, 7 predicted proteins | sample MGYA00241071_ERZ501458 | MGnify/ENA primary metagenome ERZ501458 (study PRJEB25962, sample SAMEA2042509) | human gut metagenome | biome: human gut; feature: human-associated habitat; material: faeces...
ATAGAAAGATTTTTAAATCTATAAAATTTGGGGAATATTTTTTGTTTAATATTTTTACAGGATTTTTCTTTATTTTTATTTCTATTATCGGCCATGTGTTTTTTAGGGATAAAATTTTTATTGTATCTTATCTTTTTAATATTTTCCTTATTATTGGTTCTATGATTGGTCTTAGGGAAAAAAGCAAAGTTTATTATGATGAAGAAAATTCCAATGAAATAAATCTTGATGATAATAAAACTTTTGAAAAAATAAATGAAGATGAAAAAGAAATTGAAATTTCTGATAAAAATTCCAAAGAAAATAAGATAGAAGAAAATCCTCAAGTTTTTATTAAAAAAGATGAGGAAAATACAAATCAAAAAGATATTGTAAGTAATAGAAAAGAAGATACAGAAAATAAGTAAGTTGTTTTGAATTTAATATAGGTATAGAAAAGAGAAAAAGTAAGGTTAGCCTTGCTTTTTTTTGAAATTATTATGAAAGGGTTTGTTATGAACGAAAAATATTTAAATCTTCTTAGAGAAAATTATCCTAGTAGAACTCATTTGGTTGATGAGTTGATTGGTTTAAACGCAAAATTATATCTTCCAAAGGGAACTGAATACTTTTTTTCTGATCTTCACGGAGAGGCTAAGGCTTTTATCCATCTTTTAAGGTCGGCTGCTGGAAATATTAGAGATAAGACTAAGCAATATTTTGGCGATACTTTGATAAAAAAAGACCAAGATGATTTGGCAAGTTTGATTTATAATCCAGAAAGAGAACTTGTAAGATTAAAGGAAGAAAATATTATTGATGATGATTGGTACACTATTAATATTCACAGACTTGTAAATTTGTTTAGGTTTGTTTCTACAAAATATCCAAAAGATACAGTAAAGGAAAAATTCCCTACAAATTATAAGGAAATTATCGATGAACTTTTGTACACAAATGATTCTGAATTCAACAAAAAATTATATTATGAAAAGATAATTGAAAATATTATAAAATATAAGGCTGCTGATGATTTTATTATTGTTTTATCAAGTCTAATACAAAGAATTTCTGTTGATAGCCTCCACATAGTTGGAGATATTTACGACAGAGGCCCTGAGCCTCATATTATTATGGATGAATTGATTTCTTTTCCAAACGTTGATATTCAATGGGGAAACCACGACCTTGCTTGGATGGGAGCTGTAAGTGGAAATAAGGCTTTGATTGCAGCTTGCCTTTGCAATGCATTTTCCTACAATAATTTTGACTTCATTGAAGAAGGTTATGGAATAAATTTAAGACCACTTTATGAATTTTCGATGAAAACTTATAGGGATGATCCTTGTGAGAGATTTATGCCGAAAATTTTTGAAGAAAATATTTATGACAAGGTAAATAAGGATGTGGCTGCAAAAATGTATAAGGCTATGAGTGTAATTAGGTTTAAACTAGATAGCTTGCTTATTGAGAGAAATCCAGATTTTAATATGGATGATAGAAATTCATTAAAACATATTAATTTTGATGACATGACCTATAAGGGAGCAAAACTTCTTGATACAAATTTCCCAACTATTGACCCAAAAAATCCAAGCAAATTAACCTATGAGGAAGAATTTATAATTGATATTCTCCAAAAAGAATTTTCAAAAAATCTTCTTTTAAATAAGCACATTAAATTTATGTACACAAATGGTTCAATGTACAAAAAATCTAACGGCTCACTTTTATTTCACGGCTGCATTCCAATGGATTCTGATGGAAATTTCCAAGAAGTAAAAATAAATGGCAAATCCTATAAAGGAAAAGCCATGCTTGATGTTTTTGATAAGCTTGCAAGAGATGCTTATTTTTCAAATGATTCAAAGAAAAAAGAATTTGCTCAAGATATTTGCTGGTATTTGGTTTGTGGCAAAAAATCTCCAATTTTTGGCAAAAGTCAATATTCGTATTTTGAAAATTTATTGGTTGATGATAAAAATTTAAAATACGAAGAAATGAATGCCTATTATGATTTAAATAAAAAAGAAGAAATTTGCGATAAAATTTTAGACGAATTTGATATGAAATGCGAAAGAAGAAGAATCATAAACGGTCACGTACCAGTTAGAGTCAAAGAAGGTAAAAAACCAGTAAGAGCAAATGGAAAATTATATGTAATTGACGGTGGAATTTCAAAACCTTACCAAAAAAAGACAGGCATTGCAGGCTACACTTTGATGTATAATTCCCACCACATAGCCCTTGCGGAACACGTTTCATATTCCCATATCAGAGATAATATGGGAGCCTACACCCCAAAAATTTACGAAACTGAAAAACTCATTCCAAGAATGCTAATAAAAGATACAGATGAAGGCGAAAAAATAAGAGCAAGAATAGAAGTTTTGAAAGAATTATTGGAAGTTATAGATAAGGGCAAAAATATTTCAAATAAAATAAATTCTTAAAGAAAAAATCTTCAAGTTTTGCTTGAAGATTTTTCTTTATTATTTATTATTTTTTACTTTTCTTTGATAGAAAGAAATATGCAATTCCTGCAAGGATTAAAACTACAAGAACAATTCCTACAGATTTTACTCCTGTCCTCACAAAGGAACGGCTTTTCTTCGTGGCAGGTTGTTTTTTAACTGCAACTTTCCTTGATACTTTACTTAATTTCCCTTTTTGTTGATTTTCTTCTATAGCTTTTTCTATTTCTGCTTTTAATTTTTTTATACTATCCAAATTAGAATCAGATTTATCTGGTAATCCATTAATTAAATCAGCATATTTTTTTTGATTTGATGAAGATAATTTGCCCTTATTTTTTTCAAAATAATCAAAAAGTTTTTGGCGTTCAGCCATAAACTTATCTCCATTAAGATTGTTGTAGGCTGTATTATAAGATTTTACCAAATCATCTATAGTATTAACTTCTTCTTTATTTTGAAGTTTACTGTAAGCTTTCTTTATAGCATCAAGACTTTGATTGAAATTATTTTTCAAACTTTCATCTGATTTTTTATAAAAATACTTACTTTTTGTTTTTCCTTCTCCATCTATAATTTTTTGCAAAGTTTTAAGATTAGCTTGTCTATTTTCCTCTGTTATTTTAGCATTATATGCATTAACCTTATTATTTAAGGTTTCAATGGCTTTTTCTACTTTTTCTAGATTTGAATTTGCATCATCCAAAACTAATTTTTCTTTTTTTAAATCAATGCCAAAGTTTCTATTTTTTTCTAAGCCATCTTTTAGAATTTTTTTAAATTCTTCTAATTTCTTATTATAATTTTCTATATTTGATTTAGTAGTTTTTAGATTTTTTATTTGTTGTTCGTAATCTTTATAACTATCATAAGAATCTTTATAGGAATCAAGTTCTTTTTTCAAATCATCAGACAAGGATTCAGCTTTTAATTTTAAAACTTCTTTTTTCAAATCTTCGTATTGTTTTTTTATATAAGATAATTTAATAATATCTATAGATTTTGAAATTTCTTCTTTTTTTGTTTCTAAATTTTCAACTTTTAAATCTTCAATTAATTTTTTATATGCGTCTTGACCTTCTTTTGTATATTGCTTAAATTCTTCTGAATTTACAAAGTCTTTAGCTTTTTGTATAAATTCTTCAGGACTTAATTCTTCTTTTTCATTCATCATATCTTCAGCATAAGCAACATTTGCCTTATTTGAAATCATGCTATTAATTGGCGAAAATGCCAAAGACATACTTAGAGCCAAAAATAATATTTTTTTACTTTTTTTCATTGTTCCCCTCTCCTGTTTAACTTCTATCTATGATTATATCAAATTTTCAAAAAAATTTATAGTAGAATAGGAAATTTATCACAAAAATAAAAAAGTTTTGTATTATTGTGTTATTATATAAAAAAGAAGAATAAAAGAAAGGAACAATATGATAGACTTACATTTACATTCACATTTTTCTTTTGATTCAAATACAAATCCAGAAGAAAATGTAAAATCAGCTATAAAAAATAAAATAAAAATAATGGCATTTACAGACCACTTGGATAATTTTTGCCAAAATGACAGGGACATTTCCTTTGATCTTGATGAGTATTTTTCTACTATATATAAGCTTAGGGAAAAATACAAAAATCAAATAAAAATTTTGGCAGGAATTGAAATAGGATTGGCTTATGAAAATGCAAATAAAATTGATAAATTTATCGACGAAAATCCATTTGATTTTGCAATAGGCTCAATCCATGCCGTAGAATTTAAAGATGTTTGGTTAAATAGAAAAAATATAGAAAATAATCCAAAATATTTTTTTAAAAAATATTATGAATATATGCTAGAATGCGTAAAATCATGTAAAAATTTCTCAGTTTTAGGTCATATTGACTATATTGATAGGTATCTTGAAGATAAATCAGTAATACCAGACTTTTCATTTTATGAAGATTTGATTGAAGAAATTTTAAAAGAATTAATAAAAACAAATAGAGCTTTCGAATATAATACAGCAGGATTTAGAAATAATTTGTCCTACGCAAATCCAAAAGATGAAATCTTAGAAAAATACAAAAATCTAGGAGGAGAAACTATAACTTTAGGATCAGATTCCCATTTCCCAGACACAATTTCCTATAAAATAAATGATGGAATAAAACATTTAAAAGATTTGGGCTTTGACCACATTTCCTATTTTGAAAATAAAAAAGAAAAAATTATAGAAATTTAAAAGGCTCACGAAGATCATTAAATCGTTGATAAAGTATACAAATCCTCATGCTAAGAATATCATACGGAAAAAATTGATTTGATTTCAAATTTTAAAATTCGTCAAAAATCGCACTGTTCGAGCGTGAGCGAGTTTGCGATTTTAGAATTTTAAAATTTAGAAATCAACAATTTTTGAAGTCAGATATTCGTGCTTGAGGATTTGTATGCAATTCGAGGCTCACAAAGAGCCTTTATTCATACATTTTTTTATAAGAAGACACATCTCCCTTGTGGGTTACAATTTTGTAGCCTGCTTTTTTTATTCTAAGTTCCAAACAATTTCTACACTCTGCCGCCTCATCTCCCGTACAAATTTTATTATCATATAAGGAATAAAGTTCTCTGTAAGATGTTGGAGATAAATTTGGCATTAGGACATTTGCCCCAGCTTTTAGTCCTTCTTCTCTACCAAATGGATTTATCGTTCCAAGTGCCGTTGTAGCTGGTATCAAACAATAAGGAAACATCAATCTTAAAATAGAAATAAGTCTTAAAGTTTTTTTGTAAGAACCATTTTTCATATTTTTAAATGGAGTATCGTGTTGGGATAAATAAGGGCCTATTCCTATCATATCCGGTTTTAATTTTTGTAAAAATCTCAAATCCGAAATCAAATCTTCATCCGTTTGATAAGGAGAATCCACCATAAAGCCTCCCCCAACTTGAAAACCAATTTCTTTTAAATCAAAAAGAGCCCTTCTCCTATTTTCAAAAGACATTTTTTTTGGATGAATTTTATAATAATGATCTTTGCTTGAAGTCTCTTCTCTTAATAAAAACCTATCAGCACCAGCATCAAAAAATTTCTTGTAAGATTTTTTTGACCTTTCCCCAATTGACAAAGTGATAGCACAATCAGGATGAATCTTTTTAATTTCTTCAACAATTTTACAAATATCTTCATCTTTATAAGATAAATCTTCCCCACCTTGAAGAACAAAAGTTCTATAACCCAATTTGTAACCAATTTTTGCACAGGTAATAATTTCATCAAAAGAAAGTCTGTACCTTTCTACATTTGAATTTGATTTTCTTATCCCACAATAATAACAATCATTTTTGCAAAAATTTGTAAATTCAATTAAACCTCTTACATATACGTCTTTGCCATAAATTTCTTGTCTTACCTTGTCAGCTTTTTTTGCCAGATATTCGTTGTATGATTCATCTTTTATAAAATTTAAAAGTTCTTGGTCAGTAAAATTCTCTGCTTTTACAAAGCCCATTATAATTCACTCCTTTTCGTATTTTTATATTATAACAAAAAATAGTTTTTTATAAAACTTTAAAAACAAAATTTATTTTTTCTACATATTTTCTACATAATCTTGATATATTATAATGCTTGTAAAAACGAGTTGTAATTATTTTGTAACTATTGTTACGAAAAAGAAATGAAAAACATAAAAAAACTATTAATTAGTTACAATAAATTAAAAAAAACACAAATAAGGAGTAATCATTATGACAAATTTAAAAAAATATGCCTTAGCAGCGGCAATCGTACTACCAACATTATTTACAGCATCAAATAAGGCTGAAGCTTCATCTGCAGTTAAAGATGCAAACAAAGCTGACGCAGTTAATGTAAGAAGTGATGCTAGCGAATCAAATAATATAATTGGACTTATAACAGATGACAAATCTTATGAAGTTCTAGGATCAACAGATGGTTGGTTAAAAATCAAATTTAACGGTAAAGAAGCTTACGTTGGTGGTCAATGGTTTAATATTACAGAAACAGCAAAAATTTTAAGCCCTGCAAACTTCAGAAAATCTGATAACTTAAATTCAGAAATTTATCAAGTTCTTAAAAAAGATGAAAGTGTTGAAGTAAAATCAGCAGCTAACAACGGATTCGTTAAAGTAGTTTTTGAAGGTAAAGAAGGATATATTCACAATAGTTTACTAGGCCTTTCTAATGATTTTATAAATAAAAATTATGCACCAGTTCAAAGCCAAGAAAGTAGCTATCAAGCTCAAGCTTCATACCAAGCTCCAGCTCAATCTTATCAAGCACCTGCTCAAACACAAGCACCAGCACAAAATTATACAGCTAATAATTCATCAGCAAAACAAATTATAGCACAAAGAGAATCTGGTGGATCTTACAACGCTAGAAACGGACAATATATTGGAAAATATCAATTATCAGCAGCTTACTTAAACGGAGATTATTCTCCAGCTAACCAAGAAAGAGTTGCAGACCAATACGTAGCACAAAGATATGGTTCATGGGATAACGCCCTAGCATTTTGGAACAACAACGGTTGGTACTAAAATTAAATAATAAAAAAATTAGAACTTCAAGCTAATTGCTTGAAGTTTTTTTGTGAACATTTTTATTTCTATTCCCCCATCACTTTTGATATATCAATTTAAAAAATTCAATTTTTTTATCAAAAATGATAGAATAAAAGAAGATTATAAATTTACAAGGAGCAATTATGAAAATAATTTTGGCTGTAGATAGAGATTTTGGAATTGGAAAAGATAATAAACTTCTTTTTCATTTAAAAAAAGACTTGGCTCATTTCAAAGACCTTACCCTAAATAATATAGTTATAATGGGAAGAAAAACTTATAAGTCCATGAATGGGGCTCTTCCCAAAAGAGAAAATATAGTTTTGACAAGAAATAAAGATTTAAAACTTGATGATGCTTTAGTTTTTAATAACATTGAAAATCTTTTGGAATATGTAAAAGAGAATAAAAATAATAGAAATTTTTGTAATCGGCGGAAAAGAAATTGTAGACTTGCTCTTAGATTTTTGTGATGAGGCAATTATTACAAAAATCGATGCAAAAAAAGACGCTGATACCTTCCTTCACAATTTTGATAAAGACGAAAATTTTGAAATTGTAAATAAATCAGAAGATTATTACGAAAATGACCTTAAATTTAATTATATAATTTATAGGAGAAAAAAATGATAGAAATATTTGTTAGCAAACTTTGTCCAGATTGCACTCAAATAATTGAAAATTACAATAATGATTCAAAAAATTTCCAAGGATGTGAACTCATAGATATAACTGATTCGATGATAAATCTCAAAAGATTTTTGGCATACAGGGATAATTTTAATGCCTTTGAAGAAAAAATCAAAACAAATCAAGTAGGAATCCCAGTAAAAATCACTAACAAAAAAGAAGTTGAATTTCTATAAAATTAATTTTTAGCTAATTAACAAATAAAAATTTAAAAAACAAAAATCCAATCTATATTTTCAAAAGCTTATTGCCTATTGAAATTTATAGATTGGATTTTTTTTGCAAAAAATAACCCTAGCTTTAGCTAGGGTTAGGAAAAATTTTACTTATTTTTCTTTTTTAGGATAAATAATCCAATTGTGCTTAGTCCAATTGTTGATAAATAGAATCCTAAATTGCTTTCAATTCCTGTTTTTGGCATTTTTGTGCCTCCAACATTTGAACCCTTTTTATCATCTCCACTTGCTGGTTTTAATTTGCCACCATTATTTGTTTTATCCTTTTCATTGCTAGAACTTGGTTTTTTTCCAGAAGGTTCTGTGCTTGATGGATTAGATGGTTGTGGTGGATTTGTTGGTTCTGGTGGATTAGGATCTGCTTTTTCAATTTTTTCATACAAGGCAGTTACTATTAAATTATTATTAATTACTGTCTTATCATCTGTATCCCATCCTTTTTCTTTGTAATCTGTTTTTGCTACAATTTTTGGATGAGCAATTTCTGCTAAAGTTTTTCCAGCTTTTGGATTTACATAATATTTTGTTACTCCCTCAAGATCTCCATGATCTCCTTTTTCAAAAATCACTTCAACATATCCATGAGGTTTATCATTAATATTACCATTTCCATCAACTTCTGGAATTACATCAGGAAGTTTAGCAAATGTTCCAGTAACTATTTTATTTTCTGTGTATTGAACAAATTGTATTGTATCAAAATCCCAACCATTAAATGCATATCCAATTTCAACATTTAAACTTGGAGGTGGAAGAATAACTTCTTTTTCTGGATTTACATAGAATTTTGCAATTTGTCCATCCATTATTGAGCCACCTTCGCCTTGTGTTACAAAAGAAACTTCAACATATCCTTCTACAGGTTCAGTACTTACATCATTCAATTCGTTGAAATATGCTGTAATTGTTGTATCAACATTATAAACAGTTGGCTTACTTGCATCATGATCCCATGATCCAAATTCATATCCAGTATTTGGACTTGCTTTTGGAATATCAAGCGTAACTTCTTTTGTAGGATTTACAAAATATGATAATTGTCCACTTAGTTTTCCATTACCATCAGTTGTAAAATCAACTTTTACATAGTCTTTTGGCTTTTCATGGTTTCCATCATTTGGAATTACATCATCAATAGCCTTTGAGCTTGCCTTTACAACTATGTCTTGGTCTTTTATTTCTAAAGTTTCATCTTTATCCCAAGCTTCAAATTTATATCCTAAATTTTCTCCAACACTTGGCCATTTCAAATCACTTAATTTGATATTTGAATTTTTCTTTACAGCATAATTTTGTGTGCCGTCCAAATACAAACCATTATCATTCGTAAATGTTACGCTTACATAGCCCTCAGGTATTTCTTCTGGATCAGGAATAATATTTTTCTTAGCTTCTTCTACTTCCCATGCTTTAATATTATATTTTGCAATTATTTCTGTGTCTTTTTCAAATTTTGCAATAATATTATTGCCCTTATTCCATTTTCTTTGATTTTTATCTAGATTTTCTTCCCATCTTACAAAATCAAATTGATGTTTTTCTCCATTTAATCCTGCTTTTTCTATTCCTTCTGGATTTTTTGATGGAATTGTTACTTCTACATTTTTTCTTACTCTGTAGTATTTCTTTGTTGGATCTTTTGCTTTGTCTGTTGGATCTACTGTTATTAGAATGTAATCTTTGTAGTCTTCTCCTGGAATTGTATTTTCATCTGGTACTTCTTTGATTGTATCTAATACTTTTACTGGTACGTAAACTAAGAATACTTCTCCTGTTTTGTAGATTACTTTTATTGTTTGGTAATTTTTGTAAACTGTTTTCTTTGGATTTGTTGGATCTTCTGGATCTGGTAATTTTGTATCTGCATCTAATATTTCTTTGCTTACGTCTGGTTCTTTTCCTTCTACTATTTCATAAGCTTCGATTTCTGCAAATTTTCCAGTTTTTCCAATTTCTCCTGCTTTTATTGCAGCTTTGTAATCTTTTAGCTCTGGATATTTTCCTACGTAAGTTGTTATCATTTCTGCACTTGGTTCTTGTGCTAATGGTGTAAGCTCTTTGCTATATCTTGCTGTGACGATTATTTTTTTGGTTATTTCCGTATTTTCGTCTTTATCCCATCCGTATTTTTCGTATCCATTGTTTGCTTTGATTTCTGGATGCTTAATTTCTTTTAATTTTTTACCTGCTTTTGGATTAACGTAGTATTTTGTTATTCCTTCTAAGACTCCGTGTTTTCCTTTTTCAAAGATTACTTCTACGTAGCCTTTTGGTTTGTCGTTTGGTTTTCCATCCTCATCAATTTCTGGGATTATTTCGGCTATTTTTTCAAATGTTCCTGTTATTATTGTTTCTTTTTCTGTATATTGGGTTAGTTTACTTGTATCTTTATCCCATCCTTTGAATTTATAGCCTATTTCTGTTTCTAGCTTTGGCGATGTTACTATGACTTTCTTTTCTGGATTTACATAGTAGGTTTCTACTTCGCCTTCTTTTATTTTTCCACCTTCTCCTTTTATTTGGAATATTACTTTTACGTAATCTTTAATTGGTGTTTCGCTTACATCATCTAGCGCTTTGAATTTTGCTGTGATTGTTGTATCTTTTTCATATTTTGTTAGCTTGGTTGCGTCTTTGTCCCATTCTTTAAACTCATAGCCTATCTTTGCTTTTGTTTCTGGAACTTTTAGTTTTACTTCTTTGGTTGGATTTACATAGTAGGTTGTTTCTCCTTCTAGTGTTCCATTTCCGTCTGTTTTGAAGTCTACTTTTACGTAACCTTTAGGTTGTTCTTCGCCATCTTTTTTTGGTATTACATCTTTTAATGGGATTGATGTTGCATTTACAACTATATCTTTATCTTTTATTTCTAAATCTTTTTCTTTATCCCATTTATCGAATTTATATCCTACTTTTTCTTCTATTTGTGCCCATTTTATATCTTTTAATGTTATTTCAAGATTTTTCTTTACGAAATATTCTTGAATTCCACTTAGTGTTAAGCCTTCATCACTTGTGAATTTTACTCTTACATAACCTTCTGGTTTTTCTTGTGGATTATCTGGGTCATTTGGTATTACATTTTTCTCTGGTTTTTCTTGTTGCCACGCTTTAAGACTATATTTTGCTATTATTTCTGTGTCTTTTACGAATTTGCCTGTGATTTTTTTACCTTTTTCCCATTTTCTTGGATTGGTGTCTTCTTTTTCTCTCCATTCGCTAAATTCGTAGCTGTGGCTTTCACCGTTTGTACTTGTTATTTCTTTTCCTTCTGGATTATTTGCTGGAATTGTTACTTCTACATTTTTTCTTACTCT
>ENA-OPBO01002372-OPBO01002372.1-human-gut-metagenome-genome-assembly--contig:-NODE-2372-length-11254-cov-3.153496_pt1 | contig 11254 bp, 10 predicted proteins | sample MGYA00241071_ERZ501458 | MGnify/ENA primary metagenome ERZ501458 (study PRJEB25962, sample SAMEA2042509) | human gut metagenome | biome: human gut; feature: human-associated habitat; material: faeces...
AGGAAATATAGTAGGTCAAATTCTTTAGCTGTCAGATGTATTTTATCTCCTTTGCTGTCAGTAATAGTACGGGTAAAGTAATCTATATTTAGGCTTTCGTCCGCTTGTTTAAATGCAATAGGTGTAACACATAATGTATTTGACAGCCACTCTACTAACTGATTAAAAAGAGCTTCTTCTTTATCTGTAAATTCTGCAACTAATATTTTCCCATAGTACCACCTGCCTCTTTTAAAAATTTTTTATATCTTGTTTTTAAGTTCTATCATAATAGTTCTCTTAAATTGCAAGTAATGTTCTCTGTAAAATAGATAAGTTTTCCAACTGTGAACCTTCATGTAAAGTACAACTTAACCATTTACACAACTTTCAAAAAATAATTGTTCCAGCATATTAAAATTTTGTGGGTTACTATGTTCTAAAAACCTGTGGTTACGGTCTATAAAAATAACTTTATCGCAGAAATTTGAAACTAAATCTAAATTATGTGCAGAAAACAAAATCATTTTCCCTTTATCTTTAAACGAAAGTAAAATTCTTTTTAAGACGGCAACACTTTCGGGGTCAAGACCATTAAACGGCTCGTCTAAAATAATATTTTGAGCATTAGAAATCAATGCGCCTATCAAATATATTTTTTGCTTCATTCCTAGTGAATAAGTTTGAATAGTCATATCCAATGAATTTTCTAATTTTAAATTTGTTATATAATCTGAAATTAAATCAGTACATCTTTCTCGTTGGTTATAAAGTCCGCATACAAAATCAAGATATTCTTTACCTGTTAAGTTTAAAAACATTTCTTTTGTGTCTGGGACAAAGGCGTAATGATATTTTGCTTGAAACTCTGATGAATAAATACCGTCTATCTTCACAACTCCTTTATCCAATAGATATGGCTGTGTAATTGCATTTAAAAAAGTAGATTTTCCAATCCCATTTACCCCCACTAAAGCATAAATACAATGATTATCTAAAGTTATACTCTGATTTTTAAAAATCTCTTTAGTCCCATACGATTTATAAAGATTTTCAACTTCTATCATATATAACTCCGCCTTTCTTAAATACAAAAATCGTTGCTAACAGGATAGTAAAAATAAGGTTTATTACAGATAGACCAAGAAGAATATCGGAAAATTTTAATTTTTGTAAAAGACATATTTCTAAAATTGTTAATCCGACGATTGCTAATAAAACGAATATCTTATTCATGTTCCCTTGAAATAATAAATTTGTGCCATTGATATTTCGGGGCATTTTATAATCAAAATAAACACCCATAACAGAGGTTAATAAGTTAGTAACTGTTCCAAAAATAAGTAAAGAAATATCAAACAACAGACCGTTGCCAATACTGCTAATAATCCATATAAAACTAACTATAATTTCGTTCCATAAAAATCCTACAACTACTTTGGCAAAAAATATCCTCACATAATTTATAGGAAAAAACTTATAGTATTGAATGTTTTTATCACTAGAATACGAAGTGCAGGAAATCGTGTTGATTGCACAGCATAGTATCATCAACGAAAGATCCAATATGTTCAGCATAGATGAGTTAGTTTCTGTTATCCTTTTTAGCAAAATATTCCCTAGCAGATAAACGGTAATAACACTTTTTATACTTGAGTAAAAAAATAATTCTTTATTTCTTGTCACTCTACACCATTCAATTAAAAAATATGGACTATTGCAGAATGGGTTTCTTTTATACCTATGTGCTGGTTTTGTAAATGTCAGTAAGTAATAATAACTTTTGAGGTAACACGTTTTGCTCATTCTTGTAACTGTAACGAACCCCAAGAACAAAATCAGCAAAAGGATAGGGAATAAAATCATATAATAACTTTGAATCCAGTTTGAAATATTCCATAACAATAAAGGGTTAGCAAGGTACTCTATAAACGAATATGCTCCTAACCCTATTATTAAGAGAAACCCGCCATATTGAATGACTAATATCGTATAACCACAGAACTTTTTACTGATGAATGGTATGCCTATCATTAGTACAAATATCAAACAATCAAATATCATCGACAATAAAATACATATTAGTCCATATGAAATCGTCAATGCAATTTTATCGTTAAAGAAAAGTATATATGGTATAAAAAAACATATATATATTAAAACTTGTACCTTACATAGTCTGAATATTACTGCATAAATAATTTGTGATACTTTTATGGGGAAATTCAATAAATGTTCTATATTGGGGTTGCTACATAATTGTTCTGGGATTTTATATAATGCCAACAAAACATTTCCTGCTACTAAAATACATATAATCAATACTAAGATATTTATTGTTGGCCGTACCCAATTATTTGCAATTAGATACCAAAATAAAAAGCCTATATATAATCCAATAACTGTCAATAAAGCACCAAAAATATATGATTTTCTTCTTCCGAACAAAACAGTATTGATTATCTGTTTCATGAAATTGCCTCGTTACATTAAAGTGAAATAATATATAGTGCTTCCAACTAATAATAATGCCATGATTATGCTGTTTAACGACGATAATCTTTTTTGCTTAATGAAACTGAAATTCAACAGTAATGCAATAATCGGAACTAGCCAAACGCCCAATACACTGGGAATAGGATAATTCGTATCTCCACTATGCAAAATATCAATTTCACTAGGCAAAAAGAATAACATAATTGCTGAAACTAAAAACATAAGAATGATAATTCCAAAATTTATTTTTGCATACTTCTCGTTACTTTCATTAAAGCTGTCTCCCAAAAAATTTTTTAAAAAATTTCTAATCATGTTTAATTCCTCTCTTTCTTTATTTTGTTGTACTTAATCAAAGAATATATTGCGGGTATGCCAATCCAAAAAATAATTCCAATCAAAAGAATAATGTCTGATTTATTAAAGCAAAAGTATAAAATTGCCATAATCAGAACTAACGGGAATGTGAGATAACCCAATAATCGGTTCGCAATTTTCCAAGTATTTTCATCTCTGGTTGTCCACGGTAATCTTAATCCCATATATTTATTGAACGGAAGTTTAGGGGCAATATTTCCACTAAAAATCATAATAGTAATCAAAAGGAAAAATTGATACGGAACATTACCTATCAAATCTTTTTTGACCAAAGGGATTAAATACAATATCACTACAAACACCATACTTAATCTATTCATACGTCGCATGGTTTTTATTTTCGGATTTTCGCTGGATAATCCTGTTATTTTTTCTAAGCGTGTGTGTGCTATTCCCAATAGAATAATCAATCCTACTCCAATCAATAAGGATAATTTATCCATATTCATAAAAAAGGCTATCAGAAGCACTATTATGGATAGCAAAAATATAATTAAATCCAAAATACCAATCGTTCTTTTCATTTCCAATTACTCCTTTTTCCCGAAAATAGCCATAAATCCAGATAACGCTTGTTGAAGTACCGTTACATTGATTGAATAAATTACAAAGTTTCCTTGTTTTTCCGAAGATACCAACTCCGCTTCCCGTAGAATGTTTAAATGTTTTGTCAAAGCAGGTTTGGATATATCAAAATGTTCGGCAATTTCACCCGCACTTAAATCTTTGTCATTAAGTAGTTTTAAAATTTCTCGTCTTGTAGGGTCGCTGATTGCTTTAAAAACATTTCCCACATTCACACCCCTTTCATTTAACCAAAAAGTTAATTAACCTTACGGTTAAATACTATATCAAAAATTTGTTTCTGTCAACAGAAATTCAAGTTTTCGTATTTATCGTTCTTTTATAATAGCGTGCAAATCTTATGAGAAATGCACGCTTCAATCGTTATCCTATAATCTTCCAGTTGCTATCTTTGTGAAGCGTCAGCTCATATTGTGATACCTGTGTCGCCTTTGTCTGGTTGTCAATGAACTTCACAGATACCTTGACTTTCACATTATCTCCGTCCTTTGTGAATACGGGATTGACAAGCTCGGAAAAGAGATAGTCCCCGTTTATCGGTTCAAGGGCATTTCCCTCTACATAATAGGCAAGCTCCTTGTCCGTTGCGGTAGGGTACAGCTTAAAGAATGTTTCCAAAAACTCTGTCACTTCCTCTGTAGTGGCAGCGTCCACCGTTCCGTCCGATTCCTTGACTTTTGGTTCATAGCCGGATTTTGTTGGTATGCTGCTGATGGTCGGATTCTGTGTAATAACCAGATTTCCGTCACCATCTACATGAACTACCACCATGTAAGCGGAAGTGTAACCGATAGAAGTCTCTCCCTCTGTTACCGTTTGATCTACCGAGTAGACAACGGTAAAGTCGTCCGTTCCAGTCGCTTCAACCTCCCAAATCTTAACGTCCGTTACCGTAGAGCTTGTAGGTATGTCCATACAGACAGTATCAACATTCAAATCCTGCAAGCTCTTTGTAAGGTACTGGTTAATGGCTGTGGTTCTTTTCTCAATGGATTCCTGCGTGTTGCTCCAAGAATAGTAGGACTTCGCAAATGCCTTGACGAAATTCTCTATCTTGTTGGTATCAACAATACGCTGCTCAATGACTTCTTTCTCATGTACCGTGTGCATATCAATGGCGGTGAAATTCTTATACACCCCAAAGCTGATACTGGCAATCAACCCCAGCCATAAGGCAATCACGGTTTTTTTATGCGTGCCAACTTTCATCACAGGCACTTTCTTTTCCTTTTTTGGTTTTGATTCCTTATCCTTTTTCTTAAATAGCATAGCACCATTCCTTTCTAATTGGTTTTCACCCGTCCGGCACTAATCAAGTGTTGCTGCCAGTACGAGCTTGTTAAATCTGCATATCCGATAGGGTCGCCAGCATGATACATTCTGTTGTTTCCAGCATAGATTCCTACATGAGTGACGTATGTTCCAGCATTATAGGTTGAATGGAAGAACACCAAGTCACCAGCCTTTGCCTGTGACAGCGGTATGTGCTGTGCAGCGTCATACTGTGCCTGTGCGGTACGAGGTAAGCTGATACCAGCTTTTCCATAGCACCAAGACGTAAGACCAGAACAGTCAAAGCTAGTGTTGGGATTGCTGCCGCCATACACATATTTCCAGCCTTGATACTTCAACGCTTCATTGAAGATTGCCTGTGCGGTAGCGTCACTGAAACTAGGCACAGCCAAATACTGACTGACTAATTTCACATAGAACATATTCCCGTACTTGTAACGCCAGCCGCCATTTTCTTTTATGGAAATGTCATTCTTATAGGTGACTTTGACACCGCCGGATTTACCTTTTGCGAAGCTGACCGCCAGCTCAAAGGTGTACTTCTTTCCGTGTTTTGATACATAATCAATGAAGCCGCCACCATAGTTATAGGACTGTACCACTGTGTTGATGTCACAGTCTTTTGCTTCTGCGGATTTCAAAAGCTCCGAGAAGTATTTACACCCCTGTTTGATGGAATCCTCCACGGATAGGGAGTTAAGCGGTAATCCTAAAGATTCACTGGCTTGCATAACGTCTGTCGTGCCAGTGCCGCCGGATTCCACCTGCATAATCGCAAGCAGATAGTTCACATAGTCAGAGATTCTGTATTCCTTTGCATACTTTTCTACCGTAGACTGATGTTTCAATACTTCCGCTGATAGGTTCAGTCCAGAAAAATCAAGACTGGAAGAACCACTTTCTTCATCATCTGAGGTCACGATAAACAGAAACAGAAGCAGACAGATAATCACTGTGAAAATCCCACCGAACACAGCAAAATGCCTTAACTTCATTTCTTGCCGCCTTTCTTACTTGTAGATTTCTTCATTGTTGATTGATTTGTGGTCTTTTTCTGAACCGTCTTTGTCTGCTTCTGACGTTGTACCGTTTGCCTTGAAATATCTGTGGTAGCTTGTGAATGTTTATTTACTGCTGATGAAGCCTGTTTATCTGCCGGACGGGATTCTCTGACAACCTGTGTTCTTACATTCTCCTGTGATTTTGTCACAGGCTCCTTACTCTTGCTTGATTGCGGCTGCTCCTTTGTCACTGTGACAGGACGCTCTTTGACATTCTGCTCCGGCTTTAAAGCTGCCGCCTGTGAATCCGATTTTAGAGGAACAGGCGTTGTGGCTGGTCGCTCATGCACCGGGGCAGCTCTCTTTGTCGCTGATCCGTTGCTTTGTCGCTCCTTATCCACAATCGGACGCTGCGGATTCTTTTTGTCTGACTGCGGCTGTTTCGATACCGATTTTTTATCCACAATTCCACGCTTTGAGGTAGACTGTGATTCCTGTGTATTGCTTTGTGAACTATGTACGGTCTGTGAGGAATCCGTCTGACTTTTCTTATCCGGCAATGCAAGCGGCTTCTGTGATTTGGAATCCGGCAGAGCTGGCGGCTTGCTGTTACCTCCACTGGAAGAAGCAGAAGTATTGTGATTTGCTCTGGTATGCGTATTACCTGTCTGTTTGGTATTGTCTGCCTTTTTTGTAGAAGCAGAAGCCGCCGCAGCACCAGCTACACCACCAGCAGCACCAGCCGCCATTGTCCTACCGATTTTACGCTCCAAGCGTCTTGCCCTGCGGTTGAGGAACATATACGGGTGTCGCATGATTCGTCTGCTGACTTGCTGTGTATCGGAGGATTGCAGGCTGAACATTGCCATCAAGTCACCTAATTTAAAATAGATTCCGGCAAAGGTGACTATCTGTAGAAATGCCACCATGAAAAACGGATAGCCGGAGGAAATGGAATAAAACATAGTCGAGATACTAAAGGCTGTGGTAATAATCAGTGTGATTCCGGCTCTCATCATAATGGTATTGAACAGCTTCGTAAGAGCCTTTTTTGCCATGCCCTCATAAGTCGGTATCATGGAGAGGATAAAACTAATCGGCAGGAACATGGCGTAAATGATGAATAGCACCTGCGAGAAAATCATCATGCCGGTAAGCAGAAAGACAAATGCCGAGATACCAATATTGAAGATAAACAGGAACACTACCATACCTAAACGGGTCATGGTCTTTGTGACGCTCAAATAGTCATTGTCCTTATCCTCGATTTCCTCAATCACAACGTCCTCTCTGTCGTCCGTGTCTGGACTTTCCGATAACAGGCTTTCCACACGGTCAGAACCGAGCGTTTCTATATCCGATTCCCCGTACTGTAAAAGCAGCCACGGTTGTTTCACCTGTATGGAAAACAGGCTGTCTCTTATTAAATCTACGCTGTCTTTTCCTTTGCTGTTGGAATCGGGCAGCACGATTTTTGTACCGAGCGATAATGCCGAGCTGCTTATATCTGCGGAAAAGTCATTGATTTTGCTGATATAGTTTGGGGCATAGGCAATAAAGGACGCTGACAGAATAAATACCACAAGAAAGTTGATAACCGCATGAATGGCTTTTGTGGTTTCTCTTTTTAACAGTCCTGTGTATGCCACATAGATTCCCATTACCAGAATGAGGATAAGCAGGAATCCTACATAAAATCCCTCACTGGAAAAGCCATTGGAAGTCACACCAGCTAATGTCTGAATGTTCTTTCCGATAGAGCTTGCAGTATCAGAGATAAAGTCCAGCTTATAGGCTTCCTGCACCACATAGCCCGTAGCATTGCTTAAATAAAGGCTTATCGTCCAGACAAAGTTGGTAATGCAGTAAAGCCCGTACTGCACCGATTTTCCAATCCCGTCCAGCCAGTTCCACGGAAGCCACGACCAGCTATTATCCACATAAAAATCAAGCTGGTAGTTGGAAAGCGGATATTTTGAGTAAAGATTTTCTGCGTTTATGGTATCGTCCACAAGCCCCGTCGCATGAGCTACCGTCCCTAGAAGTGAAAGCAGGATAAGGGAGAGTGCCACCACGAACAGAGCCATTTTGAGAAAGTGGAAAATCTTCTTTTTTGTGAACGCACCTTTTATCCTTTCTTTCATCACTCCACCTCATTTCTCTGTACGGGCGGTCTGGTATCAAAGGCGTGTAGCAGTTCTTCAAAGACTGGGTGTATCTGCACCACACCGACACGCCCGTATAAGTCCTGCAATAAGCATTGTCCGTTCTCCAAATCACGCAAGCGTTTCTGGTTGTTCTCGTCGTCCTTGTCGATACCGAAAAATTCTAAGGTCTGCTTTATCTCATTGATGTCGGTACTACGAAAGGCAAATTTCAAGCCGATATTGTTTTTCAGACTTTCCTTTGACACGTCCCCAGAAGATTGTGTAACGAAATAAACGCCTGCCTGCATAGCTCGTCCAGCACGAACCAGCTTGTTAGAGAGCGTTTCTCCTTGTGCCACATTTAAGAACGCCCACGCTTCGTCAAGGTCTACAATCTTAAAAATACTTCTGTCCGAATGGATAAAATCAAGGGCAAAGGTACTAATCACAATCAGCATAGACACCGACAATAATTCAATGGTCGTGTATTCCTCAAAGGTCGTGTCCTTATCTGGCAGTACAAGGTCTGCTACTTGAATGATATTGAGCTGGTTATCCAGACTGATTGCATTTTCCACCGTACCGTCTGAAAACAGCAGATGTGCAAAGTCGTAGTCCGTGAAGCTGTCGATATGGTCTGCGATATTTCTTGATATGGGTGTATCTTCACGGCGTAGCTCGTCTATCACATGGAGCAAGCCCCGACTGTCGCTCTGGGTAACGGAACGAACCGCTTTACGAAGTACGGGGAATTTTTCGCCGTCCCTAGAGGAAATACCAGTAAGGAATGTCAAGATGTCGATTGCCAGACTTTCAGCGTCTTTTACATTCTTCATAATCACAAACGGGTCAAGAAGTCCTGCATTGTCCTTGTCGCTGGTAAGGTTTACGATATTGATTTCATGGGCGATTTCTGAAAGCGTTTCTTTCCAGTTGCCTCTCTCGGCTTTGGGGTCTAAAATGACTGCTTGACCGCCAAACAGCACCGCATAATATACCAGAAGATTGTTACAGAACGATTTCCCACCGCCAAGCGAACCGACAAAAGCAGACGCTAAAGCGTTGGTAACTGTACCTTTTACACCTTGACTGGCAAGGGACGGTTGCAGGTACACATTTCTTCCCGTATCAACGGAATAGCCCATATAGATACCCGTAGTTTCTCCTAACTGCTGTGTCGCACCAAAGCCAAGCCCAGCTAAAAAATCTGATTTTACATACTGCACATAGTCATTGATATATCGCTTGCTGGCTGGTAAAAATTCAGAATGAAGCCCCAGCATATCCCCAGCAGGACGCACCAGCTTTACATTGAGGTCGTCGTAAAAGTCCTTGACTTCATCACAACGGCGTTTCAGCTCGTCAAGATCGGGTGCAGACACCCGTATCACGTAGCTTAACTTATACATACTTTCTTTGCTCTGGTCTAAATCGGTTTCCAGCTCGTCCACGCTGTCTAATGCGTCCACCACATTTGAGCTGGTTTCACTTCCTGCTTGATAAGCGTGATTGTCAAGGTCTTTCAATTCCTTTTTCTTATTTCTTACTGTGGTAAGAGCCTTTCTGTTCTCCACGATTTCTACATTCATAGAAGTATCAACGGGGAATGTGAATTGCTGTTGCTGGAAATAAAAGATTTCACTTGACGGAAAATCAAGCTCGCCAACAATCGCATTGACGGTAAAGTAGGACACATAGCTTTCCTTGTCCTCATGTTCCAATCGTAAATACCGCTGGCTTTCCTCAATCACACACCTTGTCGGACGGATAAGGTCGTAGTATTTTATCAGCGTTTCTTTCTGTAATTTCTTCTTTGGTAGCTGGTACTCATAATCTTCATAGGCGATACCGTCCCTGCCGTAAAGATGTTCCATGAGATACCCAAAATCGTTGATTTCCAAGCGACGCACCTTAAAACGACGGGAGATTTTATTTTCCAGTAACTTTTCCATTTTCATGTAACGGTTGATTTCATCATTCGGCATGGAAACAAAATCATTCATCAGCGTGTGGTTCACTTCATGGAGAAATTCCTTGAACGTCAGCCACGCCGATTTTTTGATGTTCTTCAGATTGAGCTGTTCTTCCGTAACCATGAGCTTAAAGCCAAGAAAAAAGCGGTAGTCAATCTGATTTTCACCAATCATCTCAACCAACGCTTCTGTCTGTTCATCTACCTTTTTACAGGCAATCTCTTTTAATCTGCCTGTGATTCCCTTTTTGGAACGCTCCTGTACTGCACGCAGGCTGTCCTCTGTGGCAATCTGTAGGGCATGGATTTTTCCGTCACGGTTCTGGGCGATAAGCTGACGGAAGTTGTCATGCACCATGTATTTTTCTTCTGGTGACAGGAACGAATAATTGTAAGGTGTCAGCTCATAGTAGGCAAAGCACTCACCGTCATGGTTGAACACCAGATTGTTTTCTATGTACTTAATCGGGAACATACATCACACTCCTAACTGCGGTCACGCTTGTATTGAATTTCTGATTTTTCAGTTTGATAGCTTTTCCTGCATAGGTCACTTTTGGTCGGAGGAAAAAGCTCACACAGGATTTTAGGAATCCAAAAGGCTTTTTTCCGTCAAAGGTCTTTTGCGATACAAACCAAGTGAACGCCACAGGGATTCCAAAGTATTTGAGAAATGCACCGTCAATCATGTTAAAGGGCGGCAGCTCCCCAAAGAGAATCACCACAAACAGCGACACCACGAACCAAGCCATCTGACTGAATGTGAGCGGGAACGGGAGCTGAAAGTCGTTGATTGCATAAATGACTTTTTCCACGCTCCATATGCTTGTATAGCTTTTGATTTTCTTCAATTTTCACAGCTCCTTTCTGTTCTAAAATGGAAACAGCAGCCTATGTTTCAAGGCTGCTGCAAAAAAATAACCAGTGTCATTTCACTGGCAGATAAAAAATATTCAGTTGTAATTGTTAATACGAGCATTCAAACACGCCATGATTGGTGACGACAAAACGCCCCTCTAAATCAAGGTCACGCCCGTAGGCTTCATAGTCTATGTAACTGCGGATTCTGTCTGGTATCTCACCCAGACTTTGACATTCATCTATGAAGTAATAGGCAACGTCTGTCATATCGTCACAATCGGGATAATGGATAATATCGTCTGCATGTTCGCACAAATCTTCCAAGCTGCTGTAATAGCCTAGCAGTTCCGATAATTCGTCCTGTATGTCCTCTGGTAAGTCCTCCACCATTTCACACAGGCGGTTGACTTCCTCAATGGGTGTGTACTCGTCAATCTCAAAGGGTAGCTCATAATCATGGATTGCGTATTCTTCGTACTCTGCATTTAAGCCGATACGTTCTGCAATCACTTCTTCGTCCAACGGAAAAGAGAACCAGTCCC
>ENA-OPBO01002375-OPBO01002375.1-human-gut-metagenome-genome-assembly--contig:-NODE-2375-length-11250-cov-2.344975_pt1 | contig 11250 bp, 8 predicted proteins | sample MGYA00241071_ERZ501458 | MGnify/ENA primary metagenome ERZ501458 (study PRJEB25962, sample SAMEA2042509) | human gut metagenome | biome: human gut; feature: human-associated habitat; material: faeces...
GCGATATACCGAATCTGATCACGGCACTCGGGATCAGCAATCTGAAAAGCCAGATTGAGAAAATGTCCAACGGACAGCCAATGGCCTCTCTTGGCATCTACGGAACGGATGTCCCGGAGGATATTCATGAGGAACAAGGGGTTCCGCAGGGGGCCTATGTGACGGGCATCGTGATGGATTCCCCTGCTATGATAGCGGGCATACAGAGCGGAGACGTTATCGTCCGAAGAAATAGACTCCTTTGCCGATTACAGCAGAATTTTGTCAAGCCTTCTTCCGGACACGGAAGTAACGCTTACCGTTATGCGGCAGGGACAGGAAGAATATGAAGAAATGACGGTGGATGTGCTGCTGGGAACGATGGAATAAGATGCCTGGCAGAAGAATGGAGAAAAGAGAATGAAGTACATTAAAGATTACAGAGAAGGCGACAGAGTATTTGATATTTATCTGTGCAAGCATAAGCAGGAGGCTGTAACCAAAAACGGTAAACCCTATGAAAGCGTGATTCTGCAGGATAAGACCGGAACCATTGATGCCAAGGTATGGGAGCCGAACAATCCGGGCATCGGAGATTATGATGATCTGGATTACATAGAAGTATACGGTGATGTGACGAATTTCCAGGGACAGTTACAGATCAGCGTGAAGCGGATCCGTGTCTGCCGCGAGGGAGAATACAATCCTTCCGATTATCTGCCGGTGAGTTCCAAGGGCATCGACACGATGTATAATGAGTTAAAGACTTTGATCGGAAGCATTAAGAATACTTATCTGCATCAGCTGTTGCAGGATCTGTTTATTGACGATGCAGATTTCGTGAAGAAGTTCTGTAATTCTTCCGCAGCCAAGACAGTGCATCATGGTTTCGTGGGCGGATTGCTGGAGCATACCTTAGGAGTTACCAAGCTGTGTGACTACTACTGCTCTGCTTATCCTATTTTACAGAGAGATCTGCTTCTGACGGCGGCTATGTGCCATGATATCGGAAAGGTAAAAGAGATTTCCGCTTTTCCGGTAAACGATTATACCGATGACGGACAGTTATTGGGACATATCGTGATGGGCGCACAGATGCTTGGGGAACGTGCCGCTAAGATCGACGGATTCCCGCACAATCTCCTGGCAGAATTACAGCACTGCATTCTGGCACATCATGGTAAATTGGAATACGGATCTCCCAAGGTGCCGGCGCTGATCGAGGCAGTGGCTCTGAATTATGCGGATGATACCGATGCCAAGATGGAGACCTTTAAGGAAATTTTGGAAAACAACAGTGAAAACAGTGGCTGGCTGGGTTACAACAGATTGTTTGAATCTAATCTGCGGGCTACCAGAATGGAGTAAATGACAGGATAAATACTATAAATTCTGTGAACAGACAGGAAAGAGAGGAAGAATATGGAGATCAGTACATGTGTAAAATATGTGGGTGTAAACGACCATCAGGTGGATTTGTTCGAGGGACAGTATAAGGTTCCGAATGGAATGTCTTACAATTCCTATGTGATCCTGGATGATAAAATCGCCGTTATGGACACAGTGGATGGATTTTTCACCGAAGAATGGCTGAACAATGTAGAACAGGTACTTTCCGGAAAAACACCGGATTATCTTGTGATTCAACATATGGAGCCGGATCATTCCGGATCTATCCGTTTGATAAAACAGCATTATCCCGATATTGTCATTGTCGGTAATAAACAGACTTTTGGAATGATCGAGGGTTTCTATGGCGTGACAGGTGAGCAGTATCTGGTGAAAGACGGTGATTTCCTTGCTTTGGGGAAACATAAACTTCGTTTTTATCTTACTCCGATGGTGCATTGGCCCGAAACCATGATGACATTTGATGAAACGGACGGAATTCTTTTCTCCGGAGACGGTTTCGGTTGTTTTGGTACGGTAGACGGTGGTTTTCTCGATACTCGTATCAACACTGATCGTTATTGGGATGAAATGGTGCGTTATTACTCCAATATTGTAGGAAAATATGGAAGCCCTGTACAGAAGGCATTGCAGAAATTAGGCGGGCTGCCTATCTCTGTTATCTGTTCTACTCACGGTCCGGTATGGACAGAAAATATCCCGAAGGTAGTGGGTATTTACGATAAGTTAAGCCGCTATGCAGCCGATGAGGGAGTGGTAATCGCTTATGGAAGTATGTATGGCAATACCGAACAGATGGCAGAAGCCATTGCTGCCGAACTGTCGGCACAGGGTATCCGGAATATTGTCATGCATAATGTCAGCAAGAGCAATCCTTCTTATATTTTGGCCGATATATTCAAGTATAAGGGGCTTATTATCGGTTCGCCGACTTATAGCAATCAGATTTATCCGGAAATCGAGTCTTTGCTTTCTAAAATACTTGTCCGCGAGTTGAAAGGACGCTATTTGGGGCTTTTCGGCTCTTTCACGTGGGCAGGTGCCGCAGTGAAGCGTATGGCGGAATTCGCCGAGAAGAGTAAGTTTGAGGTAGTAGGCGACCCGGTAGAGATGAAACAGGCGATGAAAGACATTACCTATGAGCAGTGTGAAAATCTGGCTCGTGCGATGGCCGAACGTTTAAAAAAAGACAGGGGAGGCAATTGATAATTAATAATCAAGAAATTAATAATTGAATCAACCTATTTATTAATCTAATAAAATTAAGAACAATGAGATTAATCATTCAGCCGGACTATCAGTCCGTATCTCAGTGGGCGGCACACTATGTTGCTGCTAAAATCAAAGCTGCTAATCCTACAGCAGAAAAACCGTTCGTTTTGGGATGTCCTACCGGTTCTTCTCCTTTGGGTATGTACAAAGGCTTAATCGACCTGAACAAAAAAGGCATCGTTTCTTTCGAGAACGTCGTTACTTTCAATATGGACGAATATGTAGGTTTGCCGAAAGAACATCCCGAAAGTTATTATTCTTTTATGTGGAATAATTTCTTCAGCCATATCGATATCAAACCGGAAAATACCAATATCTTGAATGGTAATGCCGCTGATCTGGATGCTGAATGTGCACGCTATGAAGAAAAAATCAAGTCTTATGGCGGTATCGATCTTTTCATGGGAGGAATCGGTCCGGACGGACATATTGCTTTCAATGAACCGGGGTCTTCCTTGTCTTCACGTACCCGTCAGAAAACGCTGACTACGGATACAATTATCGCTAACTCGCGCTTCTTTGATAATGATATTAACAAAGTGCCGAAGACGGCTTTGACAGTGGGTGTGGGAACAGTGCTTTCTGCCAAAGAAGTGATGATTATTGTAAATGGTCATAACAAAGCCCGTGCCTTGTATCATGCAGTGGAAGGTGCCATCACTCAGATGTGGACAATCAGTGCATTGCAGATGCATGAAAAGGGTATTATTGTTTGTGACGATGCGGCTACGGTAGAACTGAAGGTAGGAACGTATCGTTACTTCAAGGATATTGAAGCTGACCATCTGGATCCGGAATCATTGATTTAAGAAAATGAATAATGAAAGGCAGGGCCTAATAATGGATAATTAATAATTAAAGAATGAAAGGCTGCGCGGTGAGTACATTCACATAGCGCAGCCTTTCATTCTTTAATTCCTTAATTTCTTAAATCTTTCATTCCCTAATTCTCCTCAAGCATCCCCTTTCCCTGACGGACAATCTCCGGAGTATCTTCCGTACAGCTTACTATTGTTGACGGTTCTATTCCTCCTATTCCTCCATCGATTACGAGATCTACCGTCTCCCCGAATTTTTCGTCGATCAGTTCCGGATCGGTCATGTATTCCAAATCTTCATCAGCCTCGTGAGGGAGCGTCGTTGTCATGATAGGCGCATCGAGCAGCCGCGCTATTTCACGGATGATATGATTGTCCGGCATACGGATACCTACCTCTTTTCTATTCCGGAAAATCTTAGGCAGTTTGTTGGTTCCGTTCAGAATAAAAGTGAAAGGTCCGGGGAGGTTCCTTTTCATCAGCTTAAAAGTGTTGTTGTCTACTTTCGCATATTCACTGATACTGCTCAAATCATAACAAATGATAGAGAGATTATTTTTTCGCGGATCAATGTTCTTGATACGGCAAATGCGTTCGATTGCACGTTCTTTCAGTCCGTGACAACCAATGGCATACATCGTATCGGTAGGATAAATAATAAGTCCTCCGTCATTTAAAATATCCACTACCTGTTGCAAGTCTTGTGGATTATTGTTCTTTTCGTAAAGTTTCAGCAGCATGATGTTGATAATCACTAATCACTTATTGTTATTTCAGTTTCTTCTTTAAGAAATCCAGTGCCTTTTCAGCGGCCTTTTCTTTGACTGCCTCTTTCAGCTCTTCTTTATTGCCTGTGGCCGCAGAGTCCAGTCCCAGTTTCTTTCCTAATTCGCTGACAGCTTTGTCTGCTACGGCTTCTACTGCCTGATTTGCCATACTTTTGGTATCGATGGATACTTTAGGTGAAGTAAACGAGCCACCGATTTTCAGGTCAAGAGTGGTCAGCTTGGCAAGGTCGCCTGCAGAAGCCGGAAGTTTGATTTTACCGGAATAGTCTATTGTCTGATCCAACCCCGTACTGCCGGATAGATTCATGACATAATCTCCGAGTTTGATATCAAACGGTTGTGTAGCCACTCTTCCGTTTTCAATGGTGAAGTCCAATGTCATGTCTTTCACTTTCATATCCTTCAGATCGGGTTTCTTCACTGCTTCGGCAATCTGGTCTATTACTTTAACGCCGCTCAAGCTGAGATCTTTTGTGGAAAGGCTGCCATTACCCTGCATGGTTTCCAATACGGGACTCATGGAGGTATCCAGCACCGTTTGTACTTTCATGCTGCCGGAGAAGTTTCCTTTCAGATTTTCGAAGATCGGTGCAAGTTGTTGTACCATATCCAATTCTTTGTATACTTGTGCAAAACTCAGGGCATTTAGTTTGAAACCTGCATTCATTTCCGGTTTTTCCACGTCGGTGGTAGAGTAGTATCCGTTCATGACCACGTTTCCTCCCATCGTGTTCATGGACAGATTTTTCATATCTACTTTACTGTCTTTCACGATTAGTTTTCCATTCATATCTGTGAAAGCCATCTTATCGAACAATACCTCTTTCAAGTTGGCATCCATTTGGAAATCGATGTTACGAGGTACTTCGATGATACTTGCTGTTGCTTCCGGCGTTGTTTCCGCCTGTGCGGCGCTGTCGGCTGTCGTTGTCATGAAATCATTTAGGTTGAGATGATTGGACCGGATATTGAGTGTGCCTTTTAGCGTGGTACCTTTCAGTACATAACCTAAGTAGTTCTCGAAACGGCTGTCGGCAGTGAGATCGTTTTTACCGATATTGACGGTTGTTTCGCTCAGTTGCAGGTATTTCGGTGTAAAGGTGAAGAGCGACTTGTGGATATCTACGCCCGGCATGTCTTTCATTTTTAACTTCATATCGGTAAGCCCGATCGTACCTGAAGCCTGTACACGGTCGTACTGCTCTTTTTCGATGTATGACAATCGTCCGGCAATCTGCATGTCGGCATTGATGGTACCGTTCAGTTCCATATCATCCAATGGATATACTTGTTTTATCATACCCAAATTGAGCACTCCTTTTGCTTCTGCACGGAAATCCGGATCGCTGACAGGTGTTTTTACATCAGCAGTCAGACTGAAAGGATTACCGGCAAGCCGGAAACTAAACGGCTGGATGTTGACGGTAGTCAGATCGATGGCGCCACCCGGATTCTTAACTTCGGCATGGATGTTTATTTGGTCTACCCCTGCCGGAAGGGAGGGATAGCGGAACATGGCATTTTTCACAGCCATGGCTATGTCAAACTGCGGAACGATGCTGTCGCCCACCATGCTGCCTTTCACACTGGCAGTAAGGGTAGCGGTACCGTCTGTTTTCAGTCCGTCGAAATCTTTTGCATAGATTGCAGGGATCAGCGAGAGAATTTCTTTGAATCCTACTTCGTTTGTGTTCAGTTTGAGATCCATGTCGATGGCGGGATCTTTTAATTCTACCCAACCGTCGATACCGGCTTGGATGGCATTCAGCCGGAACTCATTGTCTTTCAGGGTAAATTTGTTATTTGCCAGATCGGCGTCCACGTCCATTTTGGTGTAGATGTTGGCATTAGAGAGGAAAGGAATTCCGCTCATCTTATAAGTAAGCGCTTCCGTTTCGGCTTCCAGTTTCAAGGTTGTACGGTCACTGCCTAAATCGCCCGAGCAGAGCGCGTTGAGGTTACGGATATCAGCGTACATATTACCCTGTCGGTCATCGTAAATCAGATTCATGTTTTTGATCACGAACCGTTGGAGTTGTATTTTAAAAGGTGAATCATCCGTAGTTTCTTCTTCTTCTGTATCGGTAGAAGTGCTGTCCGGTTTCATCACATCCCAGTTGGGACGTCCGTCTGCAAGAACGATGGCATGCAGGCGTGTATTTTCGATTTGTATTTTGGAGATATCATATCCACTGTCTCCGAAAAGTGACAGAAGATCGATCGCGGCAACCACTTCGCCTGCTTGAACAAGTGTATCGTTTTCAAATTCGCCTACTCCCCGCAACCAGAAATCGCTGAGTGTAATAGATGCTTTGGGGAAGTTACGGAACAGGCTAATGTCGAGACTACGGAAATCAAACTGTGCATTGAGCATTTTGTTTCCTTCGGTTTTTACAATGCTTTCTATTTTTCCACGGAAAGCAAAAGGAAGAATAAGCATCAGCAGTAGGAGTACTCCCAATGCAATAGCTGTAATTTTCAGACCCTTTTTCATTTTGTAGGTTTTATGATTAATATGTTATTGAGATAGCAAAACTAATGAAAAGTTTTCTATTTATTAGTCTGTGGCTTATGAATTTAAGTTCTAAATTCATATTATTTACCGAAAGGAATCCGGTATGGAGTCCCGGAGGTATTTATATATTACTTTTTATCATCCTTATTCCCATCGCTTGTCGTACCTCCCCGCTCCGAAAGTGCTTTCTTGAGTTCTTCGGCGATACGCCATTGGATAGCGGCTTCTACCTCCTTACCGGCTTTCAGCAGGGCGTCACCGAAAAGTTCATGTGCTTTGGCATGCTCCGGCTTCAGTGAAGTTGCTTTGTCGAGATCGGCGATTGCTCCTTCTGTTTCTTCTGTTTTCAGACGGAGTTTCCCCCGGTTGTAAAAAGCTTTGAAATTAGCCGGGCTGATGCGTATGGCGGTATTGAAACAATTTTCGGCATCGAACCACTCCTTGTTGTTGAACAAAGTGATTCCTTTCCGGATCCAAGCATCCGTATAATCCGGATAAAGTTCCAGCGCTTTATCGTAGTTTGCCAGTGCGGCGCGCGCATCGTGTGCCTGCGTGATACATTCGTTTCCCATCAACAGGTATTCGCGGGCGTATTTTTTCAGATACTCCTGTTGGCTTCGCATTTGTTCTTTCAATTGCCGGTTTTGCTCGCGCAGTGTGTTGATTACTTCCAGTTTCCGGCGGATAAATCTCCGGGGCACGGGTTTCTCTATGTCATACCGCGAATGGATGGCACGGAAAAATTGTTCCAGACACTCTTCCATATCTCCACGGTCGAATGCACGGACAGCCGCTACATATTGCACATCGGCTTGCGCTTGTTTCAAAGCTTTGTCTATTGCCTGCCGGTTGTTGAAACGTTGGGCGAAGTTTACGATTTCCTGCCGTACAAAAATATCAGCGCGGTTGATCGGTTTCTTCAATTGGATACCTTCCAGTGAGGTGCAACGGCTGAGTGCCACATAGGCTTGTCCGCCGGCAAAGACACCGCCCGTGAAGTCGATGACCACCCGGCTGAAAGTCAGTCCCTGACTTTTGTGCACTGTGATGGCCCATGCCAGCCGGATAGGGTATTGGGTGAAAGTGCCCAACACTTCTTCTTCAATCTCTTTTTTCTCTTCGTTGTACCGGTATCGGATGTTTCGCCAGGAATCGGGTTTTACATCACATTCTTTTCCGTCATCGGTTATTACATAGATGGTGCCGTCTTCGTCGTCGATGCCGGATATGGTACCGATCGTTCCGTTTACCCAACGGCGGTCGTAATCGTTTTTGATGAAAATGATCTGTGCACCCGGTTTTAATATCAAATCTTTGGAGGTAGGCAAACTGCTTTCCGGAAAATCTCCTTCGATTTCTCCCTCAAAGGTGACCGGTTCACCGGGAAGTTCCGCCAGTTTTTTATCATTAATGTAGTCTACATTGTCTCTCCGGGTGGCAAGGGTGATGTACATATCTTCCTCGTTCTGTTCTATCTGCGTGCCATAGCGTGTGTTCAGCAGTTGCAGATCGGCTGCACCGGCAGTGTTATTGCGGATATGGTCGAGCACGCTGACAAATATCGGATCGGTCTGCCGGTATACTTTCTGTAATTCGATGGATACGAGGTCTATCTCGCTGAATACGCGGGCGGAGAAGAAATAGGGGGTGGGATAGAAACGGTTCAGAATTTCCCGTTCGTCATTTTTTACGACCGGTTCCAGTTGGAATACATCGCCGACGAGCAGGATTTGTTTCCCGCCGAACGGCTCGCGCAGATTACGGGAGTAAACGCGCAGGATGCGGTCTACGGCATCTATGATATCCGCACGTACCATCGAGATCTCATCGATGATGACCAGTTCGATCTGTTCGAGCAGCTTGCGGTGTGGTTTGGCATACTTGAAAAACTCATGGATGCGTCCGCGTTGAAGGCTCAAGTTCGGATCGTCCGGCAGGATGGGATAAAAAGGAAGTTTGAAGAAGCTGTGCATCGTGCTTCCTCCGGCATTGATTGCGGCAATGCCGGTAGGAGCAAGAACGACATATTTCTTTTTCGTATTGGCACAGATATGCCGTAGGAATGTGGATTTACCCGTACCGGCTTTTCCTGTCAGAAAGACGGACTGCCGGGTATATTGGATGAGGTTCAGCGCATCCTGAAACTCTTTGTTGTCAGTATCTACGGTCATATGGAAGTACCTTTCCGGTGGCTAAATTATTCCGAAGTGTTTCAATGCTTTGGCAATTCCGTCGTCATCAATGGAAGCAGTCACATAGTCTGCCGCCTGTTTCACTTCCTCCTTGGCATTGCCCATGGCTACACCGATAGCGGCATGGCGCAACATACTGATATCGTTACCGCCGTCACCGAACGACATCGTCTCTTCCAGCTTGAAGCCGAAACGGGCTATTATTTCATCGATACCTTTCTGCTTCGTATTTCCTTTTGCCGTGATATCTGCAAAAGCCGGGAACCAACGGCCGGACTCGCAATTGGGAATTTGAGGTTGTATTTCTGTTTCCTCTTCTACGGTGACAAACGGAGTCATCTGGAAAATCTCTTCCTGCACGGCTTCTTCAAAAGTCTTTACGGGAATTTCGTCTACATGCAGGAAATCATAAAAGATATCGTGAACCAATTTATTGGGCTGGCATACGGATATCGTATGTTCTCCTACAAATATGCAGGGGTATCCTTTCTGTTCACAAACCTGTGCCAGTGCCCGTACCTCTCCGGCAGGAATGGCGCTTTTGTAAATCACTTCATCACCTACGAAACAGTAGGCACCGTTCATCGTGATGTAACCGTCTATCAATCCCCGGTCCTGTATATCCGCCAGATTGTTGATAATCGCTTTGGGGCGTCCTGTGGCAATAAAGATTTTAATGCCTTTTTCGTGGGCAATGGTCAGTGCCTCGATGGTAGATGCAGGAATGGCATGAGTTTCGAAACTCACCAATGTTCCGTCAATATCAAAAAACAGGGCTTTCGTCATATTATGTTTTTTAGAGTGCACAAAAATACAAAAAAGAAATCAAGGCGAGCTTGATTTATGTCATATCCTCTACCACAATTGTGGTATTTTTGTTCTTCTTAAAGTAAATTTCTCTCTCCTGCTTTCATTTTGCAACAGATGAGTTGTACATTTGCAAGCAGATAACCGCAAAAATGAAATGTAAGATGAAATACAATTTCGATGAAATAATAGATCGTCACGGAACGGATTCCGTAAAATGGGATGCCGTCAGCGAGCGTTGGGGACGAAATGATTTGCTTCCCATGTGGGTGGCGGATATGGATTTCCGTACTCCTCCGTTTGTGATGGATGCACTGAAAAAACGTTTGGAGCACGAGATACTGGGATATACTTTTGCCTGCGAAGAATGGTATACTTCCATTATAAATTGGTTGCAGCAGCGCTATCATTGGGAAGTGACCCGCGAGATGCTTACTTTTATGCCCGGTATTGTTCGCGGATTGGCGTTTGCCATACAGTGTTTTACGGAAAAAGGGGATAAGGTAATGGTAATGCCGCCGGTGTATCATCCTTTCTTTTTGGTGACGGAGAAGAATCAGCGTGAGGTGGTTTACAGCCCGTTGGTGCTTCGGGACGGTCAATACCAGATTGATTTCGAGCGTTTCCGTAAAGATGTGCAAGGGTGTAAAATGCTTATTTTAAGTAATCCTCACAATCCGGGCGGGCGTGTATGGACGCTTGAAGAGTTGGAACAGATAGCGGAAATTTGTTATGAAAGCGGTACACTGGTCATTTCTGATGAGATTCATGCCGACTTGACATTACCGCCATACAGGCATTCTACTTTTGCGTTGGTATCGGACAAGGCGCGCCGGAATTCCCTTGTGTTTATGTCTCCCAGCAAAGCGTTCAATATGCCGGGACTGGCAAGTTCGTATTGTATCATTGAAGATAGCAGAATACGTCATCGTTTTCAGGAGTATATGGAGGCCGGTGAATTAAGCGAGGGACACTTGTTTGCTTATCTCAGCGTGGCTGCTGCATATAGCAACGGAACCGAATGGCTCGATCAGGCGATTGCCTATATTCAGGCCAACATCGATTTTACCGATGAATATCTGCGGGCGTATATTCCGGCCATCCGCATGATTCGTCCGCAGGCTTCTTATCTCGTATTTCTCGATTGCCGGGGCTTGGGACTGGCTCAGAAAGAATTGGTCGGTCTTTTTGTGGACGGTGCACATCTGGCGCTTAATGACGGCACCACTTTCGGGAAAGAAGGCGAAGGATTTATGCGGTTGAATGTAGCTTGCCCGCGCAGTGTACTCGAAAAGGCATTGGGGCAACTGCGGGAAGCCTGTAACAGATAGTCCACTTTATACAACATACAACAAAATTGAAAATCTCATGGATAAGAACAGTTTTGAAGCACAACTTCTGCATACTCCTTTTGATAAAGGAGATGCTTATCATTCTCTTTCCATGCCGGTATACAATACGGCTGCTTA
>ENA-OPBO01002377-OPBO01002377.1-human-gut-metagenome-genome-assembly--contig:-NODE-2377-length-11247-cov-6.837831_pt1 | contig 11247 bp, 10 predicted proteins | sample MGYA00241071_ERZ501458 | MGnify/ENA primary metagenome ERZ501458 (study PRJEB25962, sample SAMEA2042509) | human gut metagenome | biome: human gut; feature: human-associated habitat; material: faeces...
TCTATGTGGTGGTGGAGGAGCTGATTCCCGAAATGTCACAGGGAAAGCACTCCAATATCGGAACGGTTTTCTTTGCCGTGGGCTTTAGCGTCATGATGACGCTGGATGTGGCGCTGGGATAAGGAAGTAAATGATGATTTTACAGGTGATTTTGGAAGGCATAGGACTTGGCGTTCTGCTCATTTTGGTTTGCGCCATCGGTATCCGCAAGGGCGCGGTGGGCATGGTGCATCTTTACAGCCCTGAAGTTCAGAACAGGTGCGTAACGCTGGGGCTTACAACACACGCGAAAATCAAGCGAAATGCTTTGATTTTCAAAGCGGTATGCGTTCCCGGTTACATTGCCTATGTGCTGGTCTGCGTCTATGCGGTGAACGGTGCGCGGGGTTTTCTTGCGGGCTTCTGGCAGCTGCTGGTCATACTGTCCGTTATGAATCTCATAGACCGATTTTGGGTTGACGGCTATTGGGTAGGACATACGAACGCATGGGAAATCCCGGGAACGGAAGACCTGAAACCCTACATTACAGCCAAGGATAAGGGCAAAAAGTGGCTGTTCGACACAATTGGTATGGCGGTCATTTCGGCAGTGCTGGCGGCGATTATGATGCTTTTTATGGAAAGCTGAGGCGAAAGAAATGCTGTTTCAAACATACGGCGACAGGAGGAATCCTGCCGTGCTGTTCTTTCATGCAATGGGTGTGACAGGAGCGAGCAGCGAACCGATTGCGGGGTATTTGCGGGATCGATATTTCTGCATCTTGCCCACCTCCACCGTTTACTGCGAGGGACAGAAATATGTCAGCAAGCTGGACGAAATACGGCAGGTGGAGGACTTTCTGCATCGACAGGGCGTGGAGCGGCTGGCGATGGTGGTCGCTTCTTCCATCGGTGCAGACCTTGCCATGGCGTTTCTGACGCAGACGAAGCTGCCCGTGGAGCACGCTTTCTTTGACGGCGGGCAGTTCGCCCAAATCGGAAAGGGCACGCGCCGTATCATGACGCCGTTTCTGTATTTTGCCATCAAGAGCCTATATTGGTCGAAGGGCGGTACGCTGAAAAAGATACTGTGGTGTGACGACGACTCCATAAAGCCGTATTTTATAGTCGCAGGGGAAAATCTGACCTATACAAATTTGCGGCGGCAGATTTCGGACAGTCTGGAGGACAAGCCCTTTCCGCCGCTTCCCGAGAAGCTGCAAGAGCATACTTATTTCGAGTTCGGCAGCAAAGAGGAGCATTTCAAATACCGTCAAGCAGTGATGGAGGCCTACCCCTGCGGCCATTATCCCGTGTTTGAGGGATACGATCACATGCAATATCAGATTCGTGATCCGAAGGGGTTCGCCGGAATGCTGACCCACATCGCCGAGTGTGACTGTATGCACCTACGCCGAAAGTATAAATCCAGACATTTTCAAAGAGAAGCTTCGCTTCCGCCACGCTCATGTCATACTCGTCCCGAATCAATCCAATACATGCTTCCGCAGTGGGGCCAAGTTCACCAAATACATCATCAAAGCTGACAGCGTTTCGATTCTCCTGCATAAAGAGAAGCTGGTACAGCTTCGGCTCCCGTGCTCCGAACAAAACCATCTGCATCCCCACCTGCTTGAACAAGGGCATATCCGGCAGCTTTTGATTTGCAAAGCTCTCAAATCGGTGCATGGCCGCAGTTCGTACTTCATCTTGTACCTCTTTCATACTGTTGAACACCGTGAAAATAGGACGAGAGGAACTGCCAAGGGCATCGCCGAGTTCTTTTGCAGTCAGGGCTTCAACACCCTTTTGTGATACGACCTGCAATGCTGTCTGCACGATTTCTTCCTTCGTAAATTTCGGTTTCGGCGGCATAAACATCCTCCTTTTATTCAGCAACCACCGTTTTACAACAATCGTTTTACAATGTGTATTTTATATTATAGAAGTGAATCGCCATTTTCTCAATAGCTATTAGAGAATGTTCGGTAAACTCCGTTCTAATGGGTGAAAACCACCTTGACAAATCTCGTCTCACCACGGCATCTTTCCCTCGTCTCCGGCGAACTCGTGATATGTGCCGTTTATGACCATGCCGCTGTCATCCATCTGATATTCGCCGCGCGGCACGACCTGAGTGAGCACGCCCGCGAGCAGCATAATAACGAGCAGAAGTGCGGTTATGCCGAACACGGTCTTTTTGTCGATTTGTATTCCGGTGCCTTTCTTTTCCGTCTGCACGGCGGATTCGGCGGGCGCCGTCTTTTGCTTTTTCATTTTTCGTTCCCTCTGTCTGACTGTTTGGAGCTTTCGTCCGGGTATAGTGACATTATACTCCAGCGATGCATATTTATCAAGTATATTTGCATATTTATGCAAACGAATCTTTTTCGCTTCCACTGTGTTTTTTTGTAACTTCTTCCAAATAAATCAAAAGCTATTTTTTGTTTTATTCTTGTATTCCCCGCCGGTTTCTGATAACATTTAGCATGGAAACAAAAACCAGTTCCGGAGGATATACAATGATAAGCTTTGACAGCAAAAACAAAACCTTCACGCTTGACACGCCGAACACGAGCTATGTTATCGGGGTCGTCGACTTCGACCAGCTCGTCAACCTCTATTACGGTGACAAAATAGCAGACACCGAGGGACTTGAGGCGCGCTCATTCCGCCCGCGCTGTGCGTCGTTCAGCCCGCTGACGAGCGAATACAACACCGACGCGCACGACTTTTCGCCCGACTGCGCGCCGATGGAATACGGCTGCAACGGCTGCGGTGATTTCAGAACGAGTGCGCTCTCGATAAGAAACGCCGACGGCAACACGGTCACCGATATGCGCTACGAGGGATACAGAATATATGCGGGCAAACCGTCCATCGATCCCCTGCCGGCGGTCTATCTCAACAGCGAAAGCGAGGCGGACACGCTCGAAATAGACATGGCGGACAAAGTGACCGGCATGCGCGTCACGCTCATATACACGGCTTTCAACTCTCTCGATGTTATCATACGCAGCGCAAGAATCGAGAATGCGTCAAAAAGACCCGCGGACATTGACCGCGCGATGAGCATATGCGTCGACCTGCCGGGCATGGACTACGATCTCATAACCCTCTACGGCAGGCACTGCAAAGAGCGTTCCGAGGAGCGCCGCCCGCTCGCCCACGGACTTCAGGGCATCGCAAGCAAGCGCGGAGTTTCAAGCCACTGCCAGAACCCGTTTGCGGCTCTCGTCTCGAAGAATGCCGGCGAGGACAGCGGCGAGGCATACGGCTTCAATCTCGTTTACAGCGGCAACTTCGAGTTCTGCACCGAGTGCGACTATTCGGGTACTTCGCGCATACTCATGGGCATAAATCCGACAGATTTCACCTGGCATCTTGAGCCGGGCGAGAGCTTTCAGACTCCAGAGGCGGTCATGGTTCACACGAGCAAGGGCATCGGCGAGATGAGCAGGATATACCACAAGCTCTATAACTTCAATCTCGTCCCCGGAAAATACAGAACGGAGAAGCGTCCCCTGCTGATAAACAGCTGGGAGGCGGCGTTCTTTGATTTTGACACGGACAAGCTCGTCTCGTTCGCGGAGCGCGCAAAGGAATTTGGCATGGATATGCTCGTCATGGACGACGGCTGGTTCGGCAAGCGCAACAACGACCAGAACTCGCTGGGCGACTGGTTCGTGAACGAAGATAAGCTCAAGGGAGGACTCGGCGAGCTTATACGCAGGATAAACGACCTCGGGCTTCAATTTGGCATATGGTACGAGCCGGAGATGATCTCCCCCGACTCCGACCTCTTCCGCGTCCATCCTGACTGGTGCGTCCATGTCCCCAACCGCAAGCCCTGCATAGGCAGGCATCAGTATGTTCTCGATATGTCCCGAAAAGATGTGCGCGACAACATTTTCGACCAGATGTACTCCGTGCTCTCGAAATATAAAATAGACTATATCAAATGGGATTTTAACCGCAATATTTCCGACGCAGGCTCCGCTCTGCTGCCCGCGGACAGGCAGGGCGAGTTCTTCCACCGCTTTATCCTGGGCACATACGAGCTCATGGGCAGGATACGCGACGCGTTCCCAGATATGCTCTTTGAAAACTGCTCGGGCGGCGGCGGACGCTTTGACCCCGCGATGCTCGCATATTCTCAGCAGATCTGGGCGAGCGACAACACCGACCCAATAGAGCGGCTGACGATTCAGTTCGGCACCTCGATGTGCTATCCTGCCTCGACTATGGGCGCTCACGTCTCCGCCTGCGACAGGACGGATTACAAAGTAAAGGGCGACGTCGCGCTCTGGGGCACGTTCGGCTACGAGCTTGACCCGAATGAGCTGAGCGCAGAGGAGCGCGGGCAGGTAAAAAAGCAGGTTGACGAATACCACAAATACTATGACCTCATTCACTCGGGCGACCTCTATCGGCTCAAAAGCCCCTACGAGGACGGATATCGCTGCGCGTGGAGCTTCGTCGCCGAGGACAAGAGCGAGGCTCTTGCGACGGTCGTAACCATGCGCGCGCCCGAAGTGCCGTTCTTCATTCTCAAGTTCAAGGGACTCGACCCCGACAAGCATTATCTCTGCGACTTCGACGGCAGAGTTTACTCCGGCTCGAACCTCATGAACGCAGGACTCAATCTGACCCGTCCGACAGAAAGAACATATTCAAGCCTTAAAATATATCTTAAAGTACAATGAATGAAAAAGATAAAATAAACGGCGCAAACTGGATGAGCTCTCTTTGCTCCGACCTGCCGATAACCGCCATAAATATGCCCGGCACGCACGACAGTGCGACAAAATACGTCCGCTTCGCACCGATATGCAACACGCAGAACTTAACAATAGAAGAGCAGCTGCAAATCGGCGTGCGGTATCTCGACATGCGCTTTGAGCTAAAAGACGGCAGAAAGCTCGTCGCCGTTCACAGCATCGCGGACTGCAAAAAAGAGCGCGGATTGAATTCCGCCGACCTCACCGCCGCAGATACTGTAAATATGTGCGAAAGTTTTCTCAAAGAGAACCCCGGCGAGACAATTCTGTTTCAGCTTAAAGAAGACGACGGCGATGCGGGTATCGCGTTGTTCGGCGAGTTTTATGCGCAGTGCATCAGGGGCAGAGAAGAGCTTTGGTATCTCGAAAACCGCATACCCGCTCTCGGCGAAGTGCGCGGGAAGATAGTGCTGCTGCGCGTGGTAGGCGTTGACGCTTCGCACTTTGACGACAAGACCTGCGGAATCGATTTCAGCGCGTACCCGTATATCGGCAGCAGGGATATCCGCGATTTTCGCCGCCGCGATATAAAGAAGCTTTCGGACGGCAAGACATACGCGCAAATGTATGTCCAGGATTCATACAAGCTCGGCGGAATCAAAAAATGGAAAGCCGTTACTGCTTTTCTTGAATCCGACCTTGACCCGAGGAATTTCAATATATGCCTGACGAGCTGCACGGGATTCATAACCCCGAAAGCCGGTTCGGCGTTCATCAACCGCCGACTCAAAGAATATAAATTTATATCTGGCAGGCACTACGGCATCGTCGCCGCGGACCACATATCCCCGGACATCTGCCGCGCCGTCTTTATGAGCAATTACGGCACAGAGCAGGCGTAAAGCGCAACTGTCTTTAGCTTTATGCGAATAGTTTTTACTTTTAAAATTCAATATTGACACTTCTCGTCATACCGCGGCAAAAGCTTGTGTTTTTTGCCGCGGTATTTTTGACACATTTTTTATATGCGAAAATATAAAATAATAATTGTGTCAAAACAGCCCGTACATAAATATTTGCGGCGCAATATCGAAAAAGAGAAGTGAAAAAACATGGAGCGTTCAAAAGCCAAGGCGGACAAGTTCAGATTCATAGACGAAGAAAAGCGGGAGAAAGTTATTCTCTCGCTCAAATGTATATTTTCGTGCGCGGTCGGGCTGCTGCTCGCGCGCGCGAAGATTTTCGGCAGCCTCTCGCCGCTCGGGCTCGCGTTTTCCGCTGCCGCCGGGTCGTACGCGCTCGCGGCGTCGGTCGGCGCGCTCGTCGGCTATCTGCTGACCTTCTCGGGGACGGCGGGGATAAGATACATGGCGTGTGTCGCGGGAATCGCGCTGATAAACTTTTCCGTCAGCCGCCTGCGCGGAGAAAACAGCGCGCGAAAAGTCGCGCCGATTGCCTCGGCTCTCTGCTGCGCGTCAACCGGCATAGCCGTTCTGCTCGTCGAGGGCTTTTCGCTAAACGGTATTGTGTCTTTTCTCGCCGACTGCGTTCTCGCGGGCGGGATGACATATTTTTTCTCGCGTTCGCTCGTGCTCATTGATAAAAGAAAAGAGACTCGGCGGCTCGGCAGGCGCGATATCATATGCGTCGCCATCTCCTGCTGCGCAGCACTTGCAGCGCTCGCGGAGTTTGATATCCTGAACTTCCGCCCCGCCGGGACCGCGGCGGCGTTTATCGTCATGCTCCTGTGCTTCACTCTGCGCGAAGCGGGCGGCGCGTTCGGCGGCATATGCTCCGGAATAGCGCTCGCGGCGGCGTGCGGCGATCCCGCTCTCGGCGCTGTGTATTCGGCGGCGGGGCTCTGCGCCGGGCTGTTTTATCAGTTCGGTCAGCTTGGGATATCCGCAGCATTCATCTGCATCTGCGGGATAAGCGCGGTCATCTCGCCGAACCCGCAGACGATAGCCGCGATAGCGGAGAGCGCGGCGGCGGCGCTGATATTCGTCCTCATTCCGCGCTCTAAGCTCGAAAAGCTACGCGACAGCTTCAGCCCCGTGCAGGAATATGCGCCGAGCGGCGAACGCGGTGAGCTGTGCAGGCGGCTCGGCGACGCAGAGAGCGCGCTTGAGGGCGTAGGTCAATGTATTGAACGGGTAGGCAAGAAGATAGACTCGGCGCGCCCCGACGAGCCGGAGATAATAACCGCGCGGGTAAAGCAGAGCGTCTGCGCCGCATGCGGAAAGTGCGCCGGCAAAAATGAGAAGCTCCGTGAGCGGACTTTTTCGGACGCCGTGAAGATACTCCGCGAAGAGAATCACATAACATCAGCAGAACTCGGCACGGAGTTTTGCGCCGAGTGCCCGAAAGCTTCGGCGGTAACAGAGAATTTCAACCGCGTTTTTGCAAGCAGCGTTGCGTCGGCGTGCGCGGCACAGAAAACCAATCAGCTCCGCCGCGCGGTCGCGGACAGCTTCGGCGCGATGGCGGATATCCTCGGCGAGATAGGCGCAGAGACGGCAAAGAGCGATATGTTCCTCCCCTCTCAGACCTCTGCCGCCTCTGATACGCTCGGCGGGCTCGGCATGAATGTCATATCCGCGTGCTGCAAGCGAGACGGCGCGGGGCATATAATACTCACGGCAAAAATCACCGAACTGCCGGAGAACGCCGTTTTGCGCGAGGCGACAAACGCGCTTTCAAAAGAACTCGGTGCGACTCTGGCGCTCCCCGCGATATGCGATATTGAGAATGGTGTCGAGCTGACATTCAGCGAGAAGCCACGATTTTGCTTTGAAATAGGCTCGGATCAGCGACCGGGTTCGGACGACGGCGACTGTGGCGACTGCTACGACTGCGTGGGACTTGAGGACGGGCGGAATGTTATAATTTTAAGCGACGGCATGGGGACGGGCAGGCGCGCCGCGGTCGATTCTGCTATGGCGACCGACCTTTTCGCTTCGCTCATCTGTTCGGGGCTCTCCTGCGAGGCGGCGCTCAGAACGGTCAACACCGCGCTCATCGCCAAGAGCGAAGACGAGAGCCTTGCGACCCTCGACATAGCGTCGCTCGACCCGTATTCGGGCGAGATAAGCTTCTTCAAGGCCGGCGCGGCGCCCTGCTTCATAAAGCGCTCCGGGCGCACCGCGATACTCGAGCTGCCGTCGCTCCCGGCGGGCATACTCAGCCGCATAGGGTTTTCAAAGGCGGGCGCAGAGCTGCGCGAGGGCGACACCGTTGTCATGATATCCGACGGAGTGGCGGCGGACGGCAGCGAATGGATAACGAAGCTCATCCGCTCCTGGCGCGGGGACGCGCAGGGGCTCGCCGAGGAACTGACCGCCGCGGCACTCAGCCGCCGCAAGGGCAAAAAATCCGACGACATGACGGCGATATGCGTGCGCATCCACAGTGCGGACAGAATCGGGAATTGACAAAGCCTCCGCCATAATATATAATATTTGCGAAAACAAAATGGAGGTATAAATTATGATTTTAGCAGCTGTCGGTAAGAACGGCACAGGCAAGGATTTCTTCCTTGATTATGTTGCCCAGAAGTACGGCTTCCCGATGATCTCCATCGGCGATGTTGTCCGCGAGCTCGCAACTAAGGACGGCCTTGAGCTGACCCGCGACAATCTTCATGCTACCAGCAAGAAGTACATGGGCGAGTTCGGTCAGACCTTCTTCCCCGAGATGATCGTCAAGAAGATAAAGGAATCGGACGCTCCGAACTACCTTGTTTCCGGCATTCGTCCGCCCTCGGACATCGAGATTTTCCGCAAGGCTTTCGGCGATGATTTCATCCTTGTTGATGTTGTTATCAGCGACGACGAGGTTCGTTATCAGAGAATGATTGCCCGCGGCTCCGAGCGCGACGGCAAGAGCGTTGAGAAGCTCCGCGAGAACGATCTCCACGAGGAGGAGATCTTCCACACCAGCGAGAGCGAGAAGATGGCAAACTATGTCATCAAGAACGACGGCGGCGTTGAGGACTTCTACGCGGCAGTCGACAACTTCTATGAGACTGTTCTCAAGCCGAAAATCGGCTGAGTAAAAGCCAAAATAAAGCAAACGATCCTCCGTATGAGATACATCATACGGAGGATTTTTTGTCGGCATAGTAAAAAGCCTGCACAGCATAAACCGTGCAGGCTTTTCTGATGTAAAGATTGATTACTGCTGGGGAGCTCCAACAGGGCAAGCATCTGCGCAGGAACCGCACTCGGTGCAGAGATCTGCGTTGATCTCGAACTTGCCGTCGCCCTCAGAAATAGCTCCTACGGGGCACTCAGCCTCGCAAGCGCCGCAGGAAATGCAATCGTCGCTGATATGATAAGCCATTAGTCAATCCTCCTTACACATATTTCTCTTTAACATCGCACGCGGATATCCGCATACGCTGTACAATCATTGTATCACATTATATAGAAAAATCAAGAGTAAAATTATGCCCTCGTTTATTCTATTCCCTTGAGAGCCTCGAGCTCGGAGCGGTCGACCTTTATTTTGCCGTCCTTTATCGTCTTCACCTCGCGGCGATTGAACGAATGCGGTGCGGCATCGGGGCAGCGGTCGAGTCTGACCTTGAGCTGACCTGAGAGAAGATTGACTTCGACCACGATCCCCCTGCCCTCGGGGGTATCGACGAGCGCGCCCTGCTTCGGGGTTATCTTGAGCAGATACTCGTAGTTGTCCTGCTCATATTTTAGGCAGCACATGAGCCTGCCGCAGGTGCCGCTTATCTTGACGGGATTGAGCGAGAGCCCTTGCTCCTTTGCCATCTTTATCGACACGGGCTGAAAATCGCCGATAAACGTGCTGCAGCAGAACGGTCTGCCGCACATGCCGAGACCGCCGAGCATCTTTGAACCGTCGCGCACGCCTATCTGACGAAGCTCTATCCTCGTGCGGAACACGCGGGCGAGATCCTTTACGAGCTCGCGGAAATCGACTCTGACATCGGAGGTGTAATAGAAAAGTATCTTCTTGCCGTCGAAGGCATATTCGACATTGACGAGCTTCATCATGTCGAGCCCGTGGTCGGCTATCTTTTGCAGGCAGATATCAAAAGCTTCCTGCTCTTTTTTGCGGTTTTCCTCGACTATTTTCAGATCCGCATCCGTCGCGCGGCGCACAACGGATTTCAGGGGCTTGACTATCTCCTCGTCGCTGACCTCGCTGTTTTCGAGCGCAACTTCGCCGCACTCCATTCCGCGGACAGTCTCGACGATAACATGGTCGCCCTTTTCGAATTTATTATCGAGAGGGTCGAAATAATAGACTTTTCCGACCTCTCTGAATCTGACTCCTATGACCTGGGCCATTTATTTCATCCTTTCATCTGCCGGACGCCCTGCGCAGCTCGGCGCACATACGGGTAATAAGCAGAGTGTAATTTTCATTTCTTTCAAACGAAGCCGCCAAATCGTCAGCGCAGGTTATCATGCGCATAAGATTCGCAGTAGTAACATTCCCAGCGAGCTTCTGCGCCTCGGTTTTATATTCTTCGGGCGCTTCGACTCCGGATTTTATCAGCACCGCCGCGCGGAAAAATTCGGGCAGAACCTGCAAGACTGCCCTGAACAGCGTTTTATCCTTTTCAAATGCCGCAGTTGCCGCGAGCAGAGGATATTCATTAGCCTCCGGCACAGCCGCCGCAACAGTGCGCGCAGCTTCAAAAACGCCGCTGTCAACGCGCCTGCCGCCACCCTGAGAAAAGACTGCGCAGCGGGACAAAACGGTCTGCAAGAACACATTCTTGTCATCCGTCAGCAGCAGAAAGCACACACCCTCCGGCGGCTCTTCGAGAACCTTGAGCAGCGCGTTCTGCGCGGGGACAAGCATATTCTGCGCGTCTTTTAAGATATACACTTTTCTGTCCGCCTCGTTTGCGACTATATAGGCATCCGAGCGTATCTCGCGGACGGTCTCGACCTTGAAATTATTAGTTTTCGGGTCGGGCTCGAAAATTTTTATATCGGGATGCGAATCCGAGCGCGCCTTGAGGCAATTTATACACCTGCCGCAGGGCTTATCGTCCCCCGAGCACACCAGCGCGGCGGCGAGGGTCTTCGCAGTATCCATCAGGCGTTCGCTGTCCTCATCCTCGAGAATCGCGGCATGGGGAAAACGCCCTGAGTTCACAGAGGAACTCAGAGCCTTTTTCAGCGGCTCTGATATTTGCAAAGACTCGAATCCCATATGTTCTCCGACATTACAGCTTATAGAATTTATCCATGTTCACAACGAACACGGTAGCGCCGCCGACCGCGACCTGAACGGGCAGAGTCACGAAGCTCTCCGCATTATAAGCGGGAGCGGCGGTCATGAGCTGAGTGCGTCTGGAGCTGTTTTCCCTGAGTATCTCCATGACATCGTCAACGCGGCTGTCCTCAACGCCTATGAGCAGAGTGACATTGCCCGCGCTCAAGAATCCGCCCGTTGTCGACAGCTTCGTAGCGTCAAAACCGGCCTTTGTAAGCTCGCTCAAAACGTCATATGAGTCGTCGTTGCTGATTATCGCGATGATGAGTTTCATCGGAAGAGC
>ENA-OPBO01002380-OPBO01002380.1-human-gut-metagenome-genome-assembly--contig:-NODE-2380-length-11226-cov-4.856324_pt1 | contig 11226 bp, 10 predicted proteins | sample MGYA00241071_ERZ501458 | MGnify/ENA primary metagenome ERZ501458 (study PRJEB25962, sample SAMEA2042509) | human gut metagenome | biome: human gut; feature: human-associated habitat; material: faeces...
TATTTTTAAAAATACCACGTCCCAGATTGAAAATACCCTGTCCCTTTTTGAAAAATTTCTGGTATGATAAGTTTATGGCAAAAATAATCTATATTAATGAAATCCCTGTTACAATCGAATACCGAAGGGTGAAAAACATCAATCTTTATCTGAAACCGCCGGAGGGACAGGTGCTGGTGACAGCGCCCAGGCAGGTGCCCGTGAGTCGGATCCGGACGTTTGTGGAGGAAAAGGAGCGCTGGATCCGGAAACACCAGGAGCGTATGCGGGCCGCGGCTGTGAACCGGGAGGCGGAGCCGGAACTGACTCGGGCGCAGCGGAAGGTGTTGCAGGAGAAGGTAGAGTTTTACGCCAAAAAATGGGAACCCCGGATGGGAGTACATGCCTCCGGGTGGACCCTTCGGAAGATGAAGACCCGCTGGGGAAGCTGTACGGTGGGCACTGGCAGGATCCGGATCAATACAAGGCTTTATTATTTTCCGGATGAGATCCTGGAATATATCGTGGTGCATGAATTGTGTCATTTGATCGAGCCAAGCCATGATAAGAGGTTTCAGGCTTATATGACCCGATTTCTGCCAGACTGGAAGAAAAGACGGAGGCAGATGCGGGAAGGACGGTTCAATTAGGGACAGGGTATTTTCAATCTGGGACGTGGTATTTCTGAAAATACCACGTCCCCAACCAGACAGGAGGAGAAGAGATGAACGAAAATCGGATCAAGCGGAACAGGATGTTGGGTGAGACGATCATCAAGGGGTTGGAGTCCCGCAACATGGAAGGGTACTACGTGGAATCGAAGGAGGAGGCGCTTAAGAAGGCGCTGGAGCTGATCCCGGAGGGGAGTTCGGTGAGCTGGGGAGGATCTATGTCCATCGCGGAGATCGGGCTGAAGGATGCGATCCGCCAGGGGAACTACACGGCCTATGACCGGGAGGGGGCGAAAAACCCGGAGGAGAAGCGGAAGATGGAGCTGGCCGCCTATGACTGTGATTTCTTCCTGTGCAGTTCCAACGCCATCACGGAGGACGGCGTCCTGGTCAATATCGACGGGAACAGCAACCGGGTGTCTGCCATCTGCGCGGGGCCCAGGAATGTGCTGATGATCGTGGGGATGAACAAGGTGGCAAGGGATGTGGAAAGCGCCATGTCCAGGGCGCGGAACGAGGCGGCGCCCATCAACGCCCAGCGGTTTGGGCTGTCAACGCCCTGCAGCAAGACGGGAGCCTGTTTCGACTGTAAGATCCCGGACACCATCTGCTGCCAGTTCCTGGTAACCCGGTATTCCAAGCGGCCGGGGCGGATCAAGGTGATCCTGGTAAATGAAGAATTAGGTTTTTAAAATGTTGACTTCACAGCGGGCATTTGTTATAATAAACGAGTGCCCGATAAGGCGCAGTAGCCAAGTGGTAAGGCATGGGTCTGCAACACCCTGATTCACCGGTTCAAATCCGGTCTGCGCCTTCTTCATAAGCCCTGGAAATGATGGTTTCCGGGGCCTTTTCTGTGAGATGAGAGAAAAGAGGCGGCGTGCATGTCAGGCTGTTTTGTGTTACATTCATTTTATCTATACTCATGTGCCATAAAGTAACACACAAGAATTTGATAGACAGCAGCCCACTATTCCATGCTGTATGTTGTTGTAATCGCACATTAAGGGTTGTTCTCCATTTCCCGATAAGCCTTTGGAGAACAGCCCGTTTTTTCTTTGAAGCACTTTCCAAAGTGGCTCATTTTGGTGTCACTCCGTAAGTTTACAATTCAGCTATTTCCAAACCTATCCTGCCTGTAATATAATAAAATCAATTGGAATTTGAATATCAGTAAATTATGACCTCTCAACAGAGGTTACAGTGTTTTAATAAAAACCTCCAAAAGCCCTGAAAATAAAGGATTTATCGCAATGTATTCTCCTTATCTCTTTATACGGTTACACACAAGTTTACTCTTTCTCTCCTTGCTCATAAGGGCAAATACAAGGGCAAGAAAATCTCATAACAAGATATAACAGAGTGTGGCAATCGGGAAACTGTGATGTATGTGCGAATATATAATTTTGGAGGATTACAAAATGAAACAGTACATCTACAACGAGCAAAACGGTCTTTGGTATGAGCTATGGGGCGATTATTATATCCCCTGCTTGGAACTACCAACCGAAAAAGAAGAACGGCACATCGGCGTATGGGGGCAGCGGCATTTGCGGTATATCCGTGAGCATAAAAAGGCGCTTTATACCAGCCTTTTGACAAGCGGCAGGCTGCATTCCTACCTTGCCGATGTTGAGGAACAGGCGCAGGAGCTGTTTGACCGTCTTATGAAGCAGCGGGCAGAGCGTGAGGGCATTACCGAAACGCTGAAAACCGACAATCAAATGGAGTGGGTGCAGAGAATGAACGCCCTCCGGTTGGCGGTTACGGAAACCGTCAATGCCGAGGTGATCTTCGTATGAGAAAGAAGAAATACCACCTTTATTTGACGGCAGAAGAAAGACGGTATGTTTTTAACGCCCTGCTTGCGTACCGCAATAAGCTGCTGGCGCAGGGCAGATATACAGACCTTATAGACGAGGTAATGAAAAAGCTGCAAAAATGAGCCTGTAACGCTTTCAGACGCAAAAACGAGGGGTAAGGTACAAACACTTTGCCCCTCAAAGTTTAGGCTCTGGAAACGGCTTAAAATCACGCCTTTTTGACCTCTAAATGTCTACACGGCGGAATAGATGATTCGACCTGAATTGTTGATAGCGCACCCCATTTTTTCTCGAATAGAGGTTGAAAATCAGCGGGATTTGTGATAAAATTTTATATGTATATTTATGTTCAGAAAGGGGCTTGACAAAAATGGCGGCAGGAAGCACACTGGTAGCAAGCAAGCAAGCAAGCAAGCAAGCAAGCAAGCAAGCAAGCAAGCAAGCAAGCACAGCATAGCTGCGCCCTTTTTCCTTGTCAAGAGTACAATCGCATATTTTTCAAAGGCGTATTCCGCCCGTTTTTATACGGATGGGGTACGCCTTTTTGTGTTGCCTGATAAACAGTACAATTTTTTTCTCATAGAATTTACCGCTTAGTCAATCAAAAAAAGCAGGAGGTGAATTATATTGCAAGAAAAAGGGATCCCGGAAAGGCGTACAGCATTTCTGGAAACCTGCTTTGATACTTTTTGTGAAAACGGATTGGAAAACACGAGTTTGAAAATGCTTGCAGATGCTTGTGGGGTTACCAATGGGAGCTTACTTTATTATTTTGAAAGTAAGGATAATCTTGTAATCGAAGCCACCGCTCACTGTATGGCAAAGGTGGAGGACGACTTTATGGCACAGGCCCCCACCAGTTTTGCTGACATCGAACGTTTCTTGCGGGAAATGCCTTATCTCACTGCAAAGCTCCACGGAGCAAAATACCGCTTTATGTATCAGGTCTATGCAAGTCCTAAGTACCGGGAATACGGCAAGGAATTTTTCAAAGGTGTTAATATCAGGTATCACAATTATGCCGAACTGCTTTCCGGCAAACTGGGGATGCCCACAGATTTTATCCAGGGCATGACCTATCTGTTTGTCCGTGCCTGTGTTCATTTTGCGCTGTTTGAGGACGAGGACTATCTACAGTTACAGTTAAATGCAATTCGTACTTCCCTGCGGGCATTTATTGCCATGAAAACAGGGAGTGAAAATTGGAAAGCAGGTGGTGCCCATGAGTAAAATCAATCGCTATGAATATGAGGGGAAGGTGATAGAGATTCCTTTGCGATGGGACGAACACTCTAAAAAAGAAATCGAGGATTACAGTTTGTTTATAGAACAATCCCCGATCTACACCCCGGAGGGACGTCCTATTCTTTTACTATTGAGGACGCCTGTCCTTATGCTGAAATGGTGGATGATGATCCCGCAAGTGTTGACTGCGGTTCCTGCGTCTACTTCCGGCAGCCAGCCGAATCCATTCTGGGTGTCTGCCACAATGAAAATATGCGCTGTGTTTCGGCAAAGCAAATGAACACAGGCGCAAACAAGGAGGAAACATTATGAAAAAACGATTGTTTGCAGCAATTGTCAGCCTGTGCATGATCGTGTCTATGCTGCCGACAATGGCGTTTGCCGAAGCAGGCGTACAGGACAGCGGTATTGTCACAAGCGCAAGCGGGCTGTGTGAACACCACACCCAGCATGATGAAAGCTGCAGCTACACCGAGGGGACTGCGGAAATTCCCTGCTCCCATGAACACGACGAGAGTTGCGGCGGGCTGACTGACCCGGAAGCCTGCAATCACAGCCACGACGAAGCCTGCGGCTATGTCCCCGCCACAGAGGGAACGCCTTGCACCTATGTTTGCGAGATTTGCAATGCACAGGACAGCGGGAACCCAGAGGCTCCGTCCGACGCACAGCCGGAAGAATGTACCTGTGAAACCCTCTGCACCGAGGAAGAAATCAATGGGGATTGTCCGGTCTGCTCTGCGGAGGGTGCCGAGCTGGACAAGGTTTGCGTCGGTGCAGCTCTGCTGTTGACAGCACCAACTTTGCGAACCGGCGAAATTAAGCTGTTTATAGGCGGTCAGCAAATCACAGAAAGCGGCTGCTATGAAAACAAAAATGGAACTTGGACAAAGGTTGACGGTACAGAACCTGCCAGCGGTCAGTTTTACTATGACGCCGCCACCTTCACCCTTACGCTGAATCAGGCGGAGATTACTCACGATCAAACTGTGAAAGTTGCAGAAGGTTACACCTACGAAGGTAGCGTGATTGCCTTTAGTCAAACTGCCGATGTTTCTCTCAAAATAGTAGTATCCCAAGGAACGAGTACCATAACGGGAACCGGCGGGATTCGTGTAGAGTCCACGACTGAAAATGCCTCCTTGTCTATTAAGGGTTCTGGCAGCTTAGATGTCGAACCGAAAGGGAGTAATTCAGGAATTACGCTTTGTAGTTCAAAGAATACGAACCTGGATATCGACGGTGCGGATGTTACAGCTTCATCTCCTGCCCAGTATGGAGTTTATCTAATCTCTAGTACCGACGCAACATCCACTTCTACTATTACGGTAAATAATGGAAGCCTGACCACCGGTGGCAATGGTAATGTCGGAATTTACTATTATTGGTCTGGCACGAGCAATGCTGGCACTTCCAGCCTGACCGTCAGCGGCAACGCAGTGGTGGATACAAGAAACAGTCAAATAATGGATCAGAATAAGGAAACGGTTGTTCAGGTTGGTGCAGGCAGCGATGGCAACGGAGGTATCGTCTTTAACGGCAAGAGCGGCACTGTCTACGGCGATGTGACCTTGCAGGAGGACTTGGAGATCGGTAATGACGAAACCCTGACCATCGGAAAGGACGCCAGCCTGACCGTCCCGGATGGAAAGACTTTGACCAACAACGGCACCATCAATGTAGAGAGCGGTGGCAAGCTGGAAGGCACAACAACCGGCAATGGCACGCTCAAAATCGCCCCCACTATTACCACCCAACCACAGGATGTGGAAGTAAAAGAAAATGAAACTGCCACCTTTAACGTGAAAGTCACCGGCACTGAGCCGTTGTCCTATCAGTGGCAGCAAAGTACCGACAACGGCCAAAGCTGGACGGATATTACAGGCGAAACCAACGCCACCTATACCATTGCGACTACCACAATGGACATGAGCGGCACTCAATACCGTTGTGTTGTGAAAAACAGTATAGATGAAGTAACAAGTGACGTTGCTCTCCTCAAGGTAAAACATAATTTGGTAAAGATCGAATATAAAGCACCAACCTGCACAGTGAATGGAAACGAAGAATACTGGACTTGCGACACCTGCGATAAATACTTCAGCGACGCCAACGGTGATACCGAAATTGCAAAGGATTCCTGGATTATTAGCGCAATTAATCATGATTGGAACGATGCGGTTTACACATGGGGCGATGACGGAAGCACCTGTACGGCTACCCGTACCTGCAAAAATGACAGCGCTCATACGGAAACATCCAAGGCAACGGTAACAGATGCACAGACCAAAGCGCCGACCTGCACAGAGAAAGGCGAAACCACCTATACGGCTACCTTTGAGGCTGATTGGGCGGTGACACAGACAAAAGTGATTGTTGACATCCCGGCCACCGGCCACAGCTATGGCGAACCGGAATGGAGCTGGTCGGAGGATGGAAAAACCTGCACCGTGACATTTACCTGTGAAAAGGATGAAACCCATAAGGAAACTCCGGTGGTAACGGTTACATCAGCAGTAAAGACGCCAGCCACCTGCACGGAAACAGGCGTAACCACTTATACGGCAACCGTTGAATTTAACGGCCAGATCCACACGGATACGAAGGATGTGGCAGACATCCCGGCCACCGGCCACAGCTATGACAATGGCAAATGTACTGTCTGCGGTGCGATTGCTTCCGATTTCAAGGTCATCATCACAGCCGGGGCAAACGGTAGCTGGCAAAAAGGCACAAAGGACGGTCTTACCTTTACTTCCAATGCAGCTTATAAACACTTCCAGAAGGTACAGGTAGACGGCAAAGACCTGGATGCTTCCAACTACACAGTAAAGGAAGGCAGCACCATTGTCAATTTGAAAACTGAATATCTGGAAACTCTGTCTGTCGGCAAGCACACGCTGGCGATTGTTTCCGAAACCGGTACGGCTACAACGGAGTTTACCGTTAAGGCGGCGGCTGTTACTGACGATACCCAATCGCCGCAGACCGGCGATGACAGCAATATCGCCCTTTGGATTGCGGTACTGCTTGCAGCGGGCACTGCCCTGACCGGCACAGCCGTTTACAGCCGCAAGAGAAAATATAGCAAATAAATCCATATATAACATGCGCTCTGTGGAAGAAAGCCACGGGGCGCATTCTTTATGTATGCACCGCAGGAAGCCTGCGGTGTTGTTTTCGATGTGAAAGCTATCGTTCCCTGTCGTGGGTTTTGGGCTTTGGCTTTTGCCTTCTGCCCTCCGCCTGAAGCTGGCGCAGGCGCTTCAGCACGCTCTCCCGCCGGGGCGGCTTTGCCTGCTCTTTTTGGGCGGGTTTCTGTTTTTCCCTGACCTGCCGCTCCCATGCGGCAAGGTCACGGTTGTACTGCTCCACAACAGCCTCCGCCTTGCGGTAGGTTGCCATGAACGCCTGCACATCGGGATAACCGTCCTCTTTCAGAACATCGGGCAGTTTATCCAGATTTTCAGCGATTTCCTTTTCTGTCCGCTGTATCTGCTCTGTGAGCGCCTTGCGCTCCTTACCTTTGAAAATCCCTTTTGTTTCGGCAAGCTGCTGTTTCAGTTTCGGAAGTACCGTGTCCTGCAAATGCCGGATTTCTTTTGCCTTATCTTGTGCCTTTATCATCAGCTTTTGCATGGTGCGGAACTCTGCCATATCTATCTCAAGGACAGGCTTCGGCGGCATATCGTGTTCACGGATTAGGTTTTGCAGGAAGTCCTTTGCCTTGTTTACGATACTGCGGAACAGACCCGGCAGCCAGCCCTTGCTTTTGATAGACTGGCTCGCCTTTTCGTGTATCTCTGTCTGCTTGACTTCTAAAATCTTTGCTTCGGAGATACCCGATAATAACGCCATATCCGCTGTCCTGTTCCATTCCTGCCTTGCGGCATTATCGGCTTTGATTTCGTCCTCTTTGGGATTGTTTTTGCCGATTTTCTTGGTCGGAAGATAGACGCTGTTTTTATCAAATACCTTTAAGTGCTGCTCAGGATCAGAGATATGGCGGTTGATAAGTTCCGTATACACTTCCTTTATCTCTCGGAGAAAAGGCTCTCCCTTAAAGCGTGTATCTTTGGTAGTAAACAGATGGCTTTCGTATACCTCGCCTTTTTTGATGACGGTACAGCCTTTCCGTATCTGCCCGTCCTCCCCCGTGATTTCCTTTTTGGTGCGGACACGCTTTCCAGTCTCGTCAAAGAACACGCTGCGGGAAGCAACCTTTACATCAGGTTCGGGGAGCAACCTCCTCTCGCTGAAAATCAGATGGATATGATAATTTGTCTTGCGCTTGTTGTGGTGGAGGGCGGACACGCACTCCACACCGTACCGCCTGCGGAACTCCTCTGTAAAGTCCGTGAGTACCTGCTGCGGCTCGTATTGCGTATAGATTTCGGGCAAGGCGATAATCAGTTCCCTTGCTTCGATACATTTGCCCTCTGTGCCGCTGCGCTGAAACTCCTGCTGGCTTTCCCTTGCAAGGTTGCTCCAAAAGGTGCTGTCGGCGGTGCGGTAGGTGGCATAGAGATTTTCCTGCCTTGCATGGCTTGTAATATACGATATTCGCCCTTTGACATTGGGCAGTTTTGACATCTGGATAAAACTGTGTCTCGGCATACATCATCTCCGTTTTCTGTTGTCAAGGTGCGTCCTTTTTTTGCAACCGTTTACGGTTGTGGCTGTCGCTGCGGCAGCGGTGACAGCCCCGTATCATACGCCGCAGGCGGTTGATACGGAAGCCCCCTGCAAGGGCGAAATACCCGGAGTACAAATCGAAGATTTGTGCGAGGGGTGTATTTCGCTCTCAAACGCCGAGGGCTTAGGGTTACTTTCCGAAAAGAGAATGGATGGTCATTCCACTCTGCGGACATCATCGGGCTTCAGAAGATTTCTTCCCTGATTGACCGTCAGAAACCGTTCCAGCGTGTCCCTGCGGATAATGGTCTTGCGCCCCACTTTGAGGACGGGCAGCTTTCCCCATTCCACCAGCTTCCGCATGGTGTTCCTGCCGATACCCGTACATTCTGCGGCTTCCTCTATGGTAAGTCCCATTTTGACTGCGCTCATTCTATCAACCTCCTTTTAGAATACTCATTTTGCAACTACTGTTTTATCATTATACTTATTCTGCCATCTCTTGTCAACCTATTTTGCAACCATTCATAGTTTATTTACAACTTTCATTGAGATAAAGGTTGCAAAATAAGTATCGGCGTGTTATACTGATACCAGTCAGGAGGTGAACACCTTGAAAAAAGAAACCACATTCACCGCAAAACAGGTCGGTAGGAGGATTAAGGAACGCCGCACAGAGTTAAACATTACCATGCCGGAACTTGGCAGGCGTGTAGGCGTGAACAAATCCACCATTCAGCGGTATGAAGCGGACGGAGTTGATCCGAAGCGCACAATGGTTATCAACGGTCTTGCGGAAGCGTTGCTCACAACTCCCGAATGGCTGACAGGTCTTTCCGATGATAAGGAATATGACACCTATACTCTTTGCCAGCGGGATATTGAGGAACACATCAGGAAATATCTGGACACAGTTTCCTATACAGTAAAGGGCGAGCCGCACCAGCAGCTTCTCACGACATTTCTCGGCAAGATGGTTGACCTGTATACGGTTATGACCTGCTACTTTGCTGATGCTATGGAGGAAGTTGACCGTGTGGCGGAGGACAAAGGGCTGAAAGAGTCTCTTGGACGGTACGCCATAGAGTCCGGGGCAATCATGGAACAGGTATACCGCAAGAAGATGGAAGTACCGATTGAGGATATGAAACGGTTTTTAGACGGGATTTTACATATCCACGATGAGGGGCGCACAAGAATGTCGATGGGCGCACTTTTCGGGATAGTGGAGGAAGCCGAAGAAAGGCTTTCCGAAAAAGAAAATTCCGTGGCACCTTGACAAGTAAAGACGCCAGTTGACTTTCACTGGCGGAAGTGACACAATTACTTTACGCACACCATATGTCACAGTCCCGATTGCCACGGATAGAAAGGAGTTTTTTATCTATGGCAAAAGGTTCTGTAAGAAAGAAAGGCAAAAAGTGGTACGGACGCTTTTATATTGAAGATGAAAGCGGCAGAAAAGTGCAGAAAGAGTTTGCAGGCACAGAGAGCAAGGCGGAAACAGAAGCCATGCTCCGCAAAGCGATAGCGGACTATGAGGAAAAGCAGTTTGTCGGGAAAGCGGAAAACATCACGGTAGGCGATATGCTGGATATGTGGGTAGAGGAAGAACTGAAACCCGGCAACTTAAGCAACGGGACGGTCATGTCCTATCAGGGAACGGTCAACCGTATCAAGCAATATCCCATTGGCAAACGCAAGCTGAAAACCGTGACCGCCGACCATTTGCAGGCGTTCATTGATTTTCTGAGCTACGGTGGGACAAACCCGGACGGGACAACTTCAAAGCCCATGAGCAAAGGATATATGCTCCTGTTCTCGGCGGTGTTGCAAAATTCCTTCCGCTTTGCGGTTTTCCCGAAAAAACTGATTACCTTTAACCCTATGCAGTATGTGAAGCTGAGGGGCAGGAAGCAGGAAACGGATATTTTCTCGGACAGTGAGGAAGATACTTCCAGTATTCCTACTATCACCCATGAACAGTTCCAAAAGCTGGAGGAATTTCTCAAGGCAAAAGATAATCCCGCCTTGCTGCCTGTGCAGATAGCGTACTACACGGGGCTTCGTATCGGGGAAGTATGCGGCTTGACTTGGCAGGATATTAACCTTGAGGAACAATATCTCACGGTACGCCGAAGCATGCGCTATAACGGAACAAGGCACACAACCGAAGTGGGAACGACAAAACGGAGCAAAGTCCGCACCGTTGATTTCTGCGACACGCTGGCGGCAATCCTGCGGGCGGCGAGAACAGAACAGCGCAAAAACCGTTTCCGCTACGGGGAGTTTTATCACCTGAACTACTACAAAGAAGTAAAGGAAAAAGGGCGCACCTATTATGAGGTTTACAGCCTGCAAAGGACAGAGGAAGTCCCGGAGGATTACAAGGAAATCTCCTTTGTCTGCCTGAGAGCAGACGGGGCGTATGAAGCGCCGAGTACGGTAGGGATTATGTGCAGGGCGGCAAAGAAGAAAGTGAAAGGGCTTGAAGATTTCCATTTCCACACGCTCCGTCACACCTACACAAGCAATCTGCTTTCCGGCGGCGCAAAGCCGAAAGATGTGCAGGAACTTCTCGGACACTCCGATGTCAGTACCACAATGAACATCTACGCTCACTCTACAAGGGAAGCGAAGCGCACTTCCGCAAGGCTGCTGGATAAGGTGGTCGGCGGGGAATAAAAAGTTGCCCTTGTTTCGGCTCGTAAGGGCAAAAACAAGGGCAAACAGATAAGGTTTGAATGAAAAACAGGCGTGAAGCCTTGAAAAATCAATGGTTTTTGAGGATTAGATAGTTAAATCATAATTAGCCGCCGGCAAGACCCTGAAATCCATCCTGATTAGCTGCGGCGCCCGCCTTGCCCCCTTCG
>ENA-OPBO01002381-OPBO01002381.1-human-gut-metagenome-genome-assembly--contig:-NODE-2381-length-11224-cov-2.720118_pt1 | contig 11224 bp, 9 predicted proteins | sample MGYA00241071_ERZ501458 | MGnify/ENA primary metagenome ERZ501458 (study PRJEB25962, sample SAMEA2042509) | human gut metagenome | biome: human gut; feature: human-associated habitat; material: faeces...
GATATTCCGGGATGGCTGGTTGCCAACGAGGGCAAACTGACCGTGGCTCTGGAAGTTACCGTTACCGAAGAGTTGCGCCGTGAGGGTATTGCACGCGAGCTGGTAAACCGCATTCAGAATATCCGCAAGTCGAGCGGTTTTGAGATAACAGATAAAATAAAGATTACATTATCAAAAAATCCTCAAACAGATGATGCGGTAAATGAATATAATGACTATATTCGCAACCAAGTTTTAGGAACTTCACTGACGCTGGCAGACAACGTAGAAAATGGTACAGAACTGAACTTCGACGATTTCTCGCTGTACGTGAGCGTAGTGAAAGAATAATTAAATACTAACCCTGATTAACACGTAAAAGTTATGGCAGAAAAGACAAGATACTCAGATGCTGAATTGGAAGAATTCCGCGCTATCATTATGGAGAAGTTAGAGTTGGCACAACGTGACTATGAACTGTTAAAGGCCAGCCTGACGGGTGCAGACGGTAATGACACCGACGATACATCTCCTACGTACAAAGTACTGGAAGAAGGTGCCAACACCTTATCCAAGGAAGAAACCACGTCTGGCCCAACGCCAGTTGAAGTTCATCCAAGGATTGCAGGCTGCTTTGGTGCGCATTGAGAACAAAACATATGGCATTTGCCGCGAAACCGGCAAACTGATACCGGCAGAGCGCCTTCGTGCAGTGCCCCATGCCACTTTGAGCATCGAAGCTAAAAACAACGGCAAGAAATAAAAATGGGTAAATTCTTTACGAAGGGCCGGATAGCCTGCCTTATCATATTTTCGGTATTGGTTATAGACCAAATTATCAAGATTTGGATAAAGACCCACATGTACTGGCATGAGAGTATCCGGATTACGGATTGGTTCTATATATACTTTACCGAGAATAGTGGTATGGCTTTCGGTATGGAAATATTCGCCAAACTGTTCCTGACCTTGTTCCGCATTGCTGCAGTCACGGTCATTGGCTGGTTTCTGTACAAGTTCGTGAAGCAAGGCATGAAGACCGGATTTATCATCTGTGTGTCTTTGGTCTTGACGGGAGCCTTGGGAAACATTGTCGACAGTGTGTTCTATGGCGTGCTGTTCAACGAAAGCACCCATTCGCAGATAGCCTCCTTCATGCCTGAAGGAGGGGGATATGCCCCGTGGTTCCATGGCAAGGTGGTGGATATGTTCTATTTCCCCATCATTGATACAAACTGGCCCGCATGGATGCCGTTTGTCGGTGGAGAACATTTCATTTTCTTCAGCCCGATATTCAATTTTGCGGATGCAGCAATCAGTTGCGGTATCATTGCTTTGCTGTTGTTCTACGGCAAGGACTTCAATGATGCCTATCATGCTGCCATAAAGAAATCATGAAAGGAATAAATCGAATTCAATGGTGTAGCGTAGTCCTTCTGGTGTTCAGTCTGACGGCTTGTAAGGTGAAAAGACCTGAAACCGTCCTTCCGGATGCCAAGATGGAAAACGTGCTTTATGATTATCACATAGCCAAAGCTATGGGTGAAGAAGTGCCGTATAACGAAAGTTATAAGCGGGTGCTATACATTGAATCGGTTTTCAAGAAATATGGCATTACTCAGGCCGATTTTGACTCTTCTATGGTCTGGTTTGCCCGTAACCCGGAAGTACTTACCAAAATCTACGAGAAAGTGAATGTACGGTTGAAAGCCGAGAGAGACGGTATCAACCACTTGATTGCCCTGCGTGACAACAAGCCGAAAGAATCACTTCCCGGAGACAGTATCGACGTGTGGATATGGCAGCATATCTATCAGTTGACGGGTATGCCCCTGGACAACAAGATAACGTTTACGTTGCCATCAGACACCAATTTCCACGACCGTGACACGCTGCGCTGGAGCGTGCGCTTCCGTTTCCACAACGGTGCACCGGACAGCATACATGCTCCGTTGATGGCGATGCAGATTCTTTACGAAAAGAATGACAGTGTCATCAGTGCCATTCGGAAAGTACAAGACACAGGTGTGGAAACGCTCACCTTGTTTGCCGATACTTTAGGAGAAATCAAGGAAATACGCGGGTTCATCTATTATCCGCAGCAGGAGACTCCACAGCCTTTGCTGGCAGACCGTATCTCACTGATGCGCTATCACGCCACGGACAGCTTGGTCATTGCCCCAAAGGACAGCCTTCAGCAGGCGACAGACTCCCTTCGCAAAGACAGTATCGGAAAACCTGAGAAATTGAAACCTCTGGAAATTCAGGAGCAGGAAAATACCACGACTCCCAGAACCATACGTCCCCGTCCGAAAGCATGAAACGCTACGCTTCCCATTTTCTGTTTCTTCCCGGGCATGGCTATCTGAAACAATATGTGGTGGAGATAGGTGAAGGACAATGTGTATCACGTATCTTCCCATTGACAGAAGAGGTGGAGAATACGGAATGGCTACCGGGAGTCATAGCTTTGCTTACGGAGGTGGAAACAGACTATCCTCATTTTGATACGTGCTGCAATATACTGACGGCAATCCCTCCGGTTATCGAGGAAGAATTGCCTTATTTGATTCCCTGGTTGTTTTTTCCTTTTGATTTTACTACAATGCAGCCTGGCGCCGGAACTCAGCGCAAACTACTGCTGTGGCAATAGCCACGTTCAATGACTCCGAGGTCTCACGGCTGGCGGGATAATTCGGTATGTATAGTTTGCGGTTGATGAGTGCCTCCACTTCTTTTCCGATGCCATTTCCTTCATTACCCATCACAATCAGCCCATTTTTCGAAAGCGGTTGTCCGTACATATTCTCTCCGTCCAGGAAAGTGCCGTAAACGGGAATATCCTTCAGTGAGCGGATGAACTCGGGTAGGGGAGTATAATGCAGTCTGACGCGTGCGATACCTCCCATCGTGGCCTGCACAGTTTTGGGATTATAGATATCCACCGTGTTGGGCGAACAGAAAATATGCTCTATCCCGAACCAATCAGCAAGGCGGACAATCGTTCCCAGGTTACCGGGGTCTTGCACATCATCCAAAGCCAGACAGAGGGAGTGGCTGATGACGGAAATATCCGTCTCCTCATCCGGCTGCCGGAACACAGCCAGCACTTGTTGGGGAGTTTTCAGCAGGCTGGCACGCGAAAGTTCCTCCGATACTTCCGTGGCATCCGCTACGGTGGAGAGAGGGCGGTTCCGGGAAAGCCATTCTGAAGTTGCCAGCAAGAACTGACAAGGAAAATGTCCCAACAAATCCCCTACGAGTTTAGGTCCTTCTGCCAGAAATACCTTGTCGGCCTTCCGGTTCTTTTTCTGCTCCAACGAGTGGATATATTTAATGCGATTTTTACTTAATGCCATAGGACACACATGTTATCATTTGACAAAAATACGTGATTATTTCAATATAATCAAAAACTCTGCACTCTTCCGGCGTTTTTTATTTCGGGAACAAAAAAATACAAGTATATTTGTAGCTGTTTATGCGCAATTAATGACTCGGTATGAATAAAGGTTTCCGCTACGCGATACTTACTACTATCGTACTTTTGTTGGCTTCCTGTTCTTCTACCAAATATGTGCCGGACGGCTCGTATTTGCTGGATGAAGTGCGCATACATACTGATAATAAGGAAGTAAAACCATCCAATCTCTCCATGTACATCCGCCAGAATCCCAATGCGAAGTGGTTCAGCCTGATAAAGACCCAGTTGTATGTCTACAACTGGTCCGGACGGGACTCTACACGCTGGATAAACCGTACATTGAGGAAATTAGGTGATGCCCCGGTCATATACAGTGAGGAGGAAACCAACCGGACCAGGGAAGAAATCACTAAGGCTGTGCAGAATATGGGCTATATGGGCGCCCTGGTGGAACCGGTACGCCAAGTCAAGAAGAAAAAGATGAAGTTGGTCTATAAAGTGACAACCGGCAAGCCCTATAAAGTTCGTACCTTGAAATATGATATCCAGGACAGTAAAATAAAGGAATACATGCGGCAGGATTCCGCAGTAACCTTATTATCCGAAGGCATGTATTTTGATGTCAATGTACTGGATGCAGAACGCCAGCGCATCACAAACAAACTGCTTCAGAATGGATATTACAAGTTCAATAAAGAGTACATATCCTATACTGCGGATACTGTCCGTAATTCTTATCTGGTAGATTTGACACTGCATTTGGCTCCATACAGACAGCATAACGAGGATACGCCGCAGAATCACCGGCAATACACTATCAATAAAGTGAGTTTCATTACCGATTATAATGTGTTGCAGGCATCCACCCAGAACAGCATCGAGGTGAATGATTCATTGCATTACAAAGGCTTTCCCATCTACTACAAAGACAAGCTTTATCTGCGCCCCAAAGTGCTGACCAACAATCTGCGCATCACTCCGGGAACTCTCTATAACGAGCAGAACGTGCAGCGTACCTACTCCAACTACGGACGCCTGCAAGCCCTGAAATATACCAATATCCGTTTTTTTGAAGTGCAACAGAGTGACAGTGCAAAGCTCAACGCCTATGTGATGCTGACCAGAGGCAAGCATCAGTCCGTATCTTTTGAGGTGGAAGGCACAAACTCTGCCGGCGATTTGGGAGCTGCCGCTTCGGTGGCTTTTCAGCACCGCAACATGTTCAAAGGTTCCGAAACATTCATGTTCAAGCTACGTGGGGCATACGAGGCTGTGTCCGGTTTGCAGAGCTCCTTGAATCAAGACTACATAGAATTAGGTGCGGAAGCAACCATCAACTTCCCACGGTTTATGTTTCCCTTTGTATCCAGCGATTTCAAGCGGAGGATAAGGGCTACTACAGAATTCGGATTGCAATATAACTACCAGATGAGACCCGAATTCACGCGCATTGTAGCATCTGCCGGATGGAGCTACAAATGGGGGGTACAACAACAGCGTTCGCAGCATCGCATTGATTTGCTGGACATCAACTATCTGTATATGCCCAGCATAGACCAGACATTCAAAGAGGATTATCTGGAGAAAGACGAGAACTACATCCTCAAATACAATTATGAAGACCGCTTTATTGTCCGCACCGGCTATAGCTATATCTACAACAGTGCCGGAAGAGCATTGATGAATAACTCCGGTATCGGAAATTCCTATACCATCCGCCTCAATTTTGAATCGGCGGGTAACTTGTTGTATGCTGTGGCAAAGCTCGGAGGAATGAAGAAGAATGCATCGGGGGAATACACTTTGTTGAACATTCCTTTTGCCCAATACCTGAAAGGCGATTTTGACTTTGCCAAGAATCTGGTCATTGACAACCGCAATTCATTGGCATTTCATTTTGGTGCCGGTATTGCCATTCCATACGGCAATGCAACAATGCTTCCATTTGAGAAGCGCTACTTCTCCGGCGGCGCCAACAGTGTGCGCGGATGGTCTGTACGTGATTTGGGGCCCGGTTCTTTCCCCGGCGATAATAACTTCATGAACCAGTCGGGAGACATCAAGCTGGATGCCAGCATTGAATACCGCACACGGTTGTTCTGGAAATTCAGAGGAGCCCTCTTTGTAGATGCCGGGAATATCTGGACAATACGGAATTATAAAGACCAGCCGGGAGGTCAGTTTGAATTTGACAAGTTCTATAAACAGATTGCCGTGGCATATGGTTTAGGATTGCGTCTTGACTTGGATTTCTTTGTATTGCGTTTCGACGGGGGTATGAAGGCCGTCAATCCGGCGTATGAGAAGAAAAAAGACCGTTATCCCATTATCCATCCTAAATTCAGCCGCGATTTTGCCTTCCACTTTGCTGTGGGATATCCGTTCTAATGGGAAGTGGAAAGGTGAAAATGGTTATTGGGCATCTATGCACCCAGCCATTTTCAACTTTCACCTTTCCATTTTCAACTTTTAATTAAAAGCGTAATAGCTGTCAATCATCGTCGCTTGACGTGCTGCTGCCACACCTTGGGCATCCAGCGTCACTGTCATTTCCTCACCGTTCGGAAGGGTCATTTGTGCAGTGCCGTCATTGTTCATTTGCAGCAATTCTGTGCTGACACCATCGGCAACAACATTCCAAGTATTCAACTCTTTGTTGTAAATGAGTTCCATAGAAGCAGTCTCACCTTCTTTGGTGATAGAATAGCCGTTTTCAAGTGTCTCTACCAGGTAGTCACCGTTTTCGCCTTTCACTTTCTTTACATCACCAATGCTGGCCATAGGGTTTGAACCACTCCAGAATTCGATGGAGTTGATGACCAATGCATCGGCCAGATAGCAAACGCCATATACCGGGATAATATTGAATGCCAGATAAACCAGTTCGTTTACAAACTTGGTACCAATACCTTGATTCCAGCTGACCAGTTTACTATGCAGTCCAAAAGAACCGATACAAGAACTGAAAAGAAACGAGCCGCAAATCATTACGGTCGCAGCCATCTTCAAATTGAACTTTTTCATAATCACTCTTTTTTATTTTACTGTGTTTAATTAGCTTTATAGCTCATCGAGTTATTTTAAGCATCCGCAAATATAGGATTTTTTACGAAAATACATCCTATTTGAGCTTAAAATCTGTTTTCAGTAAAACGGAAGTGTCTATTTACGAGCCTTTTGGAAAAGAGCTTTTCTTATCCAGCGGTCAACGGCAAACTTGCCCGGACCTATGATATACATCAATATGAACACTACCAGATATACAAAAGCCAACTCTTTCGTGGCAAACGGGTCATTGCCATGAATTACAAAAAAGGCAACAGCCATTGTAAACACCATTGGTATCATAGCCAAACGATAGAGAAAACCTATAATGAATGCCATGGAACATGCCAATTCACCAAAGATAGCCAGTCCTAAAGACAGCGGACTGCCTACACCCAGCGGGTCAGGGAAAACGGCCGACAGCTCTTGAAAGTTAGTCCACTTCTGGATACCGTGGTTCATTAATAATATACCGAATACAATTCTTGCAATCAATAGCATAGCAGATGTTGCCGTTCCGTCCGGTTTGGCGGGAAATAAAAGTTGTTTTAACATATTCATTCGTTTTTAAGTTCGTATATGAACTATAACAAATATTACTCAATAAAAGTTTACTCCCGCTTCAAGGGTTTGATGATAATCCGTAAAGACGGGTCATAGGTAAAGTAACTCCACATCCAGTCTACGAAGATGAAAAGACGGTTCTTTACACCCACAATACTCATCAAATGGATGAATAGCCACACAGCCCATGCCGGAAAACCGCCAAAACGCAGTTTCTTAAGCTCGACTACGGCATGATTGCGGCCAATGGTCGCCATGGAGCCTTTGTTTTGATATATAAACGGCTGTAACGGCAGGCCTGTTTCTGCACGCTGCAAGTTCCTTATCAAGTTGCGGGCCTGCTGGATGGCTGGTTGCACCACTTGCGGGTGTCCTTTGGGATACTCCTCAGAAATCATAAGGGCCGTATCCCCGATAGCGAAAATATTGGGATATTGAGAAAGACGGTTATAAGTGTCCACCTTCAAGCGGTTTCCCGGTCCATAGGCATCGGCAGGCAATCCTTGAAGGCTGTTTGCCTTGACACCGGCCACCCAGAATACATTTTTGGTATCGATGGCAGTCCCGTCATTCAATGCCAATTGATAATTCTCGTATCCCATCACCCGTTGGTTCAATTTGATTTCCACATCACGCTTCTTCAGATAATCGGCCACTTCTTTGGAAGACTCTTCTGAAAAAGCAGACAAGAGCCGGGAAGAGCCATCCAACAAGATGATACGCATCTCATTGATATTCAAGTCCGGATAGTCTTGAGGAAGGACAAACTTCCTCATCTCGGCCAAAGCACCAGCCAACTCTATTCCCGTAGCTCCACCGCCTACAATGGCAAAGGTCATCAGACGCCTGCGATCTTCTTTATTACCGGTGTTCTGGGCTTGTTCAAAACTATCCAATATCTGGTTTCGGTTGAACAAGGCTTCCGAAGTATTCTTTAGTGCCATGGTCTGTTTCTCCAGCCCGTCGTTTCCAAAATAATTTGTGTTGCAGCCGGTGGCAATGACCAAATAGTCGTATGCCAGCGTGCCGATGGAAGTCTCCAGCAGATTGTGTTCCGGGAAGACTTGCTGTGCTTCACAAATACGTATATGGAAATGCTCTCTTTTTCTGAAGATTTTTCGGTATGGGAATGATATGGCACTCGGTTCAATACCTGCTGTGGCCACTTGATAGAGTAACGGTTGGAAGATGTGATGGTTATTCTTATCCAGTAAAACTATCTGAAACTTGTTGCTTTTCAATTTTCGTGCCAGCTTTAATCCGCCAAAGCCGCCGCCTACGATTACCAGTCGTTTCTGTCCCTCTTTATCGGGAATGTCCATTGCTGTTTTCATAATTCAATATCATGTTGTTCTTTGTAATATTAAAATAACAGTATAAATCGAGGAAAGTTCTATAAATGATGTAGTTAAAAAGAGTAAACCCCACATGCAATGTAGAAATGAACATTAAAAGAGAAAAATTGGAAACAAAAAGAACAGTAACATTGTTGTAATGAAGAACATAAAAACTAACTTTGCCACGGAAGTTTTCTACAAGTAAATGGACACTAAATTGACAAAATGGATATTACCAATATTGATGCTGATTACAGAAACGGCTGTTCATGCACAAACACACCTTGCAGAAGCAAAAAACTCTGTGGACTCAATTTCTACGTATCCGATAGACTCGCTTCCCAAGAAACGCAGTTTTTTCGGAAAAATTTTGAATTACTTCAACGATGCCAACAAAGAAAAGAAAAACAAGAAATTTGATTTCAGCATTATAGGCGGGCCTCATTATTCCAGTGACACCAAATTTGGAATCGGACTGGTGGCGGCAGGACTCTACCGTACCGACCGGAACGATAGTATTCTCCCTCCGTCCAATGTCTCTCTGTATGGGGATGTCTCCACAGTGGGATTCTATTTGCTGGGAGTACGTGGAAACCATCTGTTTCCCCAAGACAAATACCGGTTGAACTACAATCTGTATTTCTATTCTTTCCCAAGCCTTTACTGGGGACAAGGATATGACAATGGAGCCAATGATGACAATGAGAGTGAATACGATCGCTTTCAGGCGCAGGTTAAGGTGGACTTCATGTTCCGGATGGCACGTAACTTTTATATCGGTCCGATGACAGCATTTGATTACGTGTATGGACATGACTTTGAAAAACCGGAATTATGGAAAGGAATGAAAGCGCGTAGCACCAACGTGAGCTTGGGGTTTTCCTTGTTGTATGATTCACGCGATTTTCTGACAAATGCCTATAAAGGATATTACCTACGGATAGACCAGCGCTTCAGTCCGGCCTTTTTGGGAAATAAATATGCATTCAGCAATACGGAACTGACGACCAGCTATTACCAGTCCGTGTGGAAGGGTGGGGTGTTGGCAGGCCAGTTCCATACTCTGCTGAACTACGGAAATCCGCCCTGGGGACTGATGGCAACATTGGGAAGTTCCTATTCTATGCGTGGCTATTATGAGGGGCGCTACCGTGACAAGTGTGCAATGGATGCCCAGCTGGAACTACGCCAACATGTATGGAAGCGAAATGGAGTTGCCGTATGGGTAGGGGCGGGAACCATATTCCCGAATTTCTCGGAATTGGAGGCCAGGCATATTCTTCCTAATTATGGTTTCGGCTACCGCTGGGAGTTCAAAAAGAGAGTAAACGTACGTTTGGATTTAGGTTTTGGCAAACACCAGACCGGATTTATATTCAATATCAATGAAGCTTTTTAGAGACATAAAAAAATGGTTCGACAATCAGGAACATTTGTTCTATCTGTTTCTGGTCATTCTGATAGTGCCCAATGTAGTGCTATGCTTTACAGAACCCATATCATGGACGGCAAAGATATGTAATATCCTGCTACCCCTTTCTATATATTATGCTGTAATGGCTTGGTCGAGAAACTGTGGCAGGACATTCTGGCTGCTATTTCCGTTCATCTTCTTCGGAGCCTTCCAGCTTGTATTGCTGTATCTTTTCGGTCAGTCCATTATCGCAGTGGATATGTTTCTGAATCTGGTGACAACCAATTCGAGCGAGGCGCTGGAACTGCTGGACAATCTGATACCTGCCATCGTTATTGTGGTAGTGCTCTATATACCTGCATTAATTCTGGCAACCATATCCATTGTACACAAACGCAGACTGTCCGAAGCATTCATCCGGCAAGCTCGCCGTCGCACTCTGTATGTGTTGTCTGCCGGAATATTATCCTTAGGCACTGCTTATTTGACAGATAACCGGTATGAGCCGAAATCCGAACTGTATCCTGCCAACGTATGCTACAACATAGCACTTGCTTTTCAACGGACGGCCCAGACGCGGAATTATCACAAGACCTCTAAAGATTTTACCTTTCATGCTAGAAGTACTCATCAGGCTGATGAAAGGGAAGTATATGTAATGGTGGTGGGAGAAACCTCACGGGCATGCAACTGGGCTTTGTACGGCTACGAACGGGAGACTAACCCGGGACTGTCGGGCATTGGCGGACTGACAGCTTTCAGCCATGTGCTGACAGAATCAAACACTACCCACAAGAGTGTTCCGATGTTGCTGTCACCGGTCAGTGCTTCCAGTTTTGATTCCATCTATTATCAAAAAGGGATTATCACAGCATTCAAGGAAGCCGGTTACCAGACCGCCTTTTTCTCGAACCAGCGCTATAACCACTCATTTATAGACTTCTTCGGCAAAGAAGCCGACACGTATGATTTCATTAAAGAAGATGTGGGGGATTCCAATTACAACCCCTCTGATAACGAACTGTTGAAACTGGTAGCAAAAGAACTGGGCAAAGGAGTTTCCAGGCAATTTATAGTTCTCCACACTTACGGTTCTCATTTTAATTATAAAGAGCGCTATCCGGCAGAGCAGGCTTTCTTCCTGCCGGACATGCCCGTTGATGCGGAAGTGAAATACAAAGACAACCTGATTAATGCCTATGACAATTCTATCCGCTACACGGATAATTTTCTGGTTCGTCTGATAGATATGCTTCGAGAACAACATGTCAATTCTGCCCTGATATACACTTCAGACCATGGAGAAGATATTTTCGATGACAACCGGCATCTCTTTCTGCATGCTTCACCGGTACCTTCCTATTATCAGATACATGTGCCATTCTTTATTTGGATGTCCGACAACTACCGGCAGAGATACCCATCGTTATTGGAGGCCGCACAAGCCAATAGGCAGAAGAA
>ENA-OPBO01002383-OPBO01002383.1-human-gut-metagenome-genome-assembly--contig:-NODE-2383-length-11219-cov-3.210767_pt1 | contig 11219 bp, 8 predicted proteins | sample MGYA00241071_ERZ501458 | MGnify/ENA primary metagenome ERZ501458 (study PRJEB25962, sample SAMEA2042509) | human gut metagenome | biome: human gut; feature: human-associated habitat; material: faeces...
GCGGCGATCACCTCGGCGCTTACGCCTTCGCTGGCTGCGGGAGCCGGATCAGCCACAGGCGGCGCGGATACGACGGGAGCGGCGGGCTTGGCCTTTTCAGGCTTCTTTTCGCCGGTGGACCGGTCGGTGATGAATGAAAGCACCTTGATGAAAACGATCAGGATAATCAGGCCGAGAAACACAACCAAAAGGCCGATCACCATAACGCCAAGGCCGAAGATCAAGTTCTCCATGAATATCCCTTCCTTTCGGCGTTACATGGGCAGGTTGTCATGCTTCTTGGGCGGGTTGGAATCGCGCTTGGAGCCGAGCATCTCCAGGGCGGAAATCAGCATGGCGCGGGTCTTGGCGGGATCGATGATATCGTCCACCATGCCGTCCTTGGCGGCGTTGACCGCTCCGGCCACCTTTTCCACATACTCGCCGGCATACTTGGCGCGGGCTTCCTCCACGGACAGGTTCTTGTCGGCCTTGACCTGATCGGCATAGAGCACGGCCACCGCCGCCTCAGGCGTAAGGGCGGAAATCACCGCGCCGGGCCAGGCGTAGGTGATGTCGGCGTTGGCCTTGCCGCCCATGGCCACGTAAGCCTGGCCAATCGCATCGCCGGTTACCACGGCCAGCTTGGGCGCGGTCGCCTCGGCATAGGCAAAGAGCAGCTGGCTCTGGGCCTTGAACAGCCAGCCCTGCGCGTTCACACTGTCCACGGTCACGCCGCAGGTGTTGAGCAGGCTGATGACGGCGATGCCGAAGCAGTCCATGAAACGCACAAAGCGCGCGGCCTTCTGCAGGGCGCCCGCGGTCAACTTGCCGCTGGCAGCCACCACGCCCACGCTGTGTCCGCCCATGCGGCCCATGAACACGCGCACGGAAGGCTCATAAGCGGCGTAGAGCTCGATGGAGGCACCGCCGTCCATCAGCGCGGCCACAAGCGCGTCCACATCCGCCGCGTCGATGGCGGAAATCAGGCGGCTCATGTCGTCGCTGTCGATGATTTCGCTGTCCTCAAGGTTGCTGGAGGGCAACAGGGCCAGCACCTGCTTGGCCTTCAAAAGCGCCTCGTCCTCGGTGGCGGCGGTCAGCGCGCAGGCGCCCATGCCGGCGGCCACCTTCGCGCCGCCCAGCTCCTGGGGCTTGACGTCCAGGCCATTCATGGCGGCCAGCACCTGCGGGCCGAACACCATCACTTCGCCCACTTTTTCCGCTACGATGGACACGTCCGCCAGCTGGGTCAGCAGCGCCGCGCCGCCGATGCAGGGGCCCAGCACCACCGATACGATGGGGCATACGCCGCTCATGCGGGCCAGCTTCTGATAAATCTCGCTGTACGCGCTCATGGCGGCGGCGCCTTCGTCGATGCGCACGCCGGCGCTGTCCAGCAGCGCCACCACGGGCGCGCCGGTCTTGAGGGCCATGTCCAGGAGCTTGAGGATTTTGGCAGCCTGGGCCTTGCCCATCGCGCCGCCGTGAACCGTGAAATCCTGCGCGAAGAGGTACACCGGACGCTCCTCAATGGTGGCATATCCGGTGATGACGCCCGCGCCTTCCTCGTTTTGGCTCACCAGCGCAAACAGCTCCACAAAGCTGCCGGTATCCGCGAGCTTTTCCACACGCTCGCGCGCGGTCAGCTTGCCTGCTTCGCGCTGTTCCTTGAGGCGCTTTTCGTTGCCGCCGAGGATGGCGTCACGAATTTCCAGCACCTTTTGAAGGTCTTGAGAATTGTGCATTTCCGTTCTCCCTTCCATGCGGTAATGGTCTTTGGTCAGGGGCAAACTGGCGAAAGTCCAACTTACACCCCATTCATTTGTTTCTGCATATCCTTCCTGTTTTCCTGCCCTCATGACAATCTTTTCACGATTTTGGGGCGTTTTTTTTCGTAATGCCTTTAAACCGTTGTTTCGCCTGCGTTTTTCCCGTTAAGAAAGCCGTCGATAAGGGCGCGCGCCTGGGCGGCGGGATCGGCCGTCATATCCAGCCAGTGTATGGCCTGGTCACGCCGGAACCAGGTCATCTGACGCTTGGCAAACTGCTTGATGGCCGTGGAAAGCAGGTCGCGCATTTCCTCAAGCGTGGCGATCCGTCCCGTCAGATACTGGGTGATGAAACGGTACTCAAGCCCCAGCTTCAAAAGAAACTCCTCGCTCACGCCCCTGTCCAGAAGCCCGCGCACCTCCTCTACCATGCCCTCGTTAAGCCGCCGGTCCAGCCGCTGGTCGATGCGGCGGCGCAGGGTATCCCGATCCCAGGTCACCCCCAGGCGCAGCGTCTCATAGCGTGGGTTTCGGCCGGGAACGATGTCGTCTCCGTCGTGCAACTTTTCCAAAAGCCGCATCACCCGGTTGCGGTTGCGCCTTTCCACCTCCACATCCGGCACGGCCTTGACCAGCATGTCGTAGAGCTCTTCCGTGGTCCGCTTCTCCAGCTCCGCGCGGTAGGCAAGATCCGGCATGCGGTTGGACAGCTCGTAGCCGTCCGCCACCGAATCCACGTACAGGCCGGTGCCGCCCACCAAAAAAGGCGGCTTCCCCCGCGCCACAATGCCGTCGATGGCCTCATAGGCCATGCGCTGGAAATCCGCCATGGAAAAAAAGTCGCCCGCCTCGCACACGTCGATCAGGTGGTGTCTGACCCCCCGTGTCTCTTCGGGCGTGATTTTGCCGCTGCCCAGGTCCAGTCCGCGAAACACCTGCCGCGAATCCGCCGAAACGATTTCGCCGCCGTATCGCAGGGCCAGTTCCACCCCCAGGCCACTCTTGCCGGACGCATTGGTGCCCGCAATCACAATCAGCTTTGGCAGCATCCCGACTCCCCCATTCATCCTTCTTTCTGATAGGCGATGCGCGGCGTGCCATCCTCCACCCAGATGGTGCCGCAGCGCTCGAAACCGTTGCGCTCAAAGGCCCGGCGCATGGGCAGGTTGCACTCGTGGGTATCGCCGCGCAGGTTGGGATGGCGGCTGAACGCCCACTTTACGATCACATCCACCATGCCGCGCTTTTCCCCCGAAGAGGCCACACGGTGGAGCGTGGCATAGGGGCGGTCGTTCTTCCATGCACCGTCGATCACGCGGTAGGTGGGGTCCTCCCCAAAAACGAGGACGAAGGCCGCGTACAGGCGTCCCTCCTCCTCGCATACGTAGCACCGTTCCCCGGCAATATCGGCCTCGACCGTCTCCCGTGAGGGATACCGGGTACCCCACTGACCGGGATTTCCGCTTTGCGCCATAAACCGCCGCGCGCCTTCATAGATGAGCAGCACGGCCTCCAGATCCGCCTGGGTGGCGGGCCGGACACGCATGGGCTTTCCCCCTTTTCCGTTCATTCCTCCGGAATGCCGAACAGCCGGCAGGCGTTGCGCGCTGCCGTATCGGCCAGCTCCTCCGTGCTCACGCCCCGCAGCTGCGCCACCACCTCGGCCACATACTGCACAAAGGCGGGCTCGTTTCGCTTGCCGCGCAGGGGCACCGGGGTCAAATAGGGGCTGTCGGTTTCCACCAGCAGGCGGTCCGCCGGACAGAAGCGCGCAGCCTCCTGCAACTTGTGCGCATTCTTGAAGGTGACCGGCCCCGCAAAGGAAAGGTAGAATCCCAGGTCGAGGTATTCCTTCGCGCTTTCCACGCTTCCGCTGTAACAGTGCATCACGCCTGCGGGAAGCTCCCCGCGGCGCTCGCGGAGCACCTCCAGCATATCCCCATGCGCATCGCGCACATGGAACACCGCCGGAACATTCATCCGACGGGCCAGAGCCAGCTGCTTGATGAGTACCTCGCGCTGCTGGTCACGGGGAGAAAGGTCGTAGAAATAATCCAGACCGATCTCGCCCACGGCCACCACGCGCGGCTGCGTCAGCATGCCTTCCAGCTCGGCTTCCGTTTCATCCGTCCAGGTTTTGGCTTCATGCGGATGCACGCCCACCGCACCATACACGCCTTCGTGTTCTTTGGCAAGCGCCACGATGCGGCGGCTCGTTTCCAGGTCGCTTCCTTCCAGAACGCAGCGCCTGACGCCAGCCTGCGCCATGCGCTGCATCACCTCCGGCAGGTCGTTTTGAAATCCCTCGTTTTCCAGATGACAATGCGAATCAAACAGGTTCATCGGATATCCGCTCCATCCTCTACACCGGGTTCAACCGTGACCAGTTTCAGCGTCTTGTCCTGCGCGTCAGAGGCGCAGAGAATCATGCCCTCGCTACGGATGCCCCGCAGCTTGGCGGGCCTCAGGTTGGCAACCACGACCACCTGCTTGCCCACCATTTCTTCGGGCGTGTAGAACTTGGCGATGCCGCTGACCACGGTGCGCTCCGGCTCGCCGGCCCCCAGGCTCAGGGTGAGCTTGAGCAGCTTGTCCGCCCCCTCCACCTTTTCGGCAGCCGTCACGCGCGCCGCACGAAGCCTCACACGGGCGAAGTCGTCGATGGTGATCAGGACGCATTTGGCCGGAAGCTGCCTGTCCCCCAGTTTCCATTCCAGGAATTCCTTCATGGAGATGACGGGCACTCCGGACGCCTTCAGCGCCTGCATCTGGGAGCGGAATACATCCGTATTCATGCGCATTTCCGTAGCGGGAAGGGTGCGGCTGAAATCATGGTAGCCCAGAATGGCTACGCGGGTTTCATGCTGAGGAACCGGAACGGGGGAAAAAGCCGTGGAGGGAATGGCAAGGGGTGCCTCCGCAGGTTGTGCCGGGGCATGCAGGTTCGTTTCTCCGGGAATGGGTTCCGCGTTAGGGATGGACTCCGCCAGGGGAGCGGAAGAGCCTGTCTCTCCGGGAATGGGTTCCGCCATGGGGATGTATTCATCCTTGCGGTTGGCTTCAATCAGGTCTTTGACGGGAACGATGCCGGCGGCCGGGTCTCCCTTGATGGTTCCCCCGATGACCGGGCCGGGAGTCAAGGGAAGGGGAGATGCCGGCGGCAGGTCGGGCGGAAGCTCCGCACATGCGACACCGGCTGCGATCAAGAAAACGGAAAGGAGGCCTGGGACGGAGCGCATATCTGCAACTACTATTTTTAAGTTTTCTGTTCAATCTTAAACTCAGGCAGGCATGACAGCCTGTTCCGTGCCGCGCGCGTTTTTTCCGGGGCATGTCTGGATTTTCCCGTTTGAATGCGTTATCACTAAAAAGCATGCAGACTCATTTTCCGCTCGCGGAAGAAAGGAGAGGCGTTTAGTCTGTCTGCAGACATGAGCTGTATTTGTCATTTCTTCAAAGTTCTGGCGCGCCGTGCAGGTCTGCTCACTGCCGTAGTTGCCGCCGTTTTTTTCCTGGGGGCTCCCGCCGGTGAAGCTTCGGCCCGCACGGCGGCTCCCGCTTATCCGGCCGCGGAAGTGGGGGGGGAATCCCAGTACAGCCATTTTCCCATTCCTCTCAATCAGTACAATCCGGTGCCGCCGGATGCCAGCCTGTACCAGGTGCTTAGTGAACGCAACAAACAGTCCGGCGGTTTCAACCTGGCAGTGACGCTCGTTTTCTTCGGCGCTATTATCCATACGTTTCTGGCCGGCCGCTTTGAGCGTTATTCCCATAAGCTGGCCCTGCGCTACAAGGAAAAGCTCAAGGAAACCAACTTCCGCGTGATGCATCCGGAAGAGCGCCTCCCGGTTTCCTTCGCGTCCGCCATTTTCCATTTTCTGGGAGAAGTGGAAGCCGTGTTTGGAATCTGGCTTATCCCTTTCATGTTCGTGTGCTGGAAGTATTATTCCTTTGAGGATTTTTCCGCCTATTTGAATTATGACTGTTCCTTCACGGAGCCGATGTTCGTGATGATTATCATGATTATCGCTTCTTCCCGCCCTATTTTCAAGCTGGCGGAATATGTCGTGAACTGCGGCGCCAGGCTTGGGAAGGCCACGCCGGGCGCGTGGTGGATTTCCGTGATGTGTCTGGCTCCCCTGCTGGGTTCTCTGATTACGGAACCCGCCGCCATGACGATCGGAGCCCTGATCCTAAGCAAGAAATTTTACGACCTCAAGCCGAAGAAAACCTTGATGTACGCCACTCTGGGGCTTCTCTTCGTGAATATCTCCATCGGGGGCACCCTGACGCACTTTGCAGCTCCACCCGTAGTGATGGTGGCGGAAAAGTGGGACTGGGGGCTGGCTCACATGATCCAGCATTTCGGATGGAAGGCCGTTTCCGCTATCGTCATTTCCAATTTGGCGTATTTTCTCCTTTTCCGCAGGGAGTTCGCCCGCCTGGCTTCCCAGCAGAGGGTGTTCGACGAGTTTGACGACGCCGTTCCCCAGTCCTGGGAAGACCGCAATGACAAGATACCGTTGTGGGTGACCCTGGCGCATGTCTGCTTCCTGGTCTGGACGGTTCTTTTTGCCCATGAGCCGGTCATGTTCATCGGCAGTTTCCTGTTCTTTATCGGTTTCACACTGGCTACGCCGCAATACCAGAACCAAATGTCTCTGCGTGTGCCCATCATGGTGGGGTTCTTCCTGGCGGGGCTGGTCATTCTGGGCGGCGTGCAGGCCTGGTGGCTGGAGCCGGTGCTGACGCGGCTGGGGGACTACGCCATGGTCGGGGCTACGCTGCTGACGGCATTTAATGACAATGCCGCCGTCACTTTCCTGGCGTCTACGGTTCCCAACCTGCCGGAAGCCGTCAAATATTCCGTGGTGGCGGGTGCTGTGACGGGCGGCGGCCTGACGGTCATCGCCAACGCCCCCAATCCGGCCGGGCAGGCCATTCTGGGTAAATATTTCAAAGGCATCAATCCCCTGTGGCTGTTTGCCTGGGCGGCTTTTCCCACTGCCATCGTGTTTATTTTCTTCACCTGCTTCGGCCATTAATGGCCGGAGCGTGCTATCATTCTTATGTTTACCGGACTCGTTGAAACAACAGGAACTGTGGAAGGGTTTACGCCTATTAACGGCGGAGCCAGGCTGACGCTGACCATTCCGTTCGGCCGTGAACTTTCCCTGGGGGATTCCGTTGCCGTCAACGGATGCTGCCTGACGGTGGATGCCCTGGAGGGTGAACGCATCTCCTTTGATCTGCTTTCCCAGACTCTCCGCGTCACCAGTCTGGGAACCCTCAAGCCGGGGATGCTGGTTAATCTGGAACGCGCCATGTCCGCCATGGACCGTTTCGGAGGCCACTTCGTGATGGGGCATGTGGACCATACCGGTACGATTGCCGCTCTGGAGCCTGTAGGGCAGGACCACCGTTTGGAGGTGCGCATTCCGGAGGAACTCACCCGCTATTGTATTGACAAGGGTTCCATCACCATTGACGGCATTTCCCTGACCATAGCCAATTTGAGCGGCTCTCTGCTGGAGTTCTGGATTACTCCCCATACTTTCGGCCGCACGAATCTGCAGAATGCCGTTCCCGGCCAGCCTGTCAATCTGGAAGTGGATATGCTGGCCAAGTATGTAGAGAGACTGTTTTCTGCCCGTGAACAACGTGCGGAGGGATAGTCCTGCCCGTAAGGAGAATCACATGCCGGGCATGCGGGCTGGTTTTTCCTGCCGGACAATGAGAGTGCATTCCCGTTTTCTGCAGCAGAGAGGCCGGGATGCGGAGATTTTTGAACTGGAAGCCGGGTATTGCTGTTCCGATGAAGGAAGGGCCGTGAGGGCGGAACAAAAATGCGGAGCGGGTTTATTTGCTACCGGGCCATTCCTCCCTTTGCCGTAATCCATTTCCCGCGTTTGACGACCCGTTCAAAGAACAGACCGTGACGTTCCGCTGCCGTTTTCGTTTCTTCCCACTGGGAAGCCAGAATGCCGGAGATGACCAAAGCGGCATCCTTCTTCATGGCGGCGATGATTTGTGGAAAAGCTTTTTGCAGTATGGTTGAAAACAGGTTGGCGACGACAAGGTCACCCTGCTGGGATTCCGAAGGCTTCCATTTGAAGACGTCTTCCACAAATAAGTCCAGCTGTTCCTCCGTAACGGCGTTGCGGACCATGTTGTGCCGGGCCACTTCAATGGCCATGGGGTCAAAATCGAAAGCCGTGGCGTGCTTCGCCCCCAGCTTAAGCGCCGCCATAGCCAGCACGGCAGTTCCGCAGCCTATGTCCGTCATGCTCCATGATGTTTTTCTGCGGGATTTGGCAGCGTCGCAGATGAAACGCAGGCAGGTGGATGTGGTAGCGTGGTCTCCTGTTCCGAAAGCCATTTCGGCGGGGACGCTCAGGATGCAGCGCGAGGGGAACTGTTTCCGCAGGGCGGCCAGATTCTCCGGAGAACTCTGCTCCGTAATGACCAGTGCGTCCCTTATTTTGAGCGGAGGGCGTTTTTCCCGCTTCTGGGTCGCTACCCAGTCCTGCGTCTTGATTTCCCTGACAGTTCCTCCAAAATATTTTTTCAAGGCCAGGGCGTCTTCTTCATCATCGCAGTAAACGGTGATTCGAACCGTTTTCCCCCCTTTGATTTTTGTAATAACGGCGTTCGGATTTCCGGCGATGCGTTCGCTCCAGGCGTCTTCCCATTTGGCGGCGGAAAGTTTGTTCCAACTCCATGTCATGCAGAAAGTATGGGATTTTTCCGGCAGGGAGGCAAGAATGGATTGATTGTAACTGCATTCCCTCTGTTTTTGGGGCGTGGGGCTCTATTGTTGAAAATTTGATTTATTTAAAGAAGAATATAAAACATCAACTATCAAACCATTTTATTTTCAGTATGGTTGCGAATTTGGAATCCGGAGTAAAGATTATTTTTTTATATTCAATGGCCAACCTGTGAGAAGAGGAAGGAATCTTGTTCTATTCCAATCTTTTTTCTAATAATAATTCATTGATTGTTATTTTGTTGTTTTGAGTTTCGAATAACAACGGATTCCAAATTCGTACATTAAAAGGAGCGCGTTTGATATGCAAAAAACATCCAAATGTACAGATTATCATGAAATTATTTGCTTTTGCCATGTTGTCCTTGGTTCCTTCAGTTACTGTCTGTTCCGTTTTTTCCAAGGAAGTGGATATTTATTCAGGAACATATGGAAACGATGATGTGGAAGTATTCCAGCCGGAGGAAGTGATGTATCATCTGGCCGGAAGGGATGGCGTCTTTTATGAAGGTGCGTTTACGTTTGACAATTATAATCCGGACAAGGGCGGCGCTGGAAACAGGCAGGGTGTTTTCTCCGGCTATAGTACACATTTTTCCAGCACGGAAGGAACGTCTCTCGGCTTTCACTGCACCGGGCTTAATCCCGGAAAGAACAGTTCCGCTTCCAAATCTTTTATTTTTGTCATGGGGCCATGGGAAAGCGGGGAGGAGTTTGTCGCTCCTCAGGTTACTTTTCAGAATTTGGGCGATTTGAGCTTCATTGCGGATAATATGGACATGATCGGCATTACCGATGGCGCCACGGCCGGAACCGGTGGCGGGAGGTACGGGAAAGCTGATATTGTTTCTTTCAACAATGTAGGAAATATCGAATTCCGGGGGCTGAATCATGGGGGTATAGGCTTCAGCCGTTTGAATTCCTTGGCTTTTACCAATACCGGGGATATTTCTTTTACGGATATGAAGATGGGATATTCTTCCAATGGCGGTGCCATTTTTATTAACCAGGGGGGGAATTCTTCCCTTTACTCCAATCCTGGAGATGGGAATATTTCTTTTGACCATACGGGAAGTATTATCTTCAGGAATCTTGTTAAAACTTCTTATTACATGAGTTCTGCGGGGATTTTTACCAATGAAGGGAGTATTTCATTTAATGATACGGAAAATATCCTGTTTGAAAATAACACGTCCACCGGAGGACCTGCGGCGATAGGCATTGGATCCATATTCTTACCGGATAACCAGCCGTCTTTGTCGTTTAGCAACATCCGGGGAGATATTATTTTTAGAAATAATAAGGCTTCCGGAGGGAGCATGCCGGGGATGGCGGGCGCTATCACTATTTATGGATCTTTTAAGCTGGTGCAAACGGGTGATGTCCTGTTTGAAAATAATGTGACTGATAAAAATACGGCCGGAGCCATTTATTGCGGCAATAATGAAGGGAAAAGGTTTGGAGGGCAATGGCTTTTGTCTGCGGATGGCGGGAATATCGTTTTCCGAGGCAACTTGGTTAAAGGAAGTTCGGGGGTCTTTGCCCGCGCCCTGGCGATTTTTGTTTATGCTCCCGAAAACGATTATACGGGCATGTCTCAGCCCAATGGGAATTTAACCATGGATTTCCGCGCCCAGGCCGGACGAGAAATTGTATTTTATGATGGTATTGATATTGAAAGTATTACTGTAGCCATGCCTACCCTGCATATTAACAGAATTCCGGCCGATTGGGCAGATTATGGAGGTATTCCTGTGGAGTTTGGAGGAACCGTGCGTTTTTCCGGTGCATTGACGGAGTCGTTTCTAGTTCGCAATGACGGGGAAAGTGATGGTGATTACGCGGAACGGGTGGAGACCTCCCGCAGGGTGAAACTTGAATCAAATATTATTGTGGAAGGGGGACGGCTGGTTCTTGAATACGGCATGAACCTGGCGAATGAGAGTGGGGATGTATGGCAGGGAAGTTCAAGAGTGGAGCAGGACAAACCGGTGTTTAACCTGGCCGGCGGAGTGCTGGAAATGACGTCCGGTTCATCCATCAGCGCCCAGCAGGTGATTGTTTCCGGCCATGGCAGCGGCGCTATCCTGCGGGTGGGAGCCGCTCCCATCGGTTCCGACAGTTGGGAGGGGAAGACCTATGAACAGCCTTCCCTTTCCGCTGTCACCATTGACATGTCCCACGGGTTTGACTGGGATCTCATGCCTTTCTCGGAACGGGGGGACAGCGGTATCAACATCACCGCCTCCGGGGAATTTTTACTGGGGGGAACCATTGGAATTGCGGATACGCTGGATGATTACGCCTCCGCCGCCTGGGGAAGGGACCGGGAGTTTGTCATTTTTAATATGGATTCTTCCAGCAAACGGCCGCAAGGAGAGCTGAAAGGGGTTATTTCCAATACGACCCAGTCATCCACGGTTGATTCTCCCTATACCTACGGCGGTACCTGGGAATATGAATGGCGCGACATGGATGGAGATGGAGAAGATGACCAGCTGTTGGCAATTTGGAAACATGAAGCCGGATGCCGCCCGGATCAGGTCCGTCCGGAGCAGGCTGGAGAACTTGCTCTCAATTCCCTTTGGAGTTCCGCTTCAAACGCGGCTTCTCTTGGGAATACTGCGTTGGCGCAGTTAACCCCGGTGCGGTTGTATCAGCGGTATGCACGCAATGTATGGGGAATGGGGCTGGGGGAT
>ENA-OPBO01002387-OPBO01002387.1-human-gut-metagenome-genome-assembly--contig:-NODE-2387-length-11199-cov-3.867642_pt1 | contig 11199 bp, 8 predicted proteins | sample MGYA00241071_ERZ501458 | MGnify/ENA primary metagenome ERZ501458 (study PRJEB25962, sample SAMEA2042509) | human gut metagenome | biome: human gut; feature: human-associated habitat; material: faeces...
AGGGCGCCAATGCGGCTGCCGCTGAGCTGGGCACGCAGGTGGAGATGAACTACAGCTGGCAGTATGGCTCCAACTACTCTGCATCCCCCGAGCTGCAGACCATGTGCAATGGCTGGTATGAGAACGGCACCGAGGTGATCTTCGCCTGCGGCGGTTCCATGTTCCAGTCTGTGGCCGCGGCGGCTTCCGCCAACGACGGCTATGTTGTGGGCGTGGATACCGACCAGTCCGGCGATTCCGACACCGTGATCACCTCTGCCATGAAGGGCATCGGTGAGGCCGCTCAGTATGCCATCGGCAAGGTCTACGACAACACCTGGGATGAGATCGGCGGCCTGACCACCACGCTGGGCGCTGCGGATGACGCGGTTGGCCTGCCCACCGATGAGGGCTCCTGGAGACTGGAGACCTACACGGTGGAGGAATACCAGGCGGAGCTGGAGTCCATCAAGACCGGCGAGAACCAGGTCGATGCCAACTACGACAATCTCCAGCAGGACTATTCCAACCTGACCCTGAACATCATCTGAGCCATTTTCGGATCTATGAAACTCGGAGGGGAGGCACCTTATGGTGCCTCCCCTCCGTTTTTTGCGTGGGCCGGGCGGCAAAGGACAAACGCTTGTGTTTTGAGGCCCGACATTATATAATTATAAAAAGTTTATAAAGGAAATGGGGCTGAGAATCATGGGCGCTGACAATGTCATCGAGATGCTTCATATCACCAAGGAGTTTCCCGGAATCATCGCCAACGACGACATCACGCTGCAGCTGCGCAGAGGTGAGATTCACGCCCTGCTGGGCGAGAACGGCGCAGGAAAATCCACGCTCATGAGCGTGCTGTTCGGCTTATACCAGCCGGAGTCGGGTATCATCAAGAAGAACGGGAAAGAGGTCAAGATCAACAGCCCCAATGATGCGACGGCGCTGGGGATCGGGATGGTCCATCAGCATTTCCAGCTGATCGATGTATTCACTGTGCTGGACAATATCATTCTGGGCGCGGAGACCACAAAGCTGGGCTTTTTGCAGAGAAAGGCCGCCCGGAAAAAGGTGCAGGACCTCTCCGAACGTTACGGGATGAAGGTGGATTTGGATGCCAAGGTGGAGGACATCACCGTCGGCATGCAGCAGCGGGTGGAGATCCTCAAGATGCTCTACCGGGACAACGAGATTCTGATTTTCGACGAACCCACCGCTGTCCTGACCCCCCAGGAGATCGAAGAGCTGATGGCGACCATGCGGGAGTTTGCCAAAGAGGGCAAGTCCATTCTCTTCATCTCCCACAAGCTCAATGAGATCATGGCCGTGGCGGACCGGGTCACCGTCCTGCGCAAGGGGAAATATATCGGTACGGTGGAGACCAAGGACACGGATAAGCAGGCCCTTTCCAACATGATGGTGGGGCGCCCGGTGCAGCTGGAGGTGGTCAAGACCCCGGCTCAGCCCAAGGAGTCGGTGCTCCATGTGGAGGGGTTGACGGTGCCCTCCCGCTCCCGCCACAGGCGCAACGCCGTGAACGGTGTCAGCTTTGACGTCCGTGCCGGGGAGATCGTGTGCGTGGCCGGTATTGACGGAAACGGCCAGACAGAGCTGATCTATGGCCTCACAGGATTGGAGAGGACCAAGAGCGGCACCGTGACGCTCTGCGGGCAGGATATCTCCCACGCCTCCATCCGCCAGCGCAACCGCTATCTCAGCCACATTCCCGAGGACCGGCACAAGCACGGACTGATCCTGGACTTCACTCTGGAGCAGAATATGGTGCTTCAGCGCTACCGGGAGCCCCAGTTCCAGCACCTGGGCTTTATCAAGGACGGCGCAGTCCGCGCCTATGCCCGCAAGCTGATCGACCAGTACGATGTCCGCAGCGGACAGGGCCCCATTACCATCGCCCGCAGCATGTCCGGCGGCAACCAGCAAAAGGCCATCATCGCCCGGGAGATCGACCGGGAGCTGCCGCTGATCGTGGCGGTGCAGCCTACCCGAGGCCTGGACGTGGGCGCCATCGAGTATATCCACAAGCAGCTGGTAGCCGAGCGGGACAAGGGAAAGGCCGTGCTGCTGGTGAGCCTGGAATTGGATGAGGTCATGAGCTTGGCCGACCGGATTCTTGTGATGTATGAGGGCGAGATCGTAGGCGAGCTGGACCCCAAGACCACCACGGTGCAGGAGCTGGGCCTCTATATGGCCGGTGCAAAGCGGACGGCGAAGGAGGGAGAATCGGCATGAAAGAAAAGATTTCCACCCTGTATGCAAAGGACGGCACCAAGGCTGTCCTCTCCTCGCTGATCTCCATTGCCATCGGACTGATCGTCGGCAGCGTAATCATCCTGCTGGTGGGTGCAGGGAATCCCTCTCTGGGGATCTCCAGCGCATGGGACGGCATCCGCCTGGTGTTTGGCGGGCTGTTTTCCACCGGGCGTGGTGCGTCGGGTGCACTGACCTTCGGGTTTAACCCCACCAACATCGGCAATAGGCTCTTCCGGGCCACGCCCCTGATCTTGACGGGGCTCTCGGTGGCGGTGGCGTTCAAGACGGGCCTTTTCAACATCGGTGCGCCGGGACAGTACCTGATGAGCACGGCGGCCACGCTGTATGTGGCACTGACGATCCCCTCGGAATCTGTCCCCACGGCGGTGATCTGGATTCTGGCCTTTTTGGGCGGGATTCTGGCCGGCGCGCTGTGGGGCACCATTCCCGGCCTGTTCAAAGCATATCTCAACATCAATGAGGTGCTGGCCTGCATCATGACCAACTGGATCGCAGCGAATCTGGTGACCTGGTTCTTTGACGGCAGTTCGCTCTGCAATACAGCCGAGTTCGGCAAAACCGGCTATGTTTACAAAACCTCCTATAACGGTGTGGAGACCTTCAAACTGGGACTGGACAAGCTCTTTCCCGGCTCCCAGGTCAACGGCGGCATCGTGATCGCCGTCATCATCGCTGTTTTGGTGCATCTGCTCATGTCCAAGACGACTTTGGGCTATGAACTCAAGGCCTGTGGTGCCAACCGGCATGCGGCCCGGTACGCCGGCATTGCCGACCGGCGGAATATTGTGCTGTCCATGGCCATTGCCGGCGGACTTGCCGGCGCGGCGGCAGCCCTCTACTATCTCTCCGGCAACACGGAGTTTTTCTGGTCCACATACCAGTCTCTTCCCGCCACCGGCTTCAACGGTATTCCTGTGGCGCTGCTGGCGGTGAACAATCCCATCGCCGTGATCTTCACCGGCTGCTTTATGTCCATTCTGGACATTTCCGGCCTGCAGCTGACGAATCTGACGGCGTACAACGAGTATATCACCGATGTGATCATTGCCACTATCGTCTACCTCAGCGCCTTCTCCCTGGTGATCCGCATGTTGCTCGGCGGCCGGAAAAAGCGCCGGGCGGTTCCTGCTGCGGCGGAGACAAAGCCGAATCCGGAACCGGGTCCCTCGGACGGCGGGGATAAGAAAGGAGGCGAGGAGGCATGACGTTTCTGGTACAGCAGACCCTGATCTATGCCATTCCTCTGATGATCGTGGCACTGGCCGGCGTGTTTGCCGAGCGCAGCGGCATCATCAACCTGGCGCTGGAAGGCATTATGATCTTCGGTGCGTTTGTGGGCGTGTATTTTGTCCGCTATATGCAGGAGGCCGGGACCTTCGCCGCCGCCAAGGAGGCGGGGGACTGGGTGACGCTGCAGGGCTTTGAGCTGCTGGCCATGCTGGTGGCAGCGCTGATGGGCGCATTGTTTTCCCTGCTGCTGAGCTTCGCATCCGTGAATCTGAAGGCAGACCAGACCATCGGCGGCACAGCGCTGAACCTGATGGCCCCCGCCCTGGTGCTGTTTCTCATCCGCATCCTGGCAAACCAGAACATCCTGCAGATGGCCGAGGGTGACGCCGCCAGCTGGTTCATGATCAAGAAGACCACCCTGGGGTTTGACCGCTCCGCAGAATTGGGATTCTTCGGGACCACCTTCCTGCACAAGGTATACCTCGCAACATACGTCTGCATTCTGCTCTTTATCGTCCTGTCCATCATCCTCTACAAGACGAAGTTCGGCCTGCGCCTGCGCTCCTGCGGTGAAAATCCCCAGGCGGCGGACTCCCTGGGCATCAATGTCTACAAGATGCGCTACGCCGGCACGACCATCTCCGGCGCGCTGGCGGGCATGGGCGGCTTTGTCTATGCCCTGACCACCGCCAACTGCACCGCCAACGGCGATGTGGCGGGCTTCGGATTCCTGGCGCTGGCTGTGATGATCTTCGGCAACTGGAAACCGCTGAACATCGCCGGAGCTTCGCTGCTGTTCGGCCTGTTCAAATGCGTGGCGGCCTCCTATTCCAGCATCGACATCAACGGCGACGGCGTGTATCTTCTGGCAGAGATCGGTGTCAGCCCCCATTTCTACCGGATGCTGCCCTATCTCATCACGCTGATCGTGTTGGCGTTCACCTCCAAGAAGTCCCGGGCTCCCAAGGCTGAGGGTGTGCCCTACGACAAGGGCAAGCGCTGAGCGATTGCCCAAACAAGAGGCGCCCTGGTTTCTTACGGCCGGAGCGCCTCTTTGACACAACCTGTGAAGGAGATGCCCTATGAGCAAGAAAATCCTCATTCAAAACGCAAAAGCCATCGTGACCTGTGATGCGCAGGACCGTGTGTTCTGGGATGCAGACATGCTGATCGAGGGGCCGAAGATCGTCAAGATTGGTTCCCACCTGACAGACCCCCATGACGAGGTGATCGATGCCACGGATATGTTTATCTATCCGGGGCTGATCAATACCCACCATCATTTCTTCCAGACCTTTGTACGCAACCTGAAGACCATCGACTACCCCAATATGACGGTGCCCCAGTGGCTGGACAAGGCCTATCGTGTTTTCCAGATGATCAACGACGAGGTAATTTATTATTCCTCCCTCACTGCCATGGCGGATCTTCTCAAGCACGGATGTACCTGCGCATTTGACCACCAGTACTGCTACACCAAATCCACCGGAAAGACGCCGGTGGACCGGCAGATGGAGGCGGCAAAGCTCCTGGGTATCCGCTACCATGCCGGACGGGGCGTCAACACGCTTCCCCGTGAGAAGGGCAGCACCATCCCGGAGAACATGCTGGAGACGACGGAGGAGTATCTGCAGGACTGCGAGCGGATCATCAATCTCTATCACGATCCCAAGCCCTACTCCATGTCCCAGATCGTCCTGGCACCCTGCCAGCCCATCAACAGCTACACGGAGACCTTTACGGAGACGGTGAAGCTGGCCCGGGCCAGAGGCGTGCGGATGCATACCCATCTGGGAGAGGGAGAAAACGAGATCATGATGGAGCGCTGGGGAAAGCGGACGCTGGACTGGTGCCAGGACATCGGCTTTATCGGCGAAGATGTCTGGTTTGCCCATTGCTGGGAGCTGACGCCGGAAGAGTATGCGGTGCTGGCCAAGGCGGGCTCCGGCGTGTCCCACTGCCCCGGCCCGGCGATTCTGGGCGGATTTCCCATCCTGCCTCTGGGCCAGATGGCGGAGATGGGCGTCTGCGTGAGCCTGGGCTGCGACGGTTCTGCCACCAATGACAGCTCCAGTCTGCTGGATTCCATGCGCACTGCCTGGATGATGCAGGCCTGGCACAGCAAGGAGCGGGGCGGCTGCATCTCTCCCTATGAGATGCTCAAGATTGCCACTGTCAACGGGGCCAAGACTCTTGGCCGCAGTGATCTGGGATCTCTGGAGCCGGAGAAGGGCGCGGACCTCTTTATGATCGACAGCGGAAAGCTGGAGCTGACCGGTACGCTGCATGATCCCCGGAATCTGCTGGCCCGGGCGGGCGTTACCGGAGAGACCGCACTGACCATGGTCAACGGCAAGGTGGTCTTCCGGGACGGCGTTCTCACCGGCGTGGACGAGCGGGCGTTGGCAAAAGAGGGCGAGGCTGTCTGCACCCGTGTCCTGCGGGATCACTGCGACGCATTTCGGAACCTGTGCTGAGTAACCTGAGAGAAAGGACTGCCTGACGACCGGAGCCGATCCGTAATTATGACACCAGCCGGTCAGAGAGCTGTAAAACCATATGATCCCCAACGGGCGGAGAAATTCCGCAGTCCATTGGGGAGCATGTTTTTGGCAGAAAATAAGAGATGAAGAAAAAGTTCCCTGTGATTCTGATGTGTTCTGTTTGGCCACAGGAGGCTCTGTGTGGTCAGGCAGGCAGCGGTCAGGAAATTTAAACAGCGGGCATCTGAAACGGCCTCAGAGTCCGCCAGGAAGAGAAACAGGGAGGAGATATGCTGTCCTGCTTCCCACCGAGCAAATACCAGGTCCGTGAGACGGGTACCGGCCGAATAAAATGGGAAGGGCGGCACATATATGCCGCCCTTCCCTCTTGTACGAAATTCAGACGTGGATGCCGCCCACGAAATATGTATTGTAGTAACCGCTGGTCAAGCCGCTGATGATCACACCGCCGCTGCTGGAAGAGGAGGAGTGAATGAACTGACCATTTCCAATGTAAATACCAGCGTGGGAGCAGGCCTTACCGGCGTTACGGCTGGGATCGTTGAAGAAGACCAGATCGCCGGGCTGCAGGGCACCGATGCTCCAAACCTTGGTGCCGAGGCCGCTCTGCCACTGGCCGGTGGCGGTGTGCGGCAGGGAGTAACCGAACTGCCGATAGACATACATGGTGAAGCCAGAACAGTCAAAACCGCTGGGAGAAGCGCCGCCGTACACATAACGAGTGCCCAGATACTGCTTGGCGGTATCCACGATGGCGCTGCCGCTGCTGCTGTTGCCATTGGCGGTCAGATCCAGGAAATCGCTGCGGATATATCCTTCCGTACCATACTCGCAGGTGACATCATACCAGCCGTTCTGAAAGCCGTTGACCGTCACGATGGTGCCGGTGTCCACAGCTGCCAGAACGGAAGCGCTGGTAGAAGCGGAGGAACGAACGTTGACACCGTCGGAGTTCACCTTGCCGCAAGCAGTGAACACGTTGTCCTGGTCAATGGCCAGATAGTCGGAGGAGATATAACCGACTTTGCCGTCATAGCTGACATGGTACCAGCCATTGGAGGCATCGCTGTCCAGAACGGCCACAGCCACACCCTTGTCCAGGGTGGAGACGATAGAGGCAGAGGTGGAGGCATCGGCCCGCATTCTCAGGGAGGAACCGGTCGTGGAGCCAACGGCAACAGCCTGATCGGCTGCCAAAGCGGTGGCGGCAAGCAGCAGGGTCGTGACTACGGAGAGGAACAGGACCTTTGCTGCTTTTCCTGCGAAGTGTGTCATCGTTACGCTTCCTTTCGTACAGTTAATCAATCATTTTGTGCAAAGGAAAAGCCGGCTTATTTTTCTTTGCCGGCCAGAGCCCGTTCCAACCAGATCGCGGCCACATCCATGGCGGCGTACAGGCTGTCCTTCTCGCTCTTCTTCACCACCCGGTCCCGGGATTTCAGATCGGGGTCCGTCAGCTGCAGCTGCACCGAGACCTTCGTGGCAACGTCCAGATCCTGCTCTTTCTTAGTGTCCAGAATCTGCATCATAATAATATATTTTTCAGCCATCGTTCCGTAGTAGATCAGATTGTCGACCCGACGGAGAGGATGGCCCTTGTACATCAGGCCTTCCGCTTTGGCGGACTTGTGTTCAGCCATGGAAACACTCCTTTGAAAAAATTGTAACCAAATTGTAACATGTCTTTTCCAATTTGTCAACGATGGGCTTGCTACTTTCCCGTGAAAAATTTTCCCATTGTGGAAAAACAGCCTCAAAAGCCGGATAACAGGCGTGGCGCAGAACATCTGAGGCCGCAGATTTGGGATACGGTGTGCGCAGCGGACAAGAAAAAACCGCGTGTGGGAAATGTTCCCGGCACACGGCTGGTAACAAAAAAGCCGCAGGGCCTTTTGGCCCTGCGGCAAAAGACAGCTTATTGGCCCAAGTACTTGCGTACCAGCACCTGAAGCAATTCGTCCCGGTCGATCTTGCGGATCAGCGTACGGGCATTGTTGTGGTTGGTGATATAGGTGGGGTCCTCAGAGAGAATATAACCGACGATCTGATTGATGGGGTTATACCCTTTTTCCTCCAATGCCTGATAGACGGTGGAGAGGATTTGATGGATCTCCGCATCCTTTTCCATCGCAATACTGAATTTTCTGGTAAAATCGTCCATGCAGACACCACCTTTCTCTCTTTGGATACAATTCCAAAGATAGACTTAGTATACTCGTTTTTTTCCCCGCTGTAAAGCATTTCCCTGGGAATTTTCAGAAGAATTTGCGTGAGGAACAGCGAAAATGGCTTTGCATTCTCCGGGAGATTCCACAGCGGACAGATGAGCCGGACGGGAAGAAGGAGAACGCAAAATTACCTGAAACGGCAGCTTTCCCCAATCCGTGGCGGCGGGACAGCCGGCGGCTGAGAGAAGACAGGGAAGACCTGCTTCTGCTTACCGCAAAACGGCACCCAGCTCCGTACCCAGCAGCTCCAGAATACTCTTGACGTCCGCGTCCGCCTCTTCGGCAGTGAGGCTGCGCTCATCGGAGCGCAGTTCCAGATTGAAGGCCACACTCTTTTTGCCCTCGGGGATGCCCGCTCCGGTATAGATGTCGAAAAGCGTCACACTCTTGAGCAGGCCATGGGCACCCCGACGGATGCAATCTTCCAGCGTGCCCACTGTGATCGCCGCGTCGCAAACCACGGCGATATCCCGGGTGACGGCGGGGAACTTGGGCAGGGGCTGATAGACGGCCTTGCCGCCCATGCTGGCATAGAGCGCATCGAAGGAGAGCTCCGCGGCGTACAGCTCGCAGTCCACGCCGTAGTTTTCCGCCACGTGGGGATGGATCTGGCCCAGGATGCCCAGCAGCGTCTCGCCGCAGTAGACCTTGGCACAGCGGCCGGGATGATAAGAGGGATTCCCGCTCTCTGCCACATAGGTGACACCGGTGATCCGCAGGCCTTCCAGAATGGTCTCCACGGCGCCCTTGAGGGCGAAGAAGTCCATATCGGCTCCATAGGCGCCCAGAGAGAGCACCTTGGGCTCGTTGGCCATACCGGAGCCGTCGTTCTTGGCAAAGTAGGTGCGGCCCAGCTCATAGAGCTTGGCGGACTTGTTGCGGAAGTTGTAGTTGCGGGTCAGGATCTCCAGCATAGAGGGCAGCGTGGTGGTGCGCATGATGGAGGTATCCTCGCCCAGGGGGTTGAGGATCTTCATGGAGGTGCGCAGGGGGGAATCCTTGGGCAGATCGATCTTGTCGTAGTAAGAGGGGCTGATGAAGGAGTAGGTGATGATCTCGCTGTACCCGGCACTGCGGCACAGGGCGCCCATGGTGTTTTCTGCCTTCTGCTCCGGGGAGAAGCCCCGGCGCTGGTTCAGGCCGGAGGAGAGGGTGTCGGGGATCTTGTTGTAGCCGTAGAACCGGGCCACTTCCTCAGCGATGTCGGACCAGTGCTCCACATCGCTGCGCCAGGAGGGAACCAGAATGGTGTCGCCCTCCAGACCGAAGCCCAGGGACAGCAGGATGCGGCGCATCTCCTCCTCGGGAATGTCGGTGCCCAGGAAGCGGTTGAGCTTGGCGGGTTCCAGCTGCACAGTAACGGGGGCGGAGTCCTTGGCGATCACGTCCATGACGCCGTCCACCACTTCGCCGGCCCCCAGCAGTTCCACCAGCTCGCAGGCCCGCTGAACTGCCTTGAGGGTATTCATGGGGTCCAGGCCCTTTTCATACCGGGAGGAGGCCTCGGTGCGCATGTTCAGCGCGGCGGCGGTGCGGTGGATGGAAGTGCCGCTGAAGTTGGCGGACTCAAAGAGAACCATTGCGGTGTCGCCGATGATCTCACTGTTGGCACCGCCCATGACGCCGGCCACGCACACCGGCTTGTGGGCATCGCAGATGCAGAGCATGTCGGGGGTCAGGACATGGTCCTTGCCATCCAGGGTCTGGATGGTCTCGCCTTCCCGGGCAGTGCGGACGATGATCTTTCCGTCCTCCACACAGGAGAAGTCAAAGGCGTGCATGGGCTGGCCATATTCCAGCATCACGTAGTTGGTGATATCCACGATGTTGTTGATGGGGCGGACACCGGAGTTGCGCAGCCGCTCCCGCATCCAGGCGGGGGAGGGCTGGATCTTTACGTTTTTCACCAGCCGGGCGGTGTACCGGGGGCACAGCTCGCCGTCTTCGATCTCAATGTCCAGATGATCGGCGATAGAGCCGCCGCAGCCCTTGATCTCGGGGGTGTGGAGCTTGAGCTCCTTGCCGAAAGTGGCGCTGGCTTCCCGGGCAAGGCCGATGACACTCAGACAGTCCGGCCGGTTGGGGGTGATCTCAAATTCCACCACGTGGTCGTCGGCACCGATGACCGCGGCGATGTCGTCGCCGGGCTGGATGCCCTCTTCGTGAAGGACCCAGATGCCGTCGGCGATGCAGTGAGGAAATTCTTTCTGGTCGGCGCGGAGATCCTCCAGGGTGCAGATGTGATCCTTGGCGGCGTCATAGGCCACCAAGTCGCCGGTATGGAGGTTGGAGCAGATGGTGGAGGTCTCTGCTTCGCCGGAGCCGGTTTCCAGCTTCACAGTATACGCGAGGCCGGTGCTTTCCACAGCGGTGACCTGGGCAGCGGCGACAGAGCCGAAGAGCTTGTGGCCGGGCTGGATATCGGCGGGTATGGAGGGCTTTTCCTTGTTCAGGGGATGGTAGTCATTGAGCAGCGCGGCGGGGGTGATAACGGCGTCGGGATAGTCGTGCTCCGCAGTCAGCCCCAGCTCCTTGAGGGAGCAGAGCATGCCGTTGGACACCACGCCCCGGAGCTTGCCCTTTTCAATTTTCACGCCGCCGGGCAGCAGGGACTTGTGCTTGGCAACGGGCACCAGATCCCCCACGTGGATGTTCCAGGCACCGGTGACGATCTGGGTGGGGGCGTCCTCGCCCACATCCAGCTGGCAGATCCACATATGGTCGGAGTCCGGGTGCTTTTCCATGGACAAAATGCGCCCGGCCACCACGTTTTTCAGGGAGTCGTTCAAAACCTCGGTGATTTCCACCTTGGAGCCGGAGATGGTCATAGCCTCGGCAAAGTCGTGGTCGCTGACCTCCCGGACGTCTACAAATTCATTGAGCCATTTGCGGGAAAGTTTCATATTCAATACACCTCATTGAAAAAGGATAGAGCCGGAAAGAAACCGGAACGGCAGGGGCGG
>ENA-OPBO01002390-OPBO01002390.1-human-gut-metagenome-genome-assembly--contig:-NODE-2390-length-11189-cov-6.320011_pt1 | contig 11189 bp, 10 predicted proteins | sample MGYA00241071_ERZ501458 | MGnify/ENA primary metagenome ERZ501458 (study PRJEB25962, sample SAMEA2042509) | human gut metagenome | biome: human gut; feature: human-associated habitat; material: faeces...
TCCACCGACCGCAACTACCGCAGGCGGGAGGAACACGGCTCCGCCAAGTGGGGCAGTCCCAAGCTGCTCGACCGCAAGTACCGGGACAAGGCACCCTTCCAGAATACCATCCTCACACAAAATGTCCGCATGGGCCTCAATGGAAAGGTACACCGCCGCAACCTCCTGCAAATCGTCATCGGCGGCTCCGGCGCGGGCAAGACCCGCTTCTTCTGCAAGCCCAACCTCATGCAGGCAAATTGCAGTTTTCTGGTCACTGACCCGAAAGGGGAGACGATGCGGGCCGTGGCCCCGCTGCTCATTGAAAAGGGCTATGTCATCAAGGTATTTGACCTGATCGACACGGACCACTCCGATGCCTTCAACCCGTTTCCCTATCTGAAGGACGATAAGGACGCCATGAAGCTGGTGAATAATCTCATCAAAAACACCACTCCTAAAAACGCCTCCAACAACGACCCGTTTTGGGAGAGTGCGACTCGTTCGCTGGCGGTAAAAAGTCAGCGGACAAACAACAAAATACCGTTGTTTGGATAACTGGTAATTTGACAGGTGGAATGACGGGGTAACGCCCTGAAACGCCTACCCTTGATGGGCGTGCATTAGCTGTAATGGCTTTTGTACGAAGCCCCATGACAAAGGCTGAGAGTAACCGTAACCACTGCCTAAAGTGGTCGAAAGCGGTCTGGAGGCAGACTGTGTTACCTATAAGCCGAGAGTCTATAAGATACCTATGGTTAGAATGTTCGCTTTGGCGGGCGGACTGACGAACCTGCGAATGTACAGGTCTAAAAGAAGACCACGCAGAAATGTGTGGGTGCGTTAATGCGCAGTCGGTGTGGTTTAGTAGAAATTGATCCTACGAACGACCATGCTGTGTTACAGGCACAGGCAAGCCGACAGGTCTATAGCAGGAACCTAAGGGTATGTATGTACAGATAGAACTATCGGAACGAGGAAAGGCAGCAGATTCCGCAAGGAATAGTCTGACGAAAAACAATAAGCAGACGAACTGCTGCTGAAAAGTAGTGGTCGAACCTATGATGTGCTTGCGTTATGTGAGCTACGGAGGAATGGCCACAAGTCGGTTGAGATAAGCAGGCATTATTCAATCCAACATAAGGATTCGAGTAAGACCAAAAGGGTCACTTTCGCAAAAAGGAGGTGATGCCTTATGCCAAAGAAAAACAAAACTCTATGTGTAGATGACTTACGTCATGCCGAGTATTACGGTATGCAGCCAGTTTTTGATGAACTCTATCATCGAAGTTTGGAGGGAGAAAATTTTACCGACCTTATGGATTTAATTCTGAGCCGGGACAACATTCTTCTGGCATATCGGAACATCAAAGCAAACGGAGGAAGCTACACAGCAGGAACAGACAACAAAAACATCAGTGACATCGGGTGTTTACCGCCCGAAACAGTTGCAGAGAAAGTGAGGTTTATTGTCACAGGAAGTCAGCACGGATACCGCCCAAAGCCGGTAAGACGCAAAGACATTCCGAAACCAAACGGAAAAACCAGACCGTTAGGTATTCCCTGTATCTGGGACAGGCTGGTACAGCAATGTATCAAACAGGTCATAGAGCCAATCTGCGAAGCGAAATTCAGCGACAACAGTTACGGCTTTCGCCCGAACCGTTCCGTGGAACACGCCGTGCAGAAAACTTACACCATGCTTCAACGCATGAACCTGCATTATGTGATTGAGTTTGATATAAAAGGATTTTTCGACAACGTAAATCACAGCAAGCTAATGCGGCAAATATGGGCAATGGGAATACACGACAAACAGTTGATTTTTATTATCAAGCGGATTCTGAAAGCACCGATTAGAATGCCAGACGGCACTACACTCATTCCAGACAAAGGCACTCCGCAAGGCGGTATCATTTCACCGTTGCTTGCCAATATCGTGCTGAATGAACTGGACAAATGGGTTGAGAGCCAATGGCAGAACCACCCTCTTGTAAAGGAATACGGGTATGAGAGGAAAATCAGAAACTCGATTACTTTTGACCGGAGCAAGGCATTCCTCAAAATGAGGAAAACAGGGTTGAAAGAAATGTATATCGTGAGATATGCAGATGATTTCAGAATTTTCTGCCGGAATAAAGAGGACGCTTTGAGAACGAAAGAGGCTGTAACGGCATGGATAACCGAGAGGCTGAGGTTGGAGGTATCGCCAGAGAAAACAAGGATAGTCAATGTTAGAAAACGCTATTCAGAGTTTCTTGGGTTTAAGATACGAGTCAGACCGAAAAGCAGGAAGTACATCGTGCAATCTCATATCTGTGACAAAAAGTTGGAACTGGAAAGGCAAAAACTGGTGGAACAGGCGAAACGAATTGCCCGACCTTCAGAGGGAAAAAGACCTTTGGACGAAATACGGCTGTACAATTCAATGGTTCTGGGAATACAGAATTATTTTCAACTTGCCACCTGCATCAGCATTGATTGCAGGAAAATCCACAGACAGGTCATGACAGTTTTAACAAATCGGCTCAATACAGAAACCGGGTGCAGACTTGTTCGAGAGGGCGGCGCAATGACCGAGAGCGAAAAAGAACGGTTTGGAAAGTCGGCAATGATACGGTATGTATCTGGAATCGACCAACCTATCTACCCTAGGCAGAGACCTTGCTGTATTGTGCTTTGATTGGTTATATCCACTATGAGGCACCGCTGGAAGAGCAGAACTTTGCAACGCTGATTGAATTCCTGAATGCGATGGAAGTACGCGAGGATGATGAAACCTTTCAGAATCCAGTGGATCAGATGTTTGAAGCTCTGAAAAAGAAAAAACCGAACCACTTTGCTGTCCGCCAATATGCCAAGTTCAAGCTGGCGGCGGGCAAGACCTTAAAGTCGATTCTGGTGAGCTGCGGCGCACGTCTTGCTCCCTTCGATATTGAGGAAGTCCGTGATATCACTATGTACGATGAGCTGTCGCTGGATACGGTGGGAGATAAGAAAACGGCTCTGTTCCTCATTATGAGCGATACAGACCCGACTTTTAATTTCCTGATTTCCATGATTTACACACAGCTGTTTAACCTGCTGTGCGAAAAAGCGGATGATGTTTACGGCGGCAGACTGCCGGTGCATGTGCGCTGCCTGATTGATGAGTGTGCGAACATTGGTCAGATTCCGAATCTGGAAAAGCTGGTAGCCACCATCCGATCAAGAGAAATCTCGGCGTGTCTGGTGCTTCAGGCACAGAGCCAGTTGAAGGCAATCTACAAGGACAATGCCGATACCATCATCGGCAATATGGATTCCCGTATTTTTCTTGGCAGTTCGGAGCCGACTACGCTGAAAGAGCTGAATCAGGCACTGGGGAAAGAAACGATTGATCTGTACAACACTTCCGATACCAGAGGTAATAGCCCATCCTACGGCACCAATTACCAAAAAGTCGGGCATGACCTGGCCTCGGTGGATGAACTGTCTGTGTTGGATGGCGGTAAGTGCATTTTGCAGCTGCGCGGTGTGAGACCGTTCAAGTCAGATAAATATGATCTGACCCAGCATCCGAACTACAAGCTCACTGCCGGTGCTGATAAGAAAAACACGTTCAGCATCGAGGCGTTTCTTGACCATCGGCTGAAACTCAAGCCAGGTGATAAGTACGAAGTGGTTGATGCAGATCATGCCAAGTAAGTTCGTTCCGGTGATGAAGATGTCATAGGTGTGCTGTTGGCAACAGAATAAGAAGGGGCGGCGAGCTGCCGCCTCTTTACATAGCCAGGTTTCTGATTGGGATTGGAAATCTGGCTATATGTTTGCCCATTTGCAGGTGCACATGCAGATGGAAAATCACTATTCATCAGCCCATAAGGGCGCAACGTACAAGGAGGTACACATTTATGGCATTTTTCAACAGCGCAGTAACCGTTCTTCAGACCCTCGTCATCGCACTGGGTGCCGGTCTCGGCATCTGGGGAGCTATCAACCTGCTGGAAGGCTACGGCAACGACAACCCTGGTGCCAAGTCTCAGGGCATGAAGCAGCTGATGGCTGGCGGCGGCGTGGCACTGATCGGCACGACTCTGGTGCCGCTGCTTTCCGGTCTGTTCGGTTAAGCAAAGGCTGTCGGGGCGAAGATTCCGACCGGGCGGCGAAAGCTGCCTGTTACATAGTCAGGTGCAGGCAATCTCCGCAGCTGGCTATTTTCTGCGCTCTCTGGCAGGTGCACATGTTGGAAGTTTGGCGCAGAACCGCAGTTTAGAATCGCACCGGCTGATAGGCCGGACAAGTTACAGGAGGACAAATCTATGGCGTTTCTTACTACAACTGCATCGGCACTGTCTCTTTTCTCACAGCTGTTTATGCTTCTGTCCCGGATGGCGAAGCTGTTCGGCGTGTTCGCGTAAGGAAGGAGGCGGCTCATGCAGAGTATCCTTGAACAGATCACAGATTGGCTCAAGAGCATGATCATCAGCGGTATCATGGGAAATCTTTCAGGGATGTTCGATTCGGTCAACCAGCAGGTTGGACAGATCGCAGGAGATGTGGGAACCACACCGGCGAACTTTTCACCTGCGGTTTTTTCTATGATCCGCAACATCTCGGAATCCGTGATCCTGCCCATTGCCGGAATGGTGCTGACATTCATCGCCTGTTATGAGCTGATCCAGATGCTCATCGAGCATAACAATCTGGCAAATTTCGAGACCTGGACATTTTTCAAATGGGTCTTTAAGACCTTTCTGGCAGTGACCCTGATCTCAAACACATTCAATATCACGATGGCTGTCTTTGATGTGGCGCAGCAAGTGATCTCCCGAAGCGGCGGTCTGATTTCCGGCAGTACGTCCGTCAGCGATGCGACCCTGACAGCGATGCAGGCCACACTGGAAGGCATGGACTTGGGACCGCTGCTGGGACTGTATTTGCAGACATTTGTGGTTCAGGTCACGATGCTGGCATTGTCGGCTATTATCTTTGTTATCGTGTATGGCCGAATGGTGGAAATATATCTCATGGTAAGCCTTGCGCCGATTCCGTTCGCAACCTTTGGAAACCATGAGCAGAGCCACACCGGTCAAAACTATCTACGCTCCCTGTTTGCACTGGGATTCCAGGGCTTTCTTATCATGATCTGTGTAGGCATCTATGCAGTTCTGATTCAGAACCTGTCCTTTTCGGATAACATTATCAGCAGCATTTGGGGCGTTATGGGCTATACGGTTTTGCTGGCATTTACGTTGTTTAAGACGGGAAGCCTCGCGAAATCCGTATTTGCAGCGCACTAAGAGAGGAGGAATGAGTCATGGCATCTTATATTTCTGTGCCGCGAGACCTTTCAAAGGTCAAGACCAAGGTCTTTATGAACCTGACCAAACGGCAGATTCTCTGCTTCGGAGCCGGTGCGCTGATTGGCGTTCCGGTTTTCTTTTTACTCAAATCCAGCGGGAATCTGAGCCTTGCCGCACTTGGCATGATGGCGGTGATGCTGCCGCTTTTCTTTCTTGCCATGTATGAGAAAGACGGTCAGCCGCTGGAAGTGGTGGCAAAGCACTTCTATGAGGCAAAGTTCAAGAGGCCGAAAACGCGGCCTTACAAAACAAAAAATTACTATGCACTGCTGGTTCAGCAGGCAGACGTGGAAATGGAGGTAAATCGCATTGTTCAAAATTCTCGAAAAGCTGACAGCGAAGAATAAAAAGCAGGATGACATCCGAATGCCGTCCCATCTGTCAGCCGCAGAGCAAAAACAGGTGCAGACGGTGATTGACCGTGCAAGGGGTGACAGCACGGTTCCGCACTCAGCTCAGGATAGCATTCCCTTTCAGCGGATGTTCCCGGATGGTATCTGCCGTGTGACGGACAACTACTACACCAAAACCATTCAGTTTCAGGACATCAATTACCAGCTGGCACAGCAGGAGGATCAGACGGCTATCTTTGAGGAATGGTGCAGCTTCCTGAACTTCTTTGATTCCAGCATCCGCTTTGAGCTTTCTTTTATGAATATGGCTACGGATGCCTCGAATTTTGAGAAGATGGTGCGTATCCCGTACCAGAAGGATCATTTCAATCCGGTGCGCACGGAGTACAGCACCATGCTGCGCCGCCAGCTTGCCCAGGGCAACAACGGCCTGACCAAGACGAAGTACCTGACGTTTGGCATTGAGGCGGAATCCATGAAACAGGCAAAGCCGAGGCTCATTCACATCGAGATCGACCTGATGAACAACTTCAAACGCTTGGGTGTCCGGGCAAAATTGCTGAACGGCAAGGAACGGCTTCATCTGATGCACGATATGTTCCACATGGGTGACCATGACCGATTCAATTTCGATTGGAAGTGGTTGACGGAGAGCGGGCTGTCGGTAAAGGACTTTATTGCACCGACCAGTTTTGCCTTTCCGAAGAACCGTATTTTTCAGATGGGCGGGATGTATGGCTCCATGTCCTATCTCCAGATCACGGCTTCCGACCTGTCGGATCAGCTGCTGAAGGATTTTCTGGATATGGAATCCAGCCAGATCGTGACTATCGGTGAGGAAGAAGATAAATCCAGCCAGCAGTTCATCACACTGGTGACAAAGGCGGGCAACACCTTCTACCTGATCATCGACCGCGATAAAGACGGCAACCAGAATGTGCATTTTCTGAATATGGTGGATGAGGCCGATCTGCTTGCGCTGATGGATGAAGAGGAAGCCGCCAAGTATCAGGAGAAGAAACCGGAAGTCACGGAACCTGCTGAAACCGAAAAGCCGAAGGAGACGGAACCTGCACCGGAAGAGCAAAAAACAGAGAGCGAGCAGAAGAAAGCTTCCCCGCTCCCGATGATTATGCTGCTTCTGTTTGTGATCGGTGCAACCGGTGTCGGCGGTTATCTTTATGTTAAGATGAAGGGCGTAAAGCCTGCGTCCAAGAAAAATCAGCCGGACCCTGATGCGGATTATCACGATGAGGATGAAGACGCGCTCCAGCTGCCGGAGGATGACGGTGACGAGGACGAAGAAGTGGATGTCAACGAGGATTACGAAGCAGAATCGGACGATGAACCTGTCTGATTAACGCAGCGTTGACCTGTGGGGCGGCTGAGAAGCCGTCCCTTTTACATAGCAGTCATGCGCTTCGGTGCCTGGCTGCTAATTTTTTGCGAAAGGAGCAGTATCGAATGAAGCTTGTATTAGCGGAAAAGCCCTCGGTTGCCATGAGTCTCTCGAAGGTGATCGGGGCAAATCAGCGCGGAGACGGTTATATGGAGGGCAATGGCTACCTTGTCAGCTGGTGTGTGGGGCATCTGGTGGAACTTTCCCAGCCGGAAGCCTATGATGAAAAGTATGCCAAGTGGAGGTATGATGATCTTCCGATTTTGCCGGATCATTGGCGGTATCAGGTATCTGCCAGCACGAAAAAGCAGTTCGGAATCCTGAAAAAGCTCATGCAGCGGAAAGATGTGGAGAGTCTGATCTGTGCAACCGATGCAGGGCGTGAGGGAGAACTGATTTTCCGGCTGGTTTACCATCAGTGCGGCTGCAAAAAGCCGGTGGAACGACTTTGGATTTCCTCGATGGAGGACAGTGCGATCCGGGAAGGCTTTCAGAAGCTTCGACCGGGAACAGAATATGATGCCTTATATGAGGCGGCTTTATGCCGGGAGCGTGCCGACTGGATTGTCGGAATCAACGCCACCCGGCTTTTTTCATGTCTGTATGGGCAGACCCTGAATGTGGGGCGCGTGATGACACCAACGCTTGCGATGGTGGTCATGCGGGATGCAGCAATCCGGGCTTTCAAGCCAGAGCCGTTCTACTCGGCAGAATTGAAATTTCGGGATTTTCAAGCAGGTGGTGAGCGGATGAAAGAAAAAGCAGAAGCAGAAAAACTGGTGGCAGAGTGCTGTCAGGCAGGTAGTGCCATCATTACTAAGGTGGAGCAGAAAGAAAAATCAGAGAAGCCCCCGGCATTGTTTGATCTGACCTCGCTTCAGAGAGAAGCAAACCGGCAGTTGGGATTCACTGCCCAGCAGACCTTGGATTACACGCAGGCTCTGTACGAGAAGAAACTCGTGACCTATCCCCGTACCGACAGCCGGTATCTGACGGATGATATGGCACCGCTGGTGCCGGAACTTGTTTCTGTGATCCAGCAGAGCTTTCAGATTCAACCGGATGAGCCAGCACCGGTGAATGCAGCGCAGGTCATCAATTCCAAGAAAGTGACCGATCACCATGCCATAATCCCCACAAAAACAGCGGCGGGTTATGACATTTCCTCTCTTCCCAGTGGAGAACAGGCGATTCTTACCATGCTGGCGGTGCGTCTGATTTGTGCGGTAGGAACTCCTTGCCGCTACAAATCTTATTCACGCATCGGTTGATCCTAAAACAGTTCAGTATCTTGCCGGTCATGAGAACAGCAAGATAACGATGGACATTTATGCAAAGGCAAAGTATAACCGACCGGATGAACTGGCGGGCATATTAGAGGATACCTTTACACTGTGGGATGCAGAATAGGCCAGACAGTTTCATGAATGAGATCAAAAAGAGCAGGGATAATCCCTGCTCTTTTTACATATAGCCGACATCCTTGAGAACCGGAGCAGCATTCTGGATAATTAAAGAGCAAGGATCAATTTGGATATATCAAGAAAATGGAGGAAGCAATAATGGCAAGAAAAAAAGTAGTGCCGGAATATGGAACAATTATGAAGAGGGGCGTTCAATATTACAGAACACGAATGCAGGATGCGGATGGAAAATGGATTTCGCTATATGCACAGACTCCTGAAGAGCTGTACGATAAATCCATTGAGATGAAGCGCAGTATTGAGAATGAAATATTCCGGAAGAATAATCCGACAGTAGCTGAGTATTGCGAAAAATGGTTGAAGATGCGCTCGGCGAGTGTGCGAGAAAACACATTGAGTGGATATGAGCGCACGATAAGAAAATACATTATTGGAGCTATTGGAGATATGTATATGGACGAAGTGACGACCGATGACCTTCGCTTGCTGCTGGTGCCAATCTCCAAGCAATCAGCTTCCCTGTACAGCAAAATGAATATGCTGATCAAATGTGTTTTCTATTCAGCAGAAGAAAGCAAAATCATCAGTTATAATCCGGCTGCGTCGCTTTCCGCAAAAGGCGGAACACCAAAGCAGGAAAAGAAGGCATTGACGGATGAGCAGGTGAAAATTCTTCTGGATACAATCAGGGGATTACCACCGTATGTCTTCGTAATGATTGGGTTGTACGCAGGGTTGCGGCGGGAAGAAATTCTTGCACTGCGATGGGATTGTGTTTTCCTGGATGAAGCCACTCCATATATTTCGGTACGGCGAGCATGGCGTTCTGTGAATAATCGTCCGGTAATTTCAACAGAATTAAAAACGCCAGCAGCTAAAAGGGACATTCCTATTCCGGGCAAGCTGGTGGAATGTTTGAAAGAGGCAAAAGAAAAGTCAAAATCGGAATATGTGATCTCTGACAGGAATGGTAACGCTCTGGCTGAATCCCAGTTCGTGAGGGTGTGGAAGTACATAGCAGTTCGTTCTACGGAAGAACGCTGCTATTACACCTATGTGAATGGGCAGAAGATTAAGCATGTGGTAAAGCCGAAGCTTGGTGAGCATCAGCCGAACAATCCGAAGTTGGTATATACGATGGATTTTCAAGTGACACCGCATCAATTGCGTCACACTTATATCACGAACCTGATTTATGCTTCGGTTGATCCTAAAACCGTACAGTATCTTGCCGGACACGAAAACAGCAAGGTGACTATGGACATTTACGCCAAAGTCAAGTATAATAAACCTGCCCAATTACATGGGGTGATCAACAGAGCAATCGACACATCAAAAAAAGATTAGGGTTAAAATCCGACAAAAGCCTACAAAATCGTGGGTTTAAGAACTGGTGGACGAAGAGCAAAAAGCTTGAAAAACCGCGTAAAATCAAGCAAAATCGAGCTTCGGTTTCGTGAAGTACGGCCTCAAGGCCGCCCGTCGTGCGCCTCAGTTCAGCAAGCGCTGATTTTTCATCAGACTGCACACAAAAACTGCCAGCCCAAATGGGCTGGCAGTTTTTTCACATATCGCCCCACGGTCAGCTCTGCGTACCGTCGGGGCTGGACTTTTCCGCCTGTGTTCCAAAGTAAAACGCGATCACTACGGTAAATACCGTTAAATACTGCTCCGTAGAGACATGCCCGCTTATCGCCAGATAGGCAAACACCGCCGTCAGCATGACGGTGACCAGACTCTTGACTGCCAACAGATTGGCGAGCCGACGCTTGATCAGTTCCATAACGCTCCTCCTTTCTGTTTCCCTCCAGCATATGCACCGGCTGCCCATCCTGCCCCGCCGCCCCCGGCTGTACCCAACCGTTGGTTAAAAAATTTCCTGTACAACCTTCTTTCTGCATGGTATAATTTTTATTTAATGGAAAAATCGGTTCTAACGACACAAGGAAGGTGCATAGAATGAGCGAGGAAATGCGGACCTTTGGCTACCTCTGCCCCGCCTGCGGGCAGACCGTGATGGGAACCCGGTCCGTTTTTGCGCTGGAAGCCTCCAATGCGGAGATCGAATGCCCCTGCGGCAAGTCCTCTCTGGACATCGGCTTTGACGGCGAAAAATATCACATCACCGTTCCCTGCGGCATTTGTGGCGAGACCCACACCGCCGTATGCGGACCGGAGCGGGTCTTACAGGGTGCCACCGCCCTGGGCTGTTCCCAGACCAAGCAGTTTTGCTGCTTCATCGGGCCGGAGGGCACGGTGGAAAAGAACCTGCGGGAGCTGGCTATTCTGGCAGAAAAGGAAAAGCAGCAGGAATTTGAAGCGCGCAGAGAATATTATACCAGCGATGCCTACATCGAGCAGATTGCAAGAGAGCAGCTGGGCATGGTGAAATCAAACGAGATTCTCTACATCAACCGCGGAGAATAGACTGAAATTTTTGTAAAAAAGTTGGAGAAAAGCACTTGACAAAAAGGGAATGAAACGATATACTGTCTAAGTCAGCTTGTGGCGGAGTAGCTCAGTTGGCTAGAGCATGCGGTTCATACCCGCAGTGTCAGGGGTTCAAATCCCTTCTCCGCTACTATACTGGGGTATCGCCAAGTGGTAAGGCAACGGATTCTGATTCCGTCATTCGCAGGTTCGAATCCTGCTACCCTAGCCAATTTTTCCGATCAGTCCCATGGGGACT
>ENA-OPBO01002396-OPBO01002396.1-human-gut-metagenome-genome-assembly--contig:-NODE-2396-length-11174-cov-3.502383_pt1 | contig 11174 bp, 9 predicted proteins | sample MGYA00241071_ERZ501458 | MGnify/ENA primary metagenome ERZ501458 (study PRJEB25962, sample SAMEA2042509) | human gut metagenome | biome: human gut; feature: human-associated habitat; material: faeces...
GTCCGATGCCGCTGCGCCCGAGGAGCCGCCATTCCCGGTGGATGAAAATTAAGCGTTTTGCCCGACCAACAAAGCTGTGTATCTTCCCCTTCCCGGGAAGATACACGGCTTTGCCGCATCTGGGAAGGAGATTCCAAAAGTCGGAAATCTCCACCTTGACAAATGGCCGCAAAGGGCTATAATAAAACGAAGAAACGCGATGACAAAGCCAGCTTTCTGAAACCGGTTCTCAGCGAGGGGTGTATGGTGCAAGTCCCCAGCCAACGCCAGAAAGCAAGCCACTTTGGAGCAGCCTGTGAGGGGCGGGACGGTTCATCACCGTTACAAGATGACATGAGATGTCCTCGCTTGCGGGGACAGATCAGGGTGGTACCGTGAAAGTTTTTCGCCCCTGACAGTTGTCAGGGGCGTTTTTTTTGACGATGCACCTGTGTCGGCGGCACATCTTCCCAATTCCGCCGTGGTATGGAAGCAGCAGTTGAACCATCAAGCGAAGGAGGTCATTCACATGAAGTTTTCCAGCAAGATCGAAGCGTGCGAACTCTCTCCCATCCGAAAGTTCCACCCCTACGTGGTGGCGGCACAAGCAAAGGGACGCAAGGTCTATCACCTGAATATCGGCCAGCCGGACATTGAGACGCCCAAGTCCTTCTTTGACGCCGTCCGGAACTTCGGCGAGTCTGTACTGGCCTACGCGCCGTCTCCCGGCGTGGAGGTGTATTTGGAGGCAGTGCGGGACTACTACGTCAACCTGGGGTTCCCCATTACCTGCGATGACATCATGGCGACCCACGGCGGCAGCGAGGCACTGGAGATCGTGCTCTCCTGTATTCTGGACGAAGGCGATGAGATTTTGCTCCCGGAGCCCTTCTATCCCAATTACACCACCTTTGTGGGCGTCACCGGCGGTGTGGTCCGCCCCATTCCCACCAAGGCGGAGGAGGGCTATCGCTACGCCACCCGGGAGCAGATCGAGCCGCTGATCAACGAGCATACCCGGGCGATCATGGTCACCAACCCCGGAAACCCCACCGGCGTAGTGCTGCGCCCGGAGGAGATGCGTCTGCTGGCGGATATTGCCAAGGAGCACGACCTGCTGCTCATCAGCGACGAGGTATACCGGGAGATCGTGTACAGCGGGGAAAAGCTCAGCTCTATGCTGGAGTTTGAGGATGCCGCCGAGAATGTGGCCATCATTGACTCCGTGTCCAAGCGGTTCTCCTCCTGCGGTGCCCGGGTGGGCGCCCTCATTACCCGCAATCAGAAGCTGATGGAGCAGGCCATGAAGATCTGCCAGGGCCGGCTGTGCGCCGCCACACTGGACCAGGTGGGCGCTGCCGCCATGTACCGCTCCACGCCCCAGTCGTATTACGACGCTGTCCGGGAGGAGTACCGCCGCCGCCGGGATACGGTGGTGGAGGCGCTGGAGAAGCTCCCCGGCGTTCAGTTCAGCCATCCCGAGGGTGCCTTCTATGTGATGGCCACGCTGCCGGTGGATGACGCGGAAAAGCTCCAGTATTTCCTGCTGGAAGAGTTTGAGGACCACGGCGAGACTGTGATGTACGCTCCCGGCGAGGGCTTCTACGGAACCCCCGGCAGAGGCCGCAACGAGATCCGCATCGCCTATGTGACCAATCCTGCCGACCTGGCCCGGGCCATGGAGCTGCTGGGCCTGGGCATCCAGGCCTACAACGCCCGGAAGGAGCAGGCGTGATCCGGCATATCGTCATGTGGAAGTTCCACCCCGGTACGGAGGCGGAGCAGGCCCGGTTTCTGGACGGCCTGCGGAGTTTGCAGGGCGTGATTCCGGAGCTTTTGCGCAGCGAGGTGGCCGTCAACACCGGAGATGGCAATTATGATGCGGTCCTGGTCAGTGAGTTCCGGGATTTAGAGGCTCTCCGGTCCTATCGGGACGATCCCCGCCACAAGGCGGTGTCCGCCCTGTGCAAGTCCATCCGCACCGACCGGGCATCTGTGGATTACGAATATTGACCAACAGCAGACAGCGCCGGGGACTTTTCAGTCCCCGGCGCTGTTATTTGGTGAAGACCATGGTTATCCGGCGGTTTTTCCGCTGGGCTTGTGATCCGGGGATAGTTGAAAAACACATCCGTGTCTATCCGGGTGAATCCGCTTTCGAAAAGCGTATATACTGCTGATGGATGGGAAAATCCCCAGTTGGGAGATTACCGTTCCCGCACCTCATACAAATCTGTCCGCCGGGCAGAGAGAATGGGCAGCTGTTTGCGTACGGCCTCCAGGCGGTTGAGCTCCAGATCGGCCAGAAGCGTCGTCTCCTCCGCTCCGGCCCGGCAGAGCACTGTGCCCCAGGGGTCCACCGCCATGGAATTGCCATAGGCAACATAAGAGGCGTGCTCATCCCGGGCGGGGGAGACACCTACGGTGAAGCACTGATTGTCCACGGCCCGCTGACGGAAGAGCAGTTCCCAGTGAGCGGGGCCTGTGGTCATGTTGAACGCCGCCGGGACAAAGAGCACTTTTGCCCCCCGCAGACACATGCATCGGGCCAGTTCCTCAAACCGCAGGTCAAAGCAGATGCAAAGACCGCAGGTGCCGAATTCCGTCTCAAAGGTGGTGACGGCATTTCCTGGGGAGAGGGTGTCAGACTCCCGAAAGGACTGGCCGCCTTCCACGTCAATGTCAAAGAGATGGACCTTCCGGTGGCGGGCCAGGAGCTGGCCGTTCCGTCCGTAAACAAAACTGGTGTTGTAGACGTTTCCTTCCGCCAGCTCAGGAATGGACCCGCCCACAATGTAGAGCCCAAGCTCCGCCGCCAGGCGGGAGAGGGTCTCCTGGACCTCCCCGCCCTCCGGCTCACCGTAGGCCCGGAAACAGCGGTTTTCATAGGGGCAGCAGAACATCTCCGGCAGTACGGCGATGTCCGCGCCCGCCTGCTTGGCGGCCCGGATCTTTTCACAGGCGGTGCGGAGATTGGCGGCTTTATCTGCCGTTACCCGCATTTGAATCAGAGCAACACGCATTGGATATCCCTCCAGACCCCGGTGAACGCAGGTGCCCAGGCAGCAAAGGTAGCGGCAGGACCGGGGAGTTTGATGGATTTCATTATAACACGGGCGGCAGACAGGTACAACGCTGCAGCGGTCCGCCCACTGCTGAAAACTTTGCCGGAATCTGTGCAGACTAGGAGTGAGGCGTGCCGCAGGGCTGCTTTGGAAGATCCTGTCTGAAAAAATTTATGGTTGGGATTGACTTTTTGCAAAAAAGCGCATACAATACCTCAAGAATCAAAAGGGAGTAGCTGGCACATCCGATGTGTACCCGCAGGCGTCAGTACGGGCTTTGCCCCGCCACGGGTTGAAACGGCGAGACTTTTGCATCAATGCAGGAGGCATTGGCGCAAAAGCCTCGCCGCTTTTGCGTATTGCCGGAAAGGAATGTGGATGCAATGAGCGAAGAGAAGAAGGTATGGCAAAAAAACCGGATGGAATTGTTCCGGGATCTGAAGTGCGGGGAGGGAGGCCTTTCCGCCCAGGAGGCCAAGACGCGGCTGGAGACCTATGGTCCCAATGAACTTCACAGCGGTGAGAAAAAAAGCGTGCTGCGGATCTTCCTGGAGCAGTTTGCAGACTTTATCGTCATCATTCTGATTCTGGCGGCACTGATTTCCGCCGCCATGGGAGATGTGGAGAGCACGGTGGTCATCCTGGCGGTCATCACCATGAACGCCATCCTGGGTACGGTGCAGACGGTGAAGGCCGCCGCCTCGCTGGACAGTCTCAAGCAGATGTCCGCCCCCACGGCCAAGGTGGTCCGGGACGGCACGGTGCTCCAGGTGCCGGGCCGGGACGTGGTGCCCGGGGATGTGGTGGTGCTGGAGGCCGGCGACGCTGTCTGCGCTGACGGACGGCTGCTGGAGTGCGCCAGCTTGAAGTGCGCGGAAAGCGCCCTCACCGGTGAGAGCCTGCCGGTGGAAAAGGAGCTGGGAGAGATCAGCGGTGAAGCGGCGCTGGGCGACCGGAAGAACATGGTCTTCTCCGGGAGCTTTGTCACCTATGGCCGGGCCCGGTTCCTGGTCACGTCCACCGGCATGAACACGGAGATGGGCAAGATCGCCACACTGCTGAAAAACACGGAGGAGAAGAAGACGCCCCTCCAAATCAGCCTGGATCAGTTCGGCAAAAAACTCTCCGTGGGCATCCTGGTAATTTGCGCGGCGCTCTTTGCGGTCAGTGTCTTCCTGCGGGGCGAGAATATCATGAACGCCTTCCTCTTCGCCGTGGCCCTGGCGGTGGCGGCGGTGCCGGAGGCGCTGAGCTCCATCGTCACCATCGTCCTCTCCTTCGGCACCCGAAAGATGGCCCGGGAGAACGCCATCATCCGCAAGCTCCAGGCGGTGGAGGGCCTGGGCAGCGTCTCTGTGATCTGCTCGGATAAGACCGGAACGCTGACCCAGAACAAAATGACCGTCAAAAAACTCTACACCGGCGGTAAGATCGTGGACGCCGACCAGGCGGACTTCAGTGATCCCATTCAGGAGCCCCTGCTGCGGACGGCTCTTTTGTGCAGTGACGCCACCATCAATGAAAACGGCGAGGTGGGAGATCCCACCGAGACGGCATTGGTGCGTCTGGGCGAGGCCAACGGCTTTGATGAGGAAGTGACCCGGGGCAAGTATCCCCGCCTGACGGAGATCCCCTTTGACTCTGACCGCAAGCTCATGAGCACGGTCCACCGCCTCTCCGGTGGTCTGGTGATGGTTACCAAGGGCGCTGTGGATGTGCTGCTGGACCGGTGCGTGATCTCCGACGCTGAGCGGAAGGAGATCGAGCAGGTCAATGAGGAATTTTCCAGTCAGGGCCTGCGGGTGCTGGCCTTTGCCTGCCGGACAGTAGAAAATACCGCCGTCTCCCTGGAAGATGAGAACGGCCTGGACTTCCTGGGCCTGATCGCCATGATGGACCCGCCCCGGGAAGAGTCCAAGGCCGCTGTGGCGGAGTGCATCGCCGCCGGCATCCGACCCATCATGATCACCGGAGACCACAAGGTCACCGCCGCTGCCATCGCCAAGGAGATCGGTATCCTGACGCCGGGCACCGAGGCGGTGGAAGGCAGTGTCATCGACTCCATGAGCGACGAGGAGCTGCGGGAGTTCGTGCCCAAGGTCTCCGTCTACGCCCGGGTGTCTCCGGAGCATAAGATCCGCATCGTCAAGGCCTGGCAGGACCGGGGCAATCTGGTGGCCATGACCGGCGACGGTGTCAACGACGCCCCTGCCCTCAAGCAGGCGGACATCGGTGTGGCCATGGGTGTCACCGGTACCGAGGTGGCCAAGGATGCCGCTGGCATGGTGCTGACGGATGATAACTTTGCCACCATCGTCAAGGCGGTGAAAAACGGCCGTAATGTCTATGCCAACATCAAGCGGGCCATCCAGTTCCTGCTCTCCGGCAACGCCGCCGGCATCCTGACGGTGCTCTATGCGTCGCTGCTGGGTCTGCCGGTACCTTTTGCCGCTGTGCACCTGCTCTTCATCAACCTGCTGACGGACTCCCTGCCCGCCATCGCGCTGGGTCTGGAGCCCCACACTGACCGGGTGATGCATGAAAAACCCCGGCCCCGGAACGAGGGCATCCTCACCCGTCCCTTCCTCACCAATGTGGCCATTGAAGGATTGGTGATCGCCGCTGCCACCATCGCCGCCTTCCACATCGGTCTTGCCAACGGCGGCGCGGCGCTGGGAAGCACCATGGCATTTTCCACGCTGTGCCTGAGCCGATTGTTCCACGGCTTCAACTGCAAGGCCGACCGGCCGGTGCTCTTTACCCGGACTTTCTGGAACAACAGCTTCCTGCTGGGCGCCTTTGTCATCGGCGCGGTGCTGCTGGGCGCGGTGCTGCTGATTCCGCCGCTGGAGCCCCTCTTCCAGGTGGCGCCCCTCTCCGCCGGTATGGTGGGGACCATTGTGGGCCTTGCGGCCGGCAGCATGGTGGTGATCCAGCTGCTCAAGGCCATCCGGACCCGTGGGGAAAAATAAACACATGGAACTGCCGCACGCCGCTGGTGAAAATTCTCACCGGCGGCGTGTGCTTTGCAGAGGGAAGCTGCTTCACAAGGGGGCCTTTTCTTTTTGCGTGAAACCGGCTATAATGGCCACACAAGGAGAGATGCGCATGATCAACTCAACGCTTTGCTATCTGGAGCGGGGCGAGGAATACCTGATGCTCCACCGGGTGAAGAAGAAAAACGATGTCAACCATGATAAGTGGATCGGTGTGGGCGGCAAGTTCCAGGAAGGGGAGAGCCCCGAGGACTGCATCCTGCGGGAGACCTGGGAGGAGACGGGGCTGACGCTGACGGACTACCGCTACCGGGGACTGGTGACCTTTGTCTCCGACGAGGCACCTACGGAATACATGCACCTGTTCACTGCCGTCGGCTGGACCGGAACACCTCACCCCTGTGACGAGGGAGAGCTGGCCTGGATCAAAAAGGCGCAGCTGCTGGCCTTGCCCATGTGGGAGGGGGACAGAATTTTTTTGAAGCTGCTGGAAGAGAATGCGCCGTTTTTTTCCCTGAAGCTGTGTTACCAGGGGGAACACCTGGCAGAGGCGGTGCTGAATGGAACGCGGATCGTCTGAGGGCCGGATGGCGGGAGAATCCTTCCTTCCGGCGGTATGCTGTCCAATGGGCGGGACGAAGCAGAGAAAGCAACCTTTTGAGAGAGGAGACCAATCAATGGAAGGTACGTTGTTGCTGTTTGGATATGATCAGCTGCCGGTGATCCTGGCGGCAGAAGCCGCCGTCCGTCCCTTTGGCGGAAAGCTGCAGGTGGTGGGCCCCAGGTCCTGCGGGCTGACGCTGGGGCAGTTGGCGGCGGGAGCCAGTGCGCCTCCGGACGCAGCACCGGTGGCCCTTGGCGGGCAGATGGCGGTGCTGTGCGGTCTGGACCGGCATGTGGACGATCTGATCCCGGCGCTGCAAAAAGCGGGGATCTTGTGCCCCAAGGCGGTGCTGACGGAAACCAACCGCAGCTGGACACCGTCTGCGCTGCTGGCGGAGCTCCATCGGGAGCGTACCGCCCTGAAGCGGAGGGGGTGAGGGAATGCGGCTTTTAATTTCTGCGTGCCTTCTGGGATGTTGCTGCCGGTATGATGGGGCCTCCAAGGCGCATCCTCTGGCGGAGGCTTTGGCACAGCGCTATGACCTGGTACCGGTCTGCCCGGAGCAGCTGGGCGGTCTTCCTACGCCCCGCCCGCCTGCGGAGCGGCAGGGAAACCGGGTCATGACCAGGGATGGCCGGGACGTGACCGAGGCTTACCGCCGGGGCGGGGAGGAGGCGTTGCGCCTTTGTCGCCTGCTGGGCTGTGAGGCGGCGGTGCTCAAGGAGCGCAGTCCCTCCTGTGGCTATGGGAGCATCCACGACGGCACGTTTTCCGGCGGATTGACGGCGGGAAACGGTGTTGCGGCCCAAATGCTTGCGGCTGCGGGAATCCCTGTGTATGGCGAGTCTCAGATCCGGGAGCTTATGAAATGACGAAGCAATCTGCTTCGTCATTTTTTATAGATACCAAACAAAATTTTTCCGGAGATGGAAGAAAATCTATTCTTGCAATAGAGTGTCTCTTTTTGTATAATAAGTCAAAATGGCAAGAGGGAGGATTCGGTATGCGGCGTTGGAAGGGTTTTTTTGATGCGGTGGCGATGGGTCCCTTTTTTCATTTTTTCCGTATTCCTGTTTGACCGGCTTTGGTGCCGGTATTTTTTTTGCCCTGGACAGGAATTGCACGTATGAAAGAGAGGAGAACACATATGAACGAGACAAATACCTCCCGGCAGCAGCCCATCCGGGACGCCAGGACCCTAGGCAGGCCTAAGATGCTGATTCTGGGCCTGCAGCACATGTTTGCCATGTTCGGCGCTACAGTACTGGTGCCGATTCTGGTCAACACCTACGGACTGCCTCTGTCGATCCAGACCACGCTGTTTTTTGCCGGCATCGGCACGCTCTTTTTCCACCTCTGCACGAAGCTGCGGGTCCCGGCGTTCCTGGGCTCGTCCTTTGCGTTCCTGGGCGGTTTTGCCGCCATGGGCGCCATGGACAGCGGAATTTACGCCGGTATGGACGGCGCGGAAAAGCTCCAGTACGCCTGCGGCGGCATCGTGGTAGCGGGGCTTTTGTATGTGGTGCTGGCCGGCATCATTAAAGTGGTAGGTGTGCATCGGGTGATGCATTTCCTGCCTCCGGTGGTCACCGGCCCCATCATCATCCTCATCGGACTGAACCTGGCCCCCTCCGCTGTCTCCAACGCCTCTACCTGCTGGTGGCTGGCCCTGGTGGCCATGGCCATCATCGTGGTGGCAAACATCTGGGGCCGTGGCATGATCAAGATCATTCCCATCCTGCTGGGCGTTGTAGGCTCTTATCTGGTGGCGGTGATCGCCAATGCCTGCGGCGCCACGGTCATCACCGATGCCGCCACCGGCGCTACCGGCCCCATGCTGGACTTCTCCGGCATGGCCGGCGCCAAGATCTTGGGCTTCCAGCCCTTCGTCACCAATTTCTCCGGCAGTGTCGCCAAGTTCGACATCTCTGCCATTTTGGTGATGGCACCCATCGCCATTGCCTCCATGATGGAGCACATCGGCGACATGTCTGCCATCTCCGCCACGGTGGGCGAGAACTTCATTGAAGATCCCGGCCTGCACCGTACCCTCATCGGAGACGGCATCGCCACCTCTCTTGCAGGTTTGTTCGGCGGTCCCGCCAACACTACCTACGGCGAAAATACCGGAGTGCTGGTACTCTCCCGGGTCCACGATCCCCGGGTGATCCGGCTGGCTGCGATCTATGCCATCGTGCTCTCCTTCAGCCCTCTGTTCGCCGCCTTCGTCAGCTCCATCCCCTCTGCCATCATCGGCGGCGTCAGCTTCATTCTCTACGGTATGATCTCTGCCATCGGCGTGCGCAATGTGGTGGAGAACCAGGTGGACTTCACCAACTCCCGGAACCTGATCATTGCCGCCGTCATTCTGGTGTGCGGTCTGGGCTTTACGGATGGATTGACCTTCCACATCGGTGAGGTATCCATCACCCTCACCTCTCTGGCCATCGCTGCTATTGCGGGAATTGCCCTCAACGCAATTCTGCCGGGCAATGATTTCCACTTCGGGAAAACCGCCACGTCCGATACCGCTGCTTCTCTGGGTCGGTATTGATAAAAAAGAACGCCTTCCACAAGGAAGGCGTTCTTTTTTGCGTTATTGTGTTATACGTTGGGTTCCAGGGGCTGCACGGTATAGTGCAGCTGGGCAGGGGAGTGTGGGTACTGCCGGAAGAAAGATTTGATGATCCGTTCGCAGACCATGCAGCTGTTTTCATAATTGGCCTGGGGAAGCATTAAGATAAACTGGGACACACTGCACCGGGAAGCGATGTCTCCCTTGCGCAGGCAGCTGCGGATCAGATCCAGCAGATTTTCCATTACCCGGTCCAGGCTGCGCTTGGGCAGTTCCCCTCCGCTTTCATTGGTGACGGAGAGCAGGCCGATGTGGACGGCGTTTCCGCTGCGCAGAATGGAACGGGCCTCGGCGTGATACAGGATTTTGAAGAAATCGTACTCGCAGATCAGTGCGCCCCGGGGACCGTCGGGCTCCCGCAGCTGTTCCTGCACCGTGCTCATGGATACGGCACGGTCATTCACGGTGCGGGCTGCCTTCCGGTGCAGTTCCCGCAGATCCTCCGACGGCATGATGCCGAAGTTGGAGAACAGCAGCTCGCTCATTTCCTCATAGACGGTGATGGCGCCCTGGTTGTCCCCCATGGAGAGCAGTTCCTGCAGCAGATGGCGGTAGAGCGTTTCGTTGTACGGCTCCAGAGCAACCGCCTTGCGGCACAGTGAGACTGCGGCCGTCAGGCGGTTCTGCGCCTCCAGCAGGGGAAGCGTCTCCAGGACGGTCTGAGTGTAAAGGTTGTGGAAATATGCGGCAATGGGAACCACCCAGGGTTCGGAGGCGAGCTTGGAGAGAAAGTCTCCCTGGTAGAGCTCCAGCGCCTGCATGTAGTTTTCCAGGCGGGTCTCCTCATCCTCTGCGGCAGCTCCGGCCCGGCACAGGGATTCAAATTCCTCCACGTCGAAGAAAAATTCCACGTCGGGATTCCAGGCATAGCTTCCGTCCCGCCGGATAATCAGGGTATGACCGGCAGAAGCGTCCAGCTGGTTGAGCATGGTACGGACACGGTGAAACATGGTTTTGAGCGCATTGAGCGGATTGGAACTGCGCTCTTCTTCACCCCACAGCAGGTTCACAAGATCCTCCTGAGAGATGGAACGATTGCGGCAGTAAATCATATATGCCAGTAACAACCAAACCTTTCGGGAACGATTGTCGTTATCCGAGATCTCCTGGCAGCCATATTGGAGTGTAAACTCACCCAGCATCTGCACCCGCAGTGTATTGGCAACCATATGCTGCCACCTCCTCCCTCTGTTCTGAAACGTCAAAAGCGGCTCCCTCCCACCGGAGCACACATCGCTTAAAAAAATACATTATTAAACATTATTACTTTAACATAGAGTGCCGTTGTTTGCAATGTGCAATCAGCTTAGATTACAAAAATCGGAAAAAAGTGAAAGACAAAATAGAAAAAATACTTCCATTTTTAGTTCGAATATGATATACTGGCTCTGCATAAGAAGAACGCAAAAGGAGGAGCAAGAGTTGCGTCAAATCAAGAGATTTTTCCTGCCGCTGCTGGCGGCAGCATTGCTGTTGAGCGGCTGCGGACAGACGGCGGTGGAGCAGGAGCCTGTGGAGAACGTGCAGGAAACCCAGGAAGAGGAGATCTACACAGAGGTAACCCCTCTGGAGGAAGTAGACCTGGAAGATGAGGCGGTGGCACTGGCCGCTGTGTTCGCTGACGAGCCGTTCCAGCTGCGCCAGGTCGTTGTGGCGGTAGCGGATGCAGCGGGCGGGCGCGGCGAGGCGGATACCGTCGATGAGGCTGGCGTGCACCAGCTTGTCGGCCAGGATGAGCGTCTGCGCGTCGGCCACGGCGGGCAGGATGCCCGTATTGGCGTGGTAGCCGCAGTTGAACACCAGCACGGATTCGGTGCCGAACCGCCGGGCCAGTTCGTCTTCCAGCTCGTCATAGATGCGGAAGTTGCCCGTCAGCAGGCGCGACGACGACGAGG
>ENA-OPBO01002400-OPBO01002400.1-human-gut-metagenome-genome-assembly--contig:-NODE-2400-length-11158-cov-3.326578_pt1 | contig 11158 bp, 10 predicted proteins | sample MGYA00241071_ERZ501458 | MGnify/ENA primary metagenome ERZ501458 (study PRJEB25962, sample SAMEA2042509) | human gut metagenome | biome: human gut; feature: human-associated habitat; material: faeces...
GGAGCGGACAGGGCTTATGGCCACGTCCTCCGGCCGCGTTACGCCCGCGCCGCGGATGACGTTGACCACCACGATGCCAAAGGCCAGTCCGGCCAGCGCGTCCATGGTGTTGTATCCCTCCAGGAAGCCGGCGAAGAAGGGGGCAGAGCGGTAGTTCCCCAGGGGCTCGGGTGGGAGGGAGGCGGCGGGGCGCGCCAGCACCGTTACCGCAAGCACGCCGAAAAACAGCAGGAACAGCGGCGTCAGCGTGCGCCCGATCGAGGTGAGGATGCTGGCCGGACGCAGTGAAAACGCTGCGACGATGGTGAAGAACACCAATGAAAACAGCGCCAGCGCCAGGCCGCTTTGTTCGGCACCCACCAGCGGCTCCACGCCCAGGGTGAAGGGCACGGTGGCGCAGCGCGGAATCGCGAAAAACGGGCCGATGGTCAGATACAGCGCGCAGGTAAAGCACAGGCCGTAGGGGCGGCTCACCTTTTGGCTCAGGGCAAGCAGGCCGTCGCTGCGGGTGATGCCGATGGCGGCAACTCCCAGCAGCGGAAGCCCGACGCCCGTAACCAGCAGTCCCGCGATTGCGGGCCACACGGCGCTGCCGGCCTGACGGCCCAGATAGGCGGGGAAAATCAAATTGCCCGCGCCAAAAAACATGCCGAAAAGCATAATGGCAACCAGGAACGTTTCCTTATGTGTGAGCCTGTTTTTCATATGCCCACCCCTTCCTGCGCAAGGCCCGAAAAGGCTCTCTCCCTGTTTTTATCAGTATACCATAAATGTCAATGATTGAAGTGGACAGGCCATCAGGCTGTGGAGAAACGGGATGGCCGGCCTTCTGACCCTTGAGGGACGCGCCTGCGCGTGGTATACTGATACGCGAAGGGAGGGCCCCCGCATGTATTTTGAGGACTTTATGTCCAAATTTACGGAGTTGCCCATTGCCTGCTATGTTTCCCGCCGCACGGGCGATGACATGGCATCCGGACGATGGTACAAGCGCCATTTGCACCGGGAATTTGAGGTGCTGTATCTGGAATCCGGCGACGGAGTCATTACCCTCAACCGGGAACCCTTGCCCATCCACACAGGAGAGGTGATTCTCATCCCTCCCTTTGTGCCCCATGAAGCCAGGGCGGACCGCGCCACGCCACTGCGTGAACACTGCATTTGCTTTGATCTTTCGCTATTGCATAACGCTGATCCTGCCTTTGCCAGGTCGGATGTGGACGTGACGCCGCTTCGCGGCGTGCTGAAAAAGGAGGATCCCATCACTGCGCAGGTAGCCGATCATCTGCTTAAGATAATCAGGGCCTGTCAGGAACATCCCGCCGGATGGACGCTGATAACACGCGGGCATCTGATGCTGATGTTTTCGTTGCTGGCGCCCCGTCTGGAAGGATTGAGCGCCGCCTCGGCCCCTTTGGACGAGGATTTTTGCCGCCGGGTATCGGCTTGCATTGCCCGGCGCTATGCCGGCAATCTTACCTCCCGCGATGTTGCCGCCGAGCTGTGCTATTCGCAAAGTTATTTTTGCCGCCGCTTTAAGCGCGACTTTGGCCTGTGCTTCAGCGAATATCTCAATGCGTACCGCCTGAATGTCGCGCGTGGCCTGCTGCTGGAAAAGAAATGTACCGTTACGGAGGTAGCGGCTTCGGTGGGCTTTTCCAGCGTAAGCTACTTCACACGCTGCTTCCAAAGACGCTTTGACATGCTGCCGTCGGATTATTGTGAATAATGCAATGCCGCCCCGCATTTGCGGGGCGGCATCGTCATACCGTATCAGCCTGTGGTGCGTTGGCAAAGACCACATCGGGCCGCTGCGCGGTTTCCGTGAGCAGCTGAGGAAAGGGAGTCCGGCTATCCCAGAGGGTGGCGGCAAACAGTGCCGTCGGAAGCCAGATCGACGTTTCAAACAGGCCGTCCTCCATTAGCGCGAGGATCTGGCATTCCGGGTCTCCCTGCAAAAGCAGGTTTACAATGCTTTGCAGGTGAGCCCCGTTTTGCATCCAGTAGCTCTGCGTAAGGCGCATGACCCTGCGCGCGATGGGGAGGCGTGCGGCGATTTCCCCGGCGTTGCATTCGCCGATGCGTTCGGGCCCCGCCCGGTGTACGAAGTCGGTCCAGTCCAGGCAAATCATGCCCTTGGTCACCACGCCTGTGGCGCCATGCTCGCGAAGGTGCGAAAACTTGCGGGTAAAATCCTCGGTCTCCCGGGCATGGGCCACGTTCTCGGCCAGATAGGCGTAGGGAAACGCACCGCAATCCTCCCACACAATCCGTACCCGCGGGTCAATTTGAGCAATTCGGTCCAGCTTTTGCGCCACCGAGGTGGCATGCAGGCCGAACTGCAATTCCAGGTTTGGCCGCTTTTCAAGGATGCGGGCACAAATGCCATTGACCCACGGGACCACCACATCGGCGATGGAGCGGCCGTCCAGCTCCTGCTCGGCGGTTTCGGTAAAGCTCTGGAAGTAGATGCCATCCCCCGGAAGGGCCGCATATTCACGTTCAAAGCGCTCGACGGCCTCGTCTGCCAGGCGGGCGAGGAGGGTTTCGTCGGAAAGGCGAACATCAATTTTGGTGTCCCATCCCCAGGCATATCCCCAGATGACCCGGATGCCCAAGTCGTGCGCGCAGGCCACCACCTCAGCGGCGTTAAGGGGTGCGTAATCGTTCCAGATGACGATTTCGTTCAGCTTCAGGCGGGCCATGTTGGCCAGGTAGCGCCGGTAATCGTAAATGACATAACCCCATGTCCACAGGCCGCGTCGGCGCACCTGAGGCGCGTGCACGCAGTCCATGTTCTCAAACCCCTCTTCAAAGGGATTGCGGAAGTAATAGGGCTTCATCCACGTATGGGCCTGCTCTGCCTTTGGCACTACGAGATTGACGAAATCCGATACGCCATAGAGCACGGATACGTCCGTTGCCCCCGTGATTTCAACAGACTGCAACGATCCCTCCGTGCAGATGCGCATGCAGTAGCCCTCCGGCGGCAGGGCCGCGTCCGGCACCACAGCGCCGATGATGCGGCAGGCGTCCTCCGCGTCCTCCATGGGCACGTCGTAGGTCCGCAGACAGCCTTCCAGCATCTGCCGGGCCAGCGCCAGCGCAGGGGTCCGCGGCAGGCTGATGTTCCAATGCTTCATAAGCGGTTATCCTTTCAGGCCGGAATTCACCATCGCATCCGTCACCTTTTCCTGGAAGAACAGGTACACCAGCATGACGGGAATGACGCTCAGGGTGGTAGCCGCCAGCTGCAGGTGCCATTCGGGCTGGCCATATACGTCGTTAAAATTGTTCAGGGACAGCGGCAGCGTATATTTGTCGATGCTGGTGGTAAAGACCAGCGGCTCCAGATACATGTTCCACGTGGCCAGAAACGCCAGAATCCCCACAGAAGACGCCACCGGCACCGAGATGGGCAGCATGATGCGGAAAAAGATGCCGCCATGTCCCATTCCGTCCAGCCGGCCCGCCTCCTCCAGCTCCTTGGGCACGGTGATGAAGAACTGCCGGAACATAAATGCCGACAGCGCGCCCTGCGAGCAAAAGACAGGCAGGAATATCAGCGGCAGCAGGCTGTCGGTCAAATGCCATGCCTTCATCTGATAGAACAGCGGAATGATGATGACCTCCACCGGCATCATCAGCGCAGTGAGCAGCAGGATGAACAGAATCCCGCGGCCCGGAAAGCGCACCCGCGCAAATCCATAGCCTGACAGGGCGGAGATCAGCACGTTGCCCAACGTGCCCACACCCGCCACCAGCAGCGTATTGGCATAGTGCCGGGCAAAGGGCTGCTTTTGGAAGATTTCCACGTAGTTTTGCCATCTCCAGCTCTGCGGCAGCAGGCGGGGCGGGCCAAAGACCTGCGCGTTGGTGTTGAGGGAGTTGACCATCATCCACCAGAAAGGATAGATAAACACCAGCGTCACCGCCGCAATCAGCAGGAGGCGCGGAATCCAGCGAAGGAGACGCGCGGGAGAAACGTTACTCCTCATAATGCGACACCTTCCTTCTGGCCAGCCATTGCAGCAGCGTCATGCCCAGCATAATCAAAAACAGGATGACCGCGATGGCGGACGCATAGCCGCTCTTGTAGGCGCGGAAGCCCTGGTAATACACATAGTAGACCAGCACCATGGTGCTGCCCTCCGGGCCTCCTTCGGTCATGAGCTTGATGGTATCAAACACGCGCATGGAGCCGATCATCGTTACGATAGAGGCCATGAGCACCGTGGGCATCAGCAGCGGCAGCTTGATTTTGCGAAACAGCGCAAAGCTGCTTGCGCCATCAATGCGCGCCGCCTCCACGATTTCTCCCGGCAGGTTCATGACTGCGCCGTAGAATACCAGGACGTTGGTGCCCAGGTTTTTCAGCACGCGGGTGACGACCACCGCGGCCATGGCCCAGCCCTTTTCCTGAAGCCAGTTGGGCCCCTGAATGCCCAGCTGAGCCAGCGCCCAGTTGATGGGGCCCGCCGTGCCTCCCTGCAGCAGATACTTCCACACGATGGACCATGCCACACCGGAGGTAACCACGGGCAGGAAGATGATGGCGCGGATGTAGCGCGTGCCAAAGTTGCCATCACCCAGATACAGCGCCAGACCCAGCGCCAGCGCCAGATTCAGCGGCACCAGAAAAACGGAGAAGATCAGCGTGTTTTTCAGCGTCAGGTAAAACAACGAATCCTGGAAAAGCGTTGCGTAATTTTGAAAGCCGATGGGATTGTTCGTACCAAAGAGCATGTTGCGGTTCTGGAACGAGTAGATGAACACATTTACCAGCGGAATCAGGACAAAAAGAAAAAAACCGATCATCTGCGGGAGGATGAACGCATAGCCGCTCGCGCTCTCCCGGAGGGCGCGGCGGGCGGACAGCGAGGTGTCTTTCATGCTGCCTCCTGTAAAAGCAGCGGCGGCCAAGCCGCCGCCGTAGTTGACCGGAAGCGCCCGCAGGGGGCGCCTCCGGCGATGTTGGGAACAGAGGGGAAACGCTTATTGCAGGTTGTTGCGGTAAATCGTGGCGATTTCGCCAAGAATGGCGGCAACATCCGCATCGGGATTCCACAGCTTGTCAAACACGATTTCGGTCTCGATGTCGATGGTGGGGGAATTGATGTTGCTGGACATGGCGCGGCTGGAGAGCACAGAGCTGGCCACGATGTCCTTCATCTGCTCGGGGGTAAGGTAGGCGTTGGAATTGAGGAACTCCTCGCTTTCCAGCACGGACTTGCGGCAGGGCGGCCAGTACTGGGCCACGCGGGCAGCGCAGCTTGCGCTGGTCATGTAGGACACCAGCTCGGCAGCCAGATCGGCGTTGGCGCTGGCGGCATTGGCAGCCATGGCCGCCTGGCCCAGGAAGGACACATCGCCGGGCAGCTTGGACACGCCCCACTTCCAGGTCACATCCGCCAGGTTGCCCAGCTGAGAAATCTGGTTGAAGGTGCAGGCCGCGCCGCCGGTGAAGAAGTTGCTTTCATCTCCCGGAGGAACCACGGAGCCGTCCACATACACCATGTCGTGGAACATCTGCACAGCCGCGATGGATTCGGGCGAGTCGATGAGCACTTCCAGATCATCCGTCCAGAAGTCGCCGCCAAAGCCGCGCACAAACGGGGTCAGGTTCATCTCGGTGCGGTCGGAGTAGCCGGCGTTGTTCACCGTCATGTAGCCGTACACGCCGGTCTTGTCCTTGATGGCCTTCATGCACTCACGGAAGGTTTCCCAGGTCCAGGTGCCCTCGGCAACATATTCGTTGGGGTCCTTCAGGCCCGCCTCGGCAAAGAGGTCGGCGTTGTAGATCATGATGAAGGGGCTGGGGGAGAAGGGAATGGCATACACGTCATCGCCGTCGCACCACAGGCTCATGGCGCCGTCATCCAGGTCGTCGGGATCGTAGGCGGCCATGGCGTCATTGAGCTTGGCGCACAGGCCGGCGCTCATGTAGGCCTTGATGTCCGCTTCCATGACCCAGAAGGCGTCGGCGGGCTCATTGCTTTGCAGGTTCATCAGCAGCAGGCTGCTGTATTCCGTGCCCGACAGCGAGATGAATTCCGGCTCGATGGCAATGCCCTTGGCCTGGGCGAATTCATCCACGAAGCTGCCCAGCAGCTTAAGCTGATCCTCATTGCTTGTCCAGGTGGCGATTCTCAGATGGACAGGCTCCTCCGCCATGGAGGGAATCGCCATGGCCAGCAGCAGAACGGACAGCAGCAGAGACGTAAGTTTCTTCATCAGTTCAGTCTCCTTTCTTGAATGGGCATTTGAAAGGCAGGATACCTTTACTGCCTCCTATTATAATCAATGTGGGGTCATGTGTGAAGAAACTCGGTTGACCGAATTTAAGCGCGACGTTGACCAAAATAGCATAACAAATTGACTTTTCCTTAGCGAATCCCTACAATAAATATGGATTCTGATAGCTGAGGTGAAACGGAAAATGGCGCAGCTTACAATCAATTACAAGCCTGCGGATAAGACCTATGATGTGATCGTTGCAGGCGGCGGCACGGCGGGCGTGATGGCGGCCTGCGCGGCGGCGCGTGAAGGTGCGCGCGTGATCATTCTGGAACGTGAATATGCGCTGGGCGGAACGTCCACGCTGGCGCTGACCGTGCCGCGCATGACCAATCATATGCCGCAGCTGACGGGAAACAGCTCCCTCGCGGATGAATTGCAGAGCAGCATGGAGCGGGAAGGGTGCGCGGGGGACACGTACTTCGCCAGCCCGGAGATGGCCAAGCTGCATCTTGAGGAGATGTGCGCCCGGTACGGCGTGGAGGTGCTCTACGGCGCAGAGCTTGTGGGCGCAGAGCTGAAGGGCCGAAAGGTGGAAACGGTGGTGGTCAACACCGCTTCGGGCCTGCTGGGCTATGCTGCCCGCGCCTTTATCGATTGCACGGGCGGCGCGCGGCTGGCGCTGGCCTGCGGCTGTGAAACCGCATGCGGCGTGGAGGGTGAAAATCAGCCCATGACGCTGCGCTTCTGCGTGGGTGGCGTGGACGTGGCCCGTGTGGAGCAGACGCTGAAGGAATGGGGCTACCGTTTCGGCGGGGATCATTTTCCCATGGAGTTTTATTCGCTGTGGCGCGAGGAGAGCTTCAACCCCTTCACCAAGCTGCTGCGTGAGGGCGTGAAGGAAGGCGCGCTGACCGAGCGCGACGGCAGCTATGTGCAAATCTACTACCATCCCACCCTGGGAAAGGATGTGCTGTGGTTCAACTGCCCGGAGGCGGGGCATATCCTCGACGCGGTGAGCGCGCGTTCCGTTACGGAGATGGTGCTGTATTCCCGCAAGTCCGCCGTGCGCATCCTGACGTTCCTCAAGCGGCGGTTCCCCGGCTTTGAACACAGCTATCTCCAGGCGTTCTCCTCCATTCCGGGCATCCGCGAATCGCGGCGGCTGGTGGGCGAATACGTACTGACGGAGGAGGATATCCGCGCACGCCGCCGCTTTGACGACTGCGTGGCGCAAACCGCCTATCCGGTGGATATTCACAACGAGCACAACCTGGTGCTGATTCATTTGGAACCCGGCGAATATTATGAAATTCCCTATCGCTGTCTGGTCACGCGCGAGCTGGACAACCTGCTGGTGGCGGGGCGCTGCTCCTCGGCTACGTTTGCGGCGCAAAGCTCCATGCGCATCCAGCTGGTATGCATGGCGCTGGGAGAAGCGGCGGGCATCGCTGCGGCGCTGAATCCTGAGGTGCGCGCGGTGGATGGGGCGCAGGTGCGCCGGTGCATGCAGGCGCACGGGGCTGTGTTTGCCGGGCGGTAATGTGCTTCACAGATGGTCAGTCTTGACCGCTCACAAAGGAAGGGGAAACGGAAGATGTACCATAACATCGGCGGAAAGATCAAGGTGCTTGCGCGGATTGTCTGCGCCATTGGAATCATTGCAGCGCTTTTGACGGCGGTGGGGTTATGGATCAACAACAGCAGCTTTCATCCGACCATGGCGGCGGGCCTCACGATACTGCTGGCCGGGAGCGTAGCGACGTATGTGACTTCCCTGTTCATCTACGGCTTTGGAGAACTGATTGAGTCTACCAGCAAAATCAGAAGCATGATGGAACAGGACCGCCCGGAAGGGGAAGAAGATCAGGAACCATAAGGCGGGGAAGCAGAAAATCCGACGGAACGGCCCGAACTATGCCGGCAAAAACGCAGGGGAGAAAAAAGACAGGGAAGGTTGATTGAAGCTGGAGCAAAATCATTTACCGGGTTTTCGAAAACGCCAGATCTCGGACCGCGAACAATCTGCAATGCTGAGGCGCTGTTTGAACGTCGCCTGAATCAGCCTTTTTGGACAATATGAAATGAACCCGCTGCGCTTTCAGGCGTGGCTGCTCAGGCCGGTGAAGGCATTTGCAATTACCGGCGGTGAATATACTACCGCCACTGCGTGAAGTCCGGCAGCGCCGGCCTTTTTCGGCAAAACACGTTTCCCCCTGCGCCTGCGGCACGACCGGGGAAATCTTGCTACGCACGGCTTCTGAATCCAGCGCACATGTCAGTGGAATGCCTTCTTCAAATTAAAGATTTGGAAAAGGCACCAGAGATTCGGAATACGGTTTGGAGAGCTGTTGCCCCCGAACCTCTCAAAAGGGTTTTGGACAGGCTGAGAAGTTTGCAAAAGGCCTAAAAAATTTATAACAAAACGAATAAATTTTGGATATTGGCTCATTGAAAAAGACAATGCGACATGGTAAAATATATAAAAAATATTGAATTTTATTGTGGAAGTAACATGTCGCAAATTGACTGGGATAGAATTGTTGCTGATGCCGATAACGAAGCTCGTAAAAAAGTGCAGAAAGAAAGTGAAAACGGTCAGAATTCGCTTGATTTTATCAGCGAACCTCATGTTGCTTGCTGCCTGCTGGTTGATACATCCGGCTCAATGCAAGGAAGCAAGATTGATGAACTAAACAGAGCTTTGCAGCATTTTAAAAAAGATGTTTGTGCGGACCCGCTTTCTGCAAAAAGAGTGGATGTGTGCGTTGTTGAATTTAACAGCAAGGCCTCATGGCACTCATTCAACACCTAGTTATACTACAACCGGCATTCCTTTTCTTTCGGTAAAAGATATGAGCTCTGGAAAATTGAACTTCTCAAGCTGCAAGTTCATTTCTAATATAAAATATAAAACACAAAGAACTATATTCGAGATGCAATCCTGAATACGGAGATTTACTCCTCACAAAAGTTGGAAGCACAGGAATACCTGTCATCGTTGATACGGACAAGCCATTTTCCTTATTTGTTAGTGTGGCTCTTTTAAAATTTAACCAGCATCTTGTTTACAATAGATTTTTACAAATTCTAATCAACTCTCCGATGGTACAATTACAGGTCACTGATAACACAAGAGGCGTAGGGAATAAGAATTGGGTGATGCGTGATATTGCCAATACTATCATTGTCCTCCCTCCTCTTGCCGAGCAAAAGCGCATCGTAGAAAAACTGGAACAGTTGCTGCCTCTGTGTGATCTGTTGAAAAAACAGATAGTCTAAGCAGTTGCTATTCGTTATGCAGAGGAAAAAGAGGTGGATTTCCGTGACAAATATGCCGCAAACGCTATACCACTATACAAGTCTTGAAACCCTTGCTTTGATCCTTACAAACAAAAGTCTATGTTTTAATACCCTGCTGAATGTGGACGATATCGAAGAAGCCGAGACCTCTGATATGGGGTTGTTCGGGAAATATGTATATGTCAGCTGCTGGACGGATGAAGCACAAGAATCTATTGCAATGTGGCAACTCTATACGCCAAATATGCATGGGGTTAGAATACAGTTGCCGATTTATCCCTTTAAAAAGCATTATTATAGAGCTGGCGAGTTTCATTTCAGCGAAGATGCAACATCGTATATTGACATAAGAAAAGTATATGATGAAAATAAAGCGACAATTGTTTCAAATCTTCCTCAACTATGGCAAGTAACATACACATCTGACGAAGCGCTGTTACGGCCTCAAATAAGATCTGGAGATTCAATTGGTGATTATGCTGATATTCTCAACATAAATAATCCAAAAAAGAATCACTGCAAAATCCGATATAATCTAGGTCAATTGGGGAAATATAAAAGTGAAGTATGGAGTTTTCAAAAAGAATGGCGATATTGGATTTCTATGTCTCCATGGGGAATGAAAGAATCGGAGGCCGCCACTCTTGATAAGCATAGAGATTTTGCTGACCGTTTAGAAAATACAGCAACTAAGCCACCCTATGAGCGGTTTTTTGTCGCTCTATCCGAGGAAGCCATTTCCCAAATGCAGATTGTTTTTGGTCCTCGTATGACAGAAGCCGAAAAGATTTTGGCAAAGCATCTCTTACGAGGAAGTGGCCTGGATGGTAAATGGAAAGAAAGTGCATTGCGAATCCGATAGACATGGACTAAAATTGCCGGACAAGGAGCAACAGGGGAACGTGCCCACCCTTAGGAGAATAAGCATATTTGTCGTGTTGATATCGTCGCATATCCCTGCCCATACTCTGCAAAACCGGCCGTCATTCTTGCGCATCCCAGGCGGCAATCCCTCCGCCCGTTTTTCTGCCGGTCCAAGCAGGACATAAACTGCATCGCCCGCCCCGCTTCCCCCGTCAGCCACGCCGGCAGGTATAACACACTACACCTTGCAAGCAAGGTCGTGTGCCAAAAGGGAGGCGCAGGCCCCCTTTGGAAACCCCCGGTTTTGTCGGCGTGTTGGCCTTGAAACGCATTCTGCGCCCCATATCCTCCAGCCCTACAAATCCCAAAGAAACGGTGCAGGCCTGCCCGTATAGGCTTGCCTGTACCGTTTCTTTGTTCGACCTGCGGGCCAGAATGAAGCAAGCGGATATAAAAAAATCATGTTTTCGGGTTGTTCTCCTTTGACATATGGGTTACAATAAAATCAACCCGTATAGGAGGTTGTTTCATGAAAGAAGTGGGTAAGCGTTTGAAAGCCCTTCGGGAGAGTCTGGGCCTTTCGCAGGTAAAAATGGCCGAGGCCCTAGGCTCCACACAGTCCAGCATCAATCGCTATGAGAATGGCCAGTCTACCCCACCCGTGGCGCTGTTCCGCCGTTATGCGGATTACTTTGATGTGTCGCTGGATTATATCTTTGCCCGCACGGACAAGCCACAGGGGATCACCTACGCA
>ENA-OPBO01002410-OPBO01002410.1-human-gut-metagenome-genome-assembly--contig:-NODE-2410-length-11092-cov-4.322914_pt1 | contig 11092 bp, 8 predicted proteins | sample MGYA00241071_ERZ501458 | MGnify/ENA primary metagenome ERZ501458 (study PRJEB25962, sample SAMEA2042509) | human gut metagenome | biome: human gut; feature: human-associated habitat; material: faeces...
ATGCGCTCAATGCACCGACCGTAAATCAGAACAACCTGAACCAGACGCTGATAATCATTGTGCCCAACACTACCGAATACGGCGGCATCTGCCAGATGTGGGAGGATGGTTCGGCTATAGCCTTCTGTCCGCGGAGCACCTATGGCTATCCGCTCGACACCCGCGGAGTGATACAACATGAGGCAGGCGGTCACGGCTTCGGCAAGCTTGGCGACGAGTATATCTACCACAACGCCTTCATCGACTTCTGCAACTGCACGTGCTGCGGCCATGTTGACGCCATCAACTGGGCAAAGTCGCTCGGCTGGTACGACAACCTGTCGCTTACGGGCAAGATGCACGAAGTGCCATGGAGCCACCTTATTTCCGACAGTCGATACAGCGATGTTGTTGACATCTATGAAGGCGGATTCATGCACAGTCGCGGCGTGTTCCGTTCAGAGCAGAATTCATGCATGAACAACGAAATTCCTTATTACAGCACAATAAGCCGCGAGAGCATCGTAAGGCGTATCAAACGCTATGCCGGCGAGACATTCTCGTTCGAGGAGTTTGTTGCCAACGACAAACGTGATGCAGGCATCGTAACCCGTGGCATGGGTGTCGGTTCTGTAAGCGTCGGGCACGGACAGCATATGCCGCCCAAGATACATAAGGGCAGTCCGCTCAGCAACATGCGCAAGGCACGTCGCCACAGATAAAAACATGAAACGGAAATTGTGGATAACGTGAAAAATGCTATTTTAGTATAAATTTTTAAGTAAATTAAATAATAAAGACGATGAAAAAGCGTATTATACATATAGGTCTTGCACTTGTTGCGCTGATAGCAGCCGGATGCAGCCAGGAAGACGACACACCGGTAGACGCAAGGCATACGCCCATGAGGTTTGAGGTGACTCATCCTTCACAGCGCACAAGGGTGACTGACTCGGGATTTGAGAACGGCGACAGGATAGGTCTGTTCGCAAGCAGCACCGACAAGCCCCTCGAGATAGGCGGCAACCTTGTGAACAACGAGCCACTGACGTGCAGCGGCAGCTCATGGACTGCAAGCCGCACGCTCTATTGGGACGAAGGCACGTACAACTTCTACGCCTATTATCCCTACATGACGTCCGTAAGCTCTATCGAGGACCTGCCCTTCAGCGTGCAGACCGACCAGAGCACGGCCGACGGCTATGAGGCCAGCGACTTCCTGTATGCACAGACCAACAACGTCAGCGCGTCAAACTCTCCCGTAACCCTGGCCTTCAAGCACATAATGAGCAAGCTCACCATACGCCTGATAAAGGGCGAGGACTTTGAGGGCGAGATGCCTACATACGCCGAGGTGTATGTGCACAACACTGTGCCTGAGTCGACCATAGACCTAAGTGCCGGCGTTGCCACAAAATATGTAAGGGGCAACGGCACCACGATAAGGGCCCGACAGATGAGCAGTTATATCTATTCGGCCATAATAGTGCCTCAGCGCGTGGCCAACCGCATGCCGCTGATAGAGGTTGTGATGGACGGCGTGTCGTATCTCTACGAGAGCACGTTCCAGTTTAAGCCCGGCACGGAACACCTTGTAAACTTCATCATATCAGGTAACCCTGAACAGATTAAAATTGAAATAGGAGGCGAGATTGTCGGTTGGCAATAGTCTTGCCGGTTATCAACTTGAATGAAAGCGACAATATATATACTATCCAAACTAACTCTCATTTTAGGGGGTGTGGCTGTGGCTTTGGGGCTGCAGCCCACCCTCGGACAGACTGACAGCAAAAAAAACATCAACAGATACGGGCTGCATGAGGGGCTCGAGCTTGTTGGCCGCGTTGACGGCAAGGGATATGAGACCTTTGCGGTGGTAGACGAAAACGACAGACTGCTCTTCGCCATACCGCTGCGCAACTGCATGTTCGACGTGCGCTACCGCAACGGACAGCTGCGCTTCCGCGAGAACGGCACAGGCCGCGAGGGATTTGTCGACCGCAACGGCAACGTGACGTTCTTCAGCACAGGCACCGGCATACCCTCCACGGTTGAGCAAGAGGAGAGCAGCACTATGGCTCAGGCGCCCGGACAGAGCACATACGAAGGCGGACAGAATAGCGGCAAGGCATACAAGTCGGGCAGCATGACCGACGGTGACCTGAAACAAATGGCACGCAGCAATCCTTTCTATAAGGAGGCTGCCAAGATCCTTGCAGGCAAATTGTCGGTTGACGATGCTCAGCGCCGCCGCGTGATACTCAACTACTGCGAACACTTCCGCATGGCCTACACCACCAAGGACATCGACTTTCTGCGCCAGGTGTTCAGCGAGCAGGCCCTCATCATCGTGGGCAACGTGGTCAAGACCAAGGCCGGCAGCGAAGGCAAGTTTATGCCGGCGTCGCGTGTTGAGTATAACATCCGCACCAAGAAAGAATACATATCGCGGCTAAGCAAGACCTTTGCCGCCAGCAAGAACATAAGCGTAAAGTTCTCCGACTTCCGCATAATGCGCCATCCAACAATGGACGGCATCTACGGCGTCAGCCTCCGCCAGCAGTACAAGAGCGACCGCTATGCTGACGACGGCTACCTCTTCCTGCTCTGGGACTTCCGCAATGAGTCGATGCCGCTGATACATGTGCGCACATGGCAGCCGACAGAGACCATCAGCGATGATAACGAAGTGATGAACATCAGAGACTTCAACCTGGAGTAACTAAAGACAAGTTAAGCTAAGACAAACGACATTATCACTTTAAACAAACCTATATGACAGGCAAGATGTTACATATACGCACGTTAAAGGCACTGCTGCTGACGCTCATGCTCTGCATGGCAGGCTGCGGCACGGCCCTGGCACAGCAGTTCAGCGTGACTAAGTTTCGCGTCTTGCCCAACGACGTGAGCGCCTTTATCACTCCGGTGCGCGACCTCAACGACGAGGCGTGCGCCCTGCTGAAGGTTACGGCCACGCCCGAATATGCCTTCTCGTCGCCTTTGGGCATTGTCATGCGTAAGGACAATGTAGGCGAGATATGGCTTTATCTGCCCAAAGGCACAAAGAAGATTACCATAAAACATCCTGAATGGGGCGTCATGCGCGACTATAAGTTTGAGAAACCGCTCGAGAGCCACATGACCTACGAGATGGTCATCAACTCGCCCAAGCCTGACATAGCCCTTAAGCACGACACTATTGTGCTGACAAAGACCATCGTCGACACAATAGCCGTGAAGAAGCGGCGGGCTGCCGCTCAGGACTCATGCCCTGTTTACAGTTTCGATGCACGAAAACGGACCATCGTGGGGTGTCATGGTGGCATTAATGCGCCGCCATGGCTTCTTCGTTCATGCAAGTGCCGACCTTCGCAGCATAGGCAAGACCGTAACCACCTGCGACAAGGAAGGATTTACCGACGGAAGCAGCATAAAACCATATTACACAGGACAGACACGCCACTCGACATACACCGTGACGGCCGGAGCGATACACCGCCTCGGGCGCATGGTCAGCCTGTTTGAGGGCATTGGCTATGGCCGCACGGCCACGGCATGGGAGCTGGCTGAGAGCGAAGGAGGCGGGCTTGCGCTCAACGACGGCCTGACACACAAGGGCCTCGCAGCCGAGCTTGGCGTGGTGCTGTCGTTCGGACGGATAAGCGTGTCGGCATCTGCCGTAACCATAGCCGGACGCCAGTGGCAGGGCTGCATAGGTGTAGGCATTAACATTGGCAAAAGATGAAGACAAGGATATTATCACTCACCACACTGATAGCGCTGCTGCTTACGCTGGCCGCATGCAGCAGCGATGAGGCTCCGGATAACTTTGAGCCGCGCCTCGTAACGGGTGAGGCTTCGGGCGTAACGCGCACAGAGGCCGTCATCGCAGGCGAGGTGGTGCTGCAGGGAAGTACCGACATGCCGGAGCTGCGCTTCAGATACGGCACGACAGACCAGATGGACCACACCACGGGTGTGCTTGCCCCCGACGGCAACAAGGTGAAAATGCAGCTGACGGGGCTTCAGCCGGGCACGATGTACTACTACAGACTTCATGCTACCAATGGCCGCGTGGAGCTGCATGGCAACACGATGACCTTTGTAACCGTGCCAAACGACAGGCCTACGGTGGGCGTGCCGGCAGTGCTGAGCCAAGGCCCAATGAGCGTCATTGTAGAATATGAAATAACGGACGACGGCAATGAGACTATAACCTCCACGGGATGCTACGTAACCGACATTGAGACGGGCGACACGCAGAGCGTAGAGGCCGAGACGCCGGGCGCCGAAGGCGTTGGCATGAGGGCGCGCATAGGCGGACTGCGCCAGAACGCCACCTATGAGATAAAGGCCTACGCCGCCAACGGCGAGGGCGAGAGCGTGGGCGAGGCGCTGACCATAACCACGTCTGATGCCGTTCTGCTGGCCGATGCGGGCGAGTTTGAAGAGCTTATGGGCGACAGCAAATACGAGTATACTACGTTGTCTATTGCCGGCCCTATGAACGGCGACGACCTGCGGTGCCTGCGCCAGATGATGGGACGCGACATCGACGGCTCTGCCACGGCTGGCCGCCTTGCACAGGTAAACATGGCCGACGCCCATATCGTGGAGGGCGGAGGAGTGTACGGCTCGTCGCGATACACAGAGAATAATGTAGTGGGTTACGGCCTCTTTGCCGACTGCACCCTGCTTACAAGCGTTACTCTGCCTTCCGATGCCGTCAAGATAGAGAAAGACGCCTTCATGAACTGCACGGCGCTCAGAGAGATAACCATACCGGCATCAGCCACCGACATCAGTCCGTCGTCGGGCTGCGCGGCGCTCGCCGCCATCAATGTGTCGGCCGCCAACACTGCATACAGCAGCATAGACGGAGTGCTGTTCGACGCCGGTTCCACAGAGATACTGTGGTTCCCCATAGGCAAGCAGGGCGACTATACGCTGCCGTCTACTGTCAAGGCCATAGGCGACTATGCCTTCCAGGGCTGCCACATAACACGCTTCACCCTGCCCGACAACCTAACTGAGATAGGGCAAGCCGTGTTCTACGACAGCAGCGTAGAGGAAGTGGTCATGCCGTCAGGGCTTAGACTCATACCCACAGCCACCTTCCAGAAGTGCGACAAGCTCACCACGGTGCGCCTCGGTGCAGCCACAGAGCTGATATCCGACTATGTGTTCGATGGCTGTCCGCTCGAGCATCTGTATGTCGACGCACAGTATCCGCCCGTGTGCAACAGCAACGCCCTGACCAGCACGCCCGACTTTCTGCCAACATGCACGCTGCACGTGCCCAAGGGACGGCGCAACTTCTATCGTGCCGACTCGAGCTGGAAGCGTTTCGGCACCATCGTGGAGGAATGACGCGTGCTGCTCATTTACAAACAAAACAGCATTTAAGTTTATGACAATGAATACACCTGAAATAGAGGAGCTGAAGCTGCTCATTGAACAGAAATATGGAAAGACGCTCGGTACGACAACCGACTTTGAGGAGTTTTCGGTTCATCTGAGCCACGACACCGGACAGAATGTGTCGGCGTCGACGCTCAAGAGGCTCTGGGGATATGTCAACGACAGCCATAAGCCGCGCATGTTTACGCTCGACATCCTGGCCCAGTATCTTGGCCATGCCAACTATTACGCCTTTGTTTCGTGGCTCAAGACAAGCACACGCTACAACTCGTCGTTCTTCAATGCCAAGCAGCTCATCAGTAACGAGCTCGATGCCGGAACGGAGGTGGAGATAGGCTGGAGCCCCAACCGCCTGGTGCGTCTGCGCTACGTGGGCGAGAGCCGCTATGAGGTGGTGTTGTCGCAGAACAGCAAGCTCGTGCCCGGCGACAGCTTCGTAACAGGATGCTTCATCAAGGAGCAGCCGCTCTATCTGCCCTACATCGAGCGCCCTGACGGCCGCACGGCGCCCTTTGTGGCAGGCCGCAACGGCGGACTAACCATAATTAACGTCATCAACATCGAGAAATGAACAATTCAGACACCGAAATATTGGACGACAGCCCCTCAGGATACATGAGCGACATAGACGGCGAGATGGACAGTGCCGTGCGCATACCCGTGCAGAACGCCTTCAGAGACATAAGCGAATTCTACGTATCGAGGTCGGGACATACGCGCTTGCTGACAGCCACACGCTTCGGCAAGCGCTATACGCTGAAATGCCTGAAGCCCGACTTTGCCTACACGCCCGTCTACCGTCAGGCCCTTGCCAAGGAGTTTGAGATTGGACTGCAAATGGACCATCCGCACATCTGCCGCACCATAAGCATGGAGGAGGTGGCAGAGTTGGGCACGGTCATCGTTATGGAATATATCGACGGCGACACACTGAAAAGCCTCATTGACAGCAAGACGCTGACGCCCGACATGGCGCGCAGAGTAACCGAGCAGCTGGCCGACGCGCTCGGATACATACACAGCAAGCAGATAATACACCGCGACCTGAAGCCTTCGAACATAATGATAACGCACAACGGCCACAACACCAAGCTGATAGACTTCAGCTTGTCGGACAGCGACTATTTCAACGTGCTGAAATGTCCTGCCGGCTCATCGGGCTACATCGCCCCGGAGCAGCTTCAGCCCGACGCCAAGCCCGACATAAAGCCCGACATCTATTCGTTCGGAATGGTGGTAAGAGACATGGCCCGGCTTACTGGCGACGCCTATCTGCGCCGCATAGCCGCAGCCTGCACCCGGCGCAACGCCTCTGAGCGTCCGGCAGACATGTCGGCCGTTATGTCGCTGCCGCGCACAGACAACCGTCAGCGCATCGTGGTTGCATTGCTGGCATTAGTTGTTGCTGCGCTTACGGCTTATGTGGCTGTTACGCTCTACAACCGTTCCACGGCATCAGACGACGCACGGCAGGACAATGCTCCGATAGAGATTGCTCCCGACAGCAACCGCGCCTTAGACTACACCCTGTGGCCCGAACGCGGTGAAAAGTAGAGCCTGCCCGCCGACAATTTACATCTTCTTCCGCGGTCTCCCCCGGCAAATAGGCGTAAATAGTATTTTTTCCTACGTGATAAGGCGAGCGAAGTTTCGCTCTCAAGGCTCTATTTATACCTGCCGGTTTGAAGGCGAAATAGAACGACATAATATCCCCGAACAATACATCTTGTGAGTTAGAATACGAAGAATCGGATAAATGATTATATATACTGATTTTGGCTGTTTTTGATTTAAAAATTATTACTATTAATATTTTACGCTGTCAACTGAGAACTCAGTGGGAATGACAACAAGGATAATTTATAAATTAAAGAGTTGTTATATATTACGAATTACAACATATGTAACCCTCCTGATCATAGGCTTTTCGCTCACGATGAATTAAAGTTATCAATTGCTGCAACTCGAATAAATCTGACTTGATATCTTTGAAATAGTTAGACTGCTCATCATATCTTTTCCGAGAGCCAGACTGCAGACGGAATTCAATATCGTCAGGAATTAAATATGAAGAACGTTCCTTGCCTAGATATTGATGAAACTCTAAGAGAAATATATTAATTCCCGCCAAATCAAAGTCTCCGAAATGGAGATAATAATTTGGAATAGAACACAGCCACTTTCTAAGATCAGAAGATTGTGGATATCTAGATACAAAGAGTACTCTGTTTGAAAAATCATGTGTTTTGAGATAATTTTCAAATAATTCTCTTTGTTTACGAATCATCCTAAAATTTTCCATATTCTCGATACCAATTATTACCACATCTTCGGGAATCGTAAATTTTTCCCAGTCTGAGACAAACAGGAAGCTTCCTGCCTGCGGATTTACCAAAAATGGCTCTCCACAAAGAAAACATTCAATAGGTTCGTAGCTGTTTATAGGAAATCCAGGGCAGGAACGAACTGTAGCAAGTTTTGAATTTCCTGTTTCCATTGCCATTGACGCACGGGAATCAGGAACGTTTACTTCAAGAATTCGGTAACTTTCATCCTTATCTACAAGAAACCTTTTAAGAGCATCTGTGTCACGGGCAAGATATGATTTTCTTGAACCATGTGATATCACCAATAGCATACCTTCAGCCAACAGTTCATCAAGCAACTTATTGTTTAGTTTTGAGCCGGCAACCTGTTCACCAGCCAACAATGCCTGTATAGATGCGCTTATTGCCATATCATCTGACTAATTTATTCGTTTTAACAACTTTTCCACTCTCGTCCTCACCCCATGCTTACTTAACATATAGGTATAGCGGTAGTCGTAAGCATTATACGATGTCGGTGAACTGTTAATAATATATATATTGCGCGTATTGGCAAACTGCAGAATGCCTTTTATATTGTTAGGGTGTAAGCGTCCTATCTCATCCATCATACAGTGTACAATGAAATCACCACTTTTTCTGGCTACCTTTTTCTTAAAAACATTGATGAGCATGATATTGACCATTGCTTTTACAAGAATATCCGTTCCATCCGACCCTACATTATTAATACGCACTGTCCAGCCTGTATCATTGTCGTTCTCTTTCACCCGAAACTGTAAACGGAAAGCATCACCTAACGATACAGTAGGACGATTGGGTTCATTATGTAGCTGATGAGACAGACTCTTCAGATAATCCACGACCTTATGGTTCACTTCATCCCGGTTATTACTTGAGAAAAGATTCAATTCACCTATTGAAAGAGCATTCTCTACAGTATAATCGTGAATGGATATAAGCAGTTTCATAAGTTTGTCTGATGATTCATCTGACTTGAGTTCAATACTCTTGATTACACCAGCAAAATTCTTTTCTATAAAATCACGGTTTATGTCTTGTATCACCCCATCTACATCTGATCTGCGTTTTATCAGTGACCCTATTTCTGTCGAGATACGTCCTAAAATATCTTTATAGTGTTCGCTTGTACGTCTGCGGAAATCCTCTATTTTGTTATTATCCATGAAGTCCTGCAAATCAAAGGCAATCTGCAAATAGTCATTATCTGTTATTGGCATCGTATTAAAATGGAAAGCATTTTGAGGCTTGAAGTTACGATTGAAATTGACAACTAATGACTTAAGTTTTTCAATTGATTCGCGTTTTTGATTTACAGTACCCCTAAATTGACTTAAAAGTTGCTGACAATCCAGCTCAGTATTCTTCGTTTTGTCATCAGAGAGGAAAGTATCAGGTACCAGATGCTCATTCTCTACCATTTGATGATAAAGTTCTAAGCCTTCTCTCATATGTAAAAGTTCATTATGGAGTTCTTCCTGGTGTTCTTTCATTTCTTTACATTTTTTCTCGATACGTATTCGTTTATCTTCATAACGCTGACGTATCATGGCAAGTCGCTGTTCAATATTTTTAATTTCCTTTCTTATTTCCGGTTCCTTAGCAAAAAGATTTTGCTCAGTGTGACGATATTTGAAAACTATTGAACGTTCATCTTCAATTTTTGCCAAAAGTCCCCTTAATTTATTTAAATTTACACGATATTTCTCAAACAAATTTGTATCAACACCTTTTCCGGCAAGTTCTGCTGTCTGCTGTTCATCAAGTTGCTTTTTCTGTTCGGAAAACTCCTGATAACGCTCTCTGGCTTCATCCTCTTGTCTATCTTTGAAAATACGTAATTCATCTTCAAGAAGATTCGTAGCCTTTTTAAATGATGAATCAAGATTCTTAAGGTCTTTCTTATTTTTGCTTTTATTCTTATCACGAGTTTCCCGCTCCGAATTTACATGCAAAACAGATTCATTATAGGAGCGTTCGCGGATATCCTTTTCTTGCTTAATCAGCTTTTGTTCCTCCATCTGAAATTTATGCCTACTGGTTTGTAGGTTTTGCCGTTTGATGGGTATTTGTCCTTCTTCAACCCTCAGCGATGTCCTCTTCTGACGAAGGGGATTTATCTGAGCGGCATGTTTCTTGCCAAGTTTAGAAATCTCTTCTTGAAGGTTAATTGGTAATTGTGCAAGCCTACGGTTAATATGTTGCACCTGTTCTTCCAGGTGGCTCTTCTCTAATCTATAATCGTCAGGCGTACGATGTACAGAAGCAATGTTATCCAGGTTCAATTTTATACCAAACAGACCATTGGACTCTGTATCCAATTGAGGTTCCAGTCCTTGAGCATATAGAATTCTTTCTTCGTCAACAACTTTGCCTATAGTGTTCTCCCAACCTTCCGAATTATCACAAAGCCACTTATATAGAGAACCGTCTAAATGAGCCAATATATCATCAATCTTCGCCATCTGTTCACGAAGAGTTATACGCTCACTTTCAAGACGTTCCTGCTCATGCTGCGACTCCTGTTTTATTTCCGTTTCTTTCATCCTGTACTCGGCTGTAATCCGATCTATCTGGCTTTTTACTGCTGCTTGCAGGATCGTATTTTCCTTCTCTTTAAAATTCAATTTCTGTAGTTCATCATCCACCTGCTTTATTTCATCTGCCTTTGGATTCCAGTGACGAAGTTCTTTAAGTGCGCTATCTGCCTTGTTCTGTTCAATCAACAGAATTTGCAAACGCTCATCCGAGTCATGTTGCCAGTTGTTGAAAGCATCCATAATCTGCTTTCTGTTTTTGATATATTCCTCTTCCAAATACTTACGCTTTATCTGAAGTTCGTCCTGCTTATGATAATACGCCTTTTTCTGAACATTCTCGAACGCCTGACGTGCATTTTCCAGTTTTTCCCTTGCAATATTGTACTTTTCTTCTATAGATGCATGAGTTTTCAATAAATCATCCAATAGATTTTGTTTTTCAGTTATTTCCTGCTTGATAGCAGATTCACGACAGGCAAGAGCCAGCTTTTCGTCTATACCTATAGCCTCAAATTCCTTTCTTGCCTGTGCTATATCTTTCAGTTTCCCTTTCTTTGAACCAAGATCTTGATTGAGAGAGTCCTTTTCTTTATCATATTCTGCTGTAAGTTCTTTCTTACGGTTATACTCTTTCTCTATGCCCGTTTTAATTTCTGTTGCTTCAACTTCCAAAAGCGGTATACGTTGTTCACTATAAGATACAGCATGATTCAGTACGCCATACATCCAGTAATTGCTGGTTGAATGCTACAATTTTGCGACCCTGTTCGGCTATTTTCAATGCCTGTTGGCGCACCGGAT
>ENA-OPBO01002414-OPBO01002414.1-human-gut-metagenome-genome-assembly--contig:-NODE-2414-length-11084-cov-2.401034_pt1 | contig 11084 bp, 9 predicted proteins | sample MGYA00241071_ERZ501458 | MGnify/ENA primary metagenome ERZ501458 (study PRJEB25962, sample SAMEA2042509) | human gut metagenome | biome: human gut; feature: human-associated habitat; material: faeces...
GGTTTTCAAGACCGCCGCAATCGACCACTCTGCCACCTCTCCAAAACTCCTTTATTAAGAAGCGCTTCCCTCCGAAAGCGGTGCAAAGGTACGTATTCTTTTTAAATCTGCAAGCATTCTGACGATTTTTTCACGAAATAATCGTATTTTTGCTTCGTAATTCAAATTGCAACAGCTAATCTCAATCATAAATCATAAATAGATAAATCGTAAAGATCAATGATATACCCTCAAAACTTTGAGCAAAAAATAGGATTTGACCAAATCAGACAACTACTGAAAGAAAAATGTCTCAGTACATTGGGAGAAGAAAGAGTGACAGATATGACTTTCTCTGACCAACACGATAAAGTGGAAGAGTTACTGAATCAAGTTATGGAGTTTGTCCGTATCATTCAAGAAGAAGACAGTTTTCCCGATCAATTCTTTTTTGATGTCCGTCCTTCACTAAAACGGGTAAGGATAGAAGGAATGTATTTGGACGAACAAGAACTGTTCGATTTGAGACGTTCACTTGAAACGATCCGTGACATCGTTCGCTTCCTCCATCGAAATGAAGAGGAGGAAGAGTCGGACTGCCCCTACCCCAGCCTTAAACGGCTGGCAGGAGATATTGCCGTATTCCCTCAATTGATAGGAAAAATAGACAGTATACTGAATAAATATGGCAAGATAAAGGATAACGCCTCCACAGAGCTGGCACGCATCCGTCGAGAATTGGCAAGCACGATGGGAAGCATTTCCCGTTCACTGAACAGTATACTGCGCAGTGCCCAATCCGAAGGATATGTAGATAAGGATGTAGTTCCCACCATGCGCGATGGCCGTCTGGTGATCCCCGTAGCCCCCGGACTGAAACGAAAAATAAAAGGTATCGTACACGATGAGTCCGCCAGCGGGAAAACCGTCTTTATCGAACCGGCAGAAGTAGTGGAAGCTAATAATCGTATCCGAGAACTGGAAGGAGACGAACGACGGGAAATCATCCGTATTCTTACAGAGTTCTCCAATGTATTGCGACCCTCCATCCCCGAAATACTCCAATCGTACGAATTTCTTGCCGAGATAGATTTCATCCGGGCGAAAAGCTACTTCGCCATACAGACCAACGCATTAAAACCGGCTCTTGAAAACGAACAATTGCTCGACTGGACAATGGCTGTACACCCGTTGTTACAATTATCGCTTTCCAAACATGGAAAGAAAGTTGTTCCTCTTGACATCGAACTCAACCAGAAGCAACGTATTCTTATTATTTCCGGCCCTAATGCCGGCGGTAAATCCGTATGTCTCAAAACGGTAGGTCTGTTGCAATACATGTTGCAATGCGGAATGCCGGTTCCGATGCACGAACGCAGCCATGCCGGGATATTCAGTAACATATTTATCGACATCGGTGACGAACAGTCCATCGAAGATGATTTAAGTACCTACTCTTCTCACCTCACCAATATGAAAGTGATGATGAAAAGTTGTGATGGACACAGCCTCATCCTTATCGACGAATTCGGAGGTGGAACAGAACCACAGATAGGTGGGGCAATCGCAGAAGCGGTATTAAAGCGTTTCAATCAAAAAAAGACATTCGGAGTTATTACCACACATTATCAGAATCTTAAGCACTTTGCCGAGGATAATGAAGGGGTAGTAAACGGTGCCATGCTTTACGATCGCCACCTTATGCAGGCACTTTTCCAATTACAGATCGGTAATCCCGGTAGCTCGTTTGCTGTAGAAATTGCCCGCAAAATCGGATTACCGGAAGATGTCATTGCAGACGCTTCCGAAATTGTGGGCAGCGAATACATCAATGCAGACAAATATTTGCAAGATATCGTTCGTGACAAACGCTACTGGGAAGGAAAACGCCAGACCATTCGCCAAAGGGAGAAACACATGGAAGAGACCATCGCACGTTATCAGACAGAGATGGAAGAGTTGCAGAAATCCCGCAAGGAGATTATCCGTCAGGCTAAGGAAGAAGCTGAACGATTATTACAAGAATCAAATGCACGGATCGAAAACACGATACGTGCCATCAAAGAGGCACAGGCCGAAAAAGAGAAAACCCGGCTTGTCCGTCAGGAATTAAATGATTTCCGTGCTTCGGTAAACGAACTTGCTTCCAAAGAACAGGAGGACAAAATTGCCCGGAAGATGGAAAAGCTGAAGGAAAAGCAGAACCGGAAAAAGGAAAAGAAGCAGGTTTCTGAAAGTCAAACACCTTCACCGCAACCCCCTAAAATCACTCCGATTACCATTGGCGAACATGTAAAGATTAAAGGTCAAAGTGCCATAGGCGAAGTATTAGAAATCAACGGTAAAAACACCGCCGTAGTAGGTTTTGGAAGTATCAAGACAACAGTAAAATTAGACAGACTGGAACGCACCAATGCAGCTCCACAGAAACAAGAACCTGCAGAAAGTACATTTGTCAGTAGCCAGACGCACGACCAGATGTACGAAAAGAAACTTGGCTTCAAACAGGACATCGATGTACGCGGAATGAGGGGCGATGAAGCTTTACAGGCAGTTACCTATTTTATAGATGATGCCATCCTGGTAGGTATGGGACGCGTACGCATCCTGCACGGCACAGGAACAGGAATCTTGCGTACCCTGATCCGACAGTATCTGGATACAGTACCGGGAGTACGTCACTTTGCCGATGAACATGTACAATTCGGTGGTGCCGGAATTACAGTAGTAGATTTAGCTTAAAAGAAAACAAAAGCACAGGACAGCTTGTTCTCATTATAGTCGTGAGTAGCTTTCAAATTAATACTCATTAAAGAAAACCATTACCTTTGTCGTAGTGGTCTTCTTAAACAAAAAAATAAAGCATGAAAAACAACCTGTTAAGTGAAAAATTAATTTATACGGGTGAGAGCCAGACTCCTACCCATCTGCATCTCTGTACATACAATCTCAATGAAATGCAGGAATCTTCAGGAACAAACTTTCATGAAGTCAGTAATTCACTGAACAATGAACGTATCAACTGGTTACAAGTACACGGTTTGAAAGACACAGAAACGATTCGTGAAATCTGCGAACATTTCGAAATAGACTTCCTTGTACTGCAAGATATTTTAAATGCCGACCATCCTACCAAAATAGAAGAACATGATAAATACATCGTACTTATTCTAAAGCTCTTCCACCCTGCTAAAAAAGAAAATGAAAACGATCTGGATGAATTGGAGCAGCAACAGGTATGTATTATCTTAGGTGCAAACTATGTATTGACCTTTCTTGAAAAGGAGACTAATTTCTTTGACGACGTAAGTATAGCCTTGCGCAACGATGTATTAAAGATACGAAGCAGACAAAGCGATTATCTGTTGAGCGTACTCCTGAACAGCGTAATAGGGAATTATACTTCAATGGTCTCGGATATAGACGATGCACTTGAAGACCTTGAAGAAGAATTGCTCAGAATCAGTGACGGTGATGATATAGGCATTCAAATTCAATCTCTCAGACGCCAGTATATGTTGATGAAAAAATCCATATTTCCTCTAAAAGAACAATATATCAGACTGCTGAGAGGAGACAGTACATTGATGCATAAAGCCAACCGTGCCTTTTTCAATGATGTAAACGACCATTTGCAATTTGTTCTCCAGACAATTGAAATATGTCGTGAAACACTGTCATCTCTGGTAGACCTCTATATATCCAACAATGATTTACGGATGAACGATATTATGAAACGGCTGACAATCGTATCTACCATTTTTATACCGCTGACCTTTCTTGTCGGTGTGTGGGGGATGAATTTTAAGATGATGCCGGAACTGGACTGGAGATACGGATACTGTTTCGCTTGGGCATTAATGATCATTATAGGGATCATGGTCTATGCATTTTTCCGGAAAAAGAAATGGTATTAGGGGAGTTGAAAGTTGAGAGTTGAAAGTTTATTAGAAAGAATAACAAGAGTACAATAATATGAAGTCAATCAAAGAGTTATACCGTATTGGCACAGGTCCTTCCAGTAGTCATACGATGGGGCCGCGAAAAGCGGCTGAAATGTTTGTAACACGCCATCCGGATGCAGCAAAATTCAAAGTAACACTTTACGGGAGTCTGGCAGCTACAGGAAAAGGCCATATGACGGATGTCGCTATTATCGATACCCTCGAACCGACAGCACCGGTAGAAATTATATGGCAACCCAAAGTCTTTCTCCCTTTTCATCCGAACGGAATGACTTTTGCAGCTTTCGACACTGATGATAAGCTCATTGAAAACTGGACGGTATATAGTATCGGAGGAGGGGCATTAGCCGAAAACAGCGATACGCCTTCCATTGAAAGCCGTGATGTATACGGAATGAACAGCATGACGGAAATTTTAGAATGGTGCGAACGTAGTGGAAAAGGCTATTGGGAGTATGTAAAAGAGTGTGAGGACTCTGATATCTGGGATTACCTGAATGAGGTATGGAAAACAATGATAGACTCTATCCGTCGGGGATTGGAAGAAGAAGGGGTCCTGCCCGGTCCGTTAAACTTAAGAAGAAAGGCTTCCACTTATTATATACGTGCTACCGGATACAAACAATCGTTACAATCGCGCGGCCTTGTATTTGCATATGCATTGGCAGTCAGCGAAGAAAATGCATCCGGCGGAAAAATTGTAACTGCGCCCACTTGCGGCTCTTGTGGTGTAATGCCCGCAGTGCTCTATCATTTATACAAAAGTCGTGATTTTAGCGATATACGTATCTTACGCGCATTAGCCACAGCCGGCCTTGTAGGAAACATTGTAAAATTCAATGCTTCTATCTCCGGAGCAGAAGTAGGCTGTCAGGGAGAAGTAGGCGTAGCCTGTGCCATGGCATCAGCAGCAGCCAACCAATTATTCGGCGGTAGCCCTGCCCAGATAGAATATGCTGCCGAAATGGGCTTGGAGCATCACTTAGGAATGACCTGCGACCCCGTTTGCGGATTAGTGCAAATCCCTTGCATTGAGCGCAACGCCTATGCCGCCGCACGTGCACTGGATGCCAACCTCTACTCTTCATTCACAGATGGCATGCACCGCGTTTCTTTCGACAAGGTGGTACAAGTAATGAAGCAAACAGGACACGATCTCCCCTCCCTCTATAAAGAAACAAGTGAAGGAGGACTGGCAAAAGATTACGAATTTAGCTAAAAGAGGATTATTAAAGAAAGGGGACAACGGGAATAAGAAGAATAAAGGGAAATGGGAGAAGTACTTTGCATCATGATAGCGCAATCACTTCTCCCATCTCAACTCTCCCCTCATTTCGGTACCTCTACTTTGTCGATGAGCCGTTGCGTCACCTTTACCGGAGAATAGCCTTCCATTTCTGCTTCTGCAGTAAGAATAAGGCGGTGCTGGAGTACATAGGGAGCTACGAACTTAATGTCCTCGGGAGTTACGAAATCGCGTCCCTGCAGAAGGGCATACGCCTTGGAGGACTGCAACATAGCCACAGAAGCACGGGGCGAAGCACCCAGATAAACCGCTTTACTGGTACGGGTTTGCTGCACGATAAGAGCAATATACTGCAACAGTGTGCGATCCACGAACACCTTATCCATCAGTTTGCGGAATGCCAGCAATTCGTCACGGGTAATTACAGGATGAACATCTTCCAGCTTCACCAAAGCAGCATTCGTATGATGGCGTTCAAGAATACTCACCTCCTCTTCCAGCGACGGATAATCCATCGTTATCTTCATCAGGAAACGGTCGAGCTGAGCTTCAGGAAGTTTATACGTACCCTCCTGTTCCACCGGGTTCTGAGTGGCAACAATGGTATAAAGTTCTCCCATCCGGTAAGTTGAGCCGTCGATACTGGCCTGCCGTTCCTCCATCACTTCAAAAAGGGCGGACTGTGTTTTTGCCGGAGCACGGTTGATCTCGTCTACCAACACCACATCGGCAAATACAGGACCGCGATGGAAATCAAACTCATTGGTCTTCAAATTAAAAACCGTAGTACCCAACACATCACTCGGCATCAGATCGGGTGTAAACTGTACGCGGCTAAACTCAGCGTCGATCAGACGCGCCGTAAGACGGGCAAGCAATGTTTTCGCCACACCGGGCACACCCTCTATCAGCACATGACCGTTGGCAAGAATCGCTGTAAGGACAAGATCTACCGTGCGTTCCTGTCCCACAATGATCGAAGCGATCCGTGCTTTCAGCGCACCGATCTTTTCGGCAAAAAGAGTTAAATCAGTACGTGGAACTTCATTCTGTACCTCTTCCACAGAAGATGCGGAAGGCGTTGCTTCTGCCATGGGTTCATTCATATCATTCATAAGCTATCTATTATATCGGGTTCAATATTTCATTTATTATCATCTACATCCGGCTTAATATTTCATTCATGCCGTCTATATAATCTTTCATCTCCTGTTCCGAAACGTTCCGCTCCCCCTTGATGACAGGCCGCAAGCCGGCAAATAGCCTTGCAATCTTCTCTTCTTCCATACCCGTTTTGTTGGCTATTTTCCGGTAAAGGGTTCCTTCATCGACCTCCTCTTCCACATCTACCTGTATATTCCGTCGCAAAGCCTCTGCAAAATAAGTAAACTTCTTACGCACCAAATCCGCATGATTCTTCTTCTGAAAGTATAGCGTCCCTATCAGTTCGGTAAATTCCAGTGTCTTGTTCTCCGGTTGGCGGATAACCGGAATCGGTCTCTGCCGCCTACGAGCAGTAAACGCCATGAAGAGCACGAGTGCAATCATCGTCAGATAAAGCCCCCAGCGAAGAGGTGGCTGCGACAGAAAATAACGGAATGGCGAACGTTGTTCATACTCCGATTTATTATAAGCCTCCGTGCGATACAACGGCAAGTCTTTCGCCGGTGAGAGCAAACGGAAGATATAAGCGGCATTATTTTTATCGAGTACACCATAATTGGTAAACAGCAGAGGAGTAGAGATAAGGACAATCTCTCCTTTTCCTACAGGATGCCGCAGAGCAAGCACTCCCGTAGGCAATTCAACAGGAAGTCGTACCGAATCCTGCGACTCGGGCAATGTATCTTTCAACTGGCTTCGTATCAGACTATCTGCAGCTAACGTTATCGAGTCTTTTCTTGACGCGGCTGCCCGGTCTCTCCTCACCAAGGGTACGGAAAGCGAATCATATTTTGTAAAAAAGGCATCACACAGTTGCGGATAAACCTCGAAGATCGCCGCAGGATAAGCACTCGCAGAATCAGCCAACCAATACAGGCTGTCGCGACGATTGACCGCCCCTACATATTTCTTTAACTCCGAAGCACGAAACCATGCATAAGACATATCATACCCTAATGTATCGGACAGCGAAAAACCGGTAGCCGCCAGTATCACCTTATTCCCCCGTTCTGCCAGACGCATAATCGCATTTCTATCGGTTTTCGTAAACTGAAAGCGCTGGGCAACGGCAAGTATGGCAAGAGGTTCGTCCGTCGTATCATTCTCAAAATTATAGAAAGTCCAATCATTCAAATAATAATCTCCCGGCCAGGAATCCGTCAGCACATCATCGAAAATAGCACATCCGAACGGCTGGTAATCATACCGGCTGAAAGTAGGATTCCACACAAACTTCTTCGGCAGGTTATATTCCACCAGAAACATGACAGCCAGAAAGAGCATCATAGCGAGAATAAACCAACGACTGCCTTTCATACCCCACCTCCTTCTACCATTTCCTTCTGAAAGGCTTGCATCTCACGATAAAGGACAACGGTTGCTTCAAAGTTACCATAGCGAACGCGAAGAAAACGATTGGTCAATTCACGGAAAGGAGTCTTCAGGGTGTCAATCTTTATTTCATAAATATACTCGGTCGGCGTCTTATAAGGTTGCCAGTCTATTTTCCCGGCGTCACTCAAAAACTTCAAGGTCTGAAGATAAAGCAGTCTCACTGCTTCCCGGTAATCATTGCGGAAAACGGCCGCGTCTATCTCTTTCTGAAAATCCACGCCATAGATGGTATCCTCCTCCACGCAGTAGGGCAAAGTTCTTTTCGAACGCATAAACAGTTCCGGACGCTTCTTATAGATAAACCAGACAATCAATAATAGCGCAACGACAAACAACGCAACCAAGATCGTTTCCGTATATTTTTCAGCAAATGTGCTACCGAATATTTTCTGCAACAACTTACCCAACCACAAATTAAGCCACGCAATGAGATCGAACTCAGGCGTGATTAATTCACGGTTATAATCATACTCCGGTTGACCTTGCCAATAGGCAACGGTGAGCGAGTCATAAACGATCGTATCGGCTGGTGCAGTCATCCGATCGTACTATCAAAGATTATCGAAATTATCAATGTCTTCTTCCACAGAAACACTGTCCACCACTTCGGAAGCATGTCCGTATTGATAAGCCAGGCCGATAATGGTGAATATGGTAGAAAGATACATTCCGAAAGCCTGTAGAATCCCCATTAAATAGAGGAAGAAATTATAAACGGGAGAGATGGTAACCGCACTTCCACTATCACTCATAGCGAAAAAGTATTTCACAATAGTAGCCACATACCAAGGCAGCATTGTGATACCTTGCAGGATACCGCCAATCAATCCCATTATCAAAGCAATGAGAAAAACACCGCCCCAAGTCGCAAATCCTAAACGGTACGTCTTTTTGAATGCTTCCCAGATACCGATATTTTCAAATAAATAAATCGGCGAAAACAAAGACAGAGGAATCACACAAGCCACCAGCATCGGAAGAGTGAGAATCAAGGTGAAAGGAGTAAGAGCGGCCAACAACCCCATAACCACACATAGGATAATCATTATCAATATACCGAACAAGGTAAGTTTCAACAACCGGCCCACATTTTTAAACAACAGAGATTTCAAAGAAGAAAGGGTAACTCCTTCCAAGCGCTCTTCACGTTCATTGTAGGTCTTGATCAGTGCATAAACCAGTGAGGTAAGGATAACAGAGCCGATGAGGTAACAAATTATAGTCAATCCGTAATTCACCCAGAACATCGTTCCGAAATCTGCCAAAGGATTGGCAGCGCCGGCCTTAACCCCCATCGTGATAACCATAGAGCCATTCATCAGCCCATTCAGGCTCAATGCCTGAATCAGACACAAGGGCAATATCAGATACGTGGCAAACTTGAACAAAGGTTTCCAGTTCTCCTTTATAAAATCAAATGAAGCGTTCATCTTATCCCCGAAAGAACGCTTTACATACATTGCTACTTTAGCTTTTTGTGACTCCATGTTGTTTTCTATTTGGTAAATAAATATAGTAGAAGATAATAAATGCAAGTGAAAGCAGAATGATACCTAACCGGAATACCGTTGGAAACTCGGTATGACGCGTAAGGAAACCTTCTATAAAACCCGCCATGATAAATACCGGAACGGTTCCCACAACTATTTTCAATCCCCTCTTGGCTCCCCGCCGGAAAGAAGCGGTGCGCGAATAAGTACCCGGAAACAGCCAGCCATTTCCAAGTGCCAGTCCGGCAGCACCTGCCACAATGATCGCCCATATCTCAAGCGTACCGTGCAGCCAGATGGCCAGCATAGATTCGGCCAACAGTCCCTCTCCGTAAAAGAAAGTCTGAAAAGCCCCTACCATGATTCCATTGGAAAGCAACATATACCCTGTTCCGAAACTGGTCAACAATCCCATCGCAAAGCAATTGAAAGATACCATGATATTATTCAGCGTAATGCCCAAGAACATAGGCATCTCCTCCGAACCGTTATATACCGCCATCGGTTCACCGTTAGCTATATTTTCAAGTGTCATATCCACATAGCCATTGCCCAGAATCAACCGGACAAAGTTCGGATCATTCCAAGCCGAAATGATACCTATCACAACACTGGCAGCGAAAATGAGAAAAGATACCAACAATTCCTTACGGGCATCATGCATCGTTTGCGGCACTTCCTGCGTCCAGAAAGTAATAATCCGAGTCCACTTTTCGCGCTTATTGCGATAAATCACATTGTGCAATGCAAAAGCCAGATTGTTGAGATAAATGGTGATACGGGAAGAAGGATAATGGGTCTGTGCAAAAGCTAAATCGGCGGTAAGTTCCGTATATGCGTCGGCCAGACGGTCGGGATTAAACTTATCAGCTTTCTCCACCACCTTCTCTGTCTCTTTCCATTTTTCAATGTTCCGGCGAATAAACGTAACTTCTTTCATCGTTTAAGGGATTCGAATAGAAGTTTTGTCCGAATCCGAAGCAAAAGTAAGAGATTTATGATATATTTGCAACGGAATCACAAAAATGTTTAAAAAGAAATGGCAGAATCCACTATTATTACAGGACAGTTTGTACGTATCAGCCAGACACCGGCAAGTATAGGCGAACGTATGCTGGCTCTGATTATAGACTATTTCTTCCTGTTCATTTATGTAATAGGATTTAGTGTTACTCTGTCTTATCTTAGGATTCACGCTTATTCCGGCTTTTCATTCTTCTTTCTTTTTGTGATTGTTTACCTGCCGGTACTCTGTTATTCGTTGTTGTGCGAAGTCTTCAATCGCGGGCAAAGTCTGGGAAAACGTCTGCTGAATATCCGGGTGGTGAAAGCTGACGGATCCACGCCGAGTCTTAGTTCTTATCTGCTGCGTTGGCTTCTCTTTCCTATCGATTTGCCGATCACAGGCGGATTGGGAGTTATCGTCATTTTATTGACTAAGAATCATCAGCGTTTGGGTGATCTGGCCGCCGGAACAATGGTCATTAAAGAAAAAAATTATCGTAAAATACAAGTCAGTCTCGACGAATACGACTACCTGACCAAAGGTTACCATCCGGTATATCCTCCGGCAGCCGATTTATCACTGGAACAAGTGAATGTAATTAATAAAACGCTCTCTTCTGGAAGTAAAGACCGTGCCCGGCGTATACGGCAAGTGGCTGACAAAGTACGTACACTCCTATCCATAAAGCAGACAGAAGGAAGTGACGAGAAATTTCTACAAACGCTGTTGAGGGATTATCAATATTATGCCTTAGAAGAGATATGATAAAAGAGTAGTAAGTAGTTAAGTAGTAAGTAGTGAGTAGTTAAGTAGTAAGTAGTGAGTAGTTAAGTAGTAAG
>ENA-OPBO01002415-OPBO01002415.1-human-gut-metagenome-genome-assembly--contig:-NODE-2415-length-11083-cov-3.611081_pt1 | contig 11083 bp, 9 predicted proteins | sample MGYA00241071_ERZ501458 | MGnify/ENA primary metagenome ERZ501458 (study PRJEB25962, sample SAMEA2042509) | human gut metagenome | biome: human gut; feature: human-associated habitat; material: faeces...
GTTCTCCCCGCAGCATTTCCAGCGTGACAGCCGGTTCTCCGGCCAGCTGGTGCCCCTGGGAGAAAACCGCCATCAGGCGGTCCCGGCAAAGCGGCATCCACTCCAATGTACGGGCCGTACCCCCCGCATCGATGCAAAAATCCGCCTCATGGGCCTCCATCGCTCCGGCAACGGTATCCTCGTCCCCCTCCCGGATCACGACCTCCACCTGCGGGTAATCCCGCTGAAATCTGCCTGCAATCGCAGGCAGCCAGTATGCCGCCACGCTGGGAAAGGCGATCACGCGGACCTTTCCGGTGTCTGCACCTTTGATTTTTGCGATGGTCTGTGCCAGGGCATCATTGGTGCTCAGCAGCCGCCGGATCGCAGGCAGCAGCATCTCCCCTTCCGCGTTGGGCACAATACCGGAAGGGGTACGCACCAGCAGGGGAAACCCCACCTCTTCCTCCAGCGACTGCATCATATGGCTGATCCCCGACTGGGTATAGCCCAGCTCTTCCGCCGCTTTGGAAAGGCTCCCCAGCTCCACGGCCCGGATAAATGCCTCATATTTCTTGATATTCACAGCACACGCTCCCTGCGTCCGGTCCGGCTTCATGCCGCTTTTGCATATCGGTCAGTACAAATCGTATGATCTCAGTACCATGGTACAGGACTCCCCGTAAAAAGGCAAGTATTTTTTCTGCAGATACCCACATGTTTCCATCATTTCGCAGAGCGCAGGCCCCGGATTCCGCATGCCAGTTTGGGCCTGTCCGGTTCTGCCCTGCGGATTGTGTGCATAGGGTTTTTATGAGGGGAGGAATGTGAAATGACCATTCATGTGGTGAAAGCCGGCGAAACCGTCGGCAGTATTGCGGAATTCTATGGTGTGGACCCGGCCCGCCTGGCTTCGGACAACGCTGTACCTGCCAGCGGCGCGCTGGCGGTGGGACAAACCCTGGTGGTGCGTTTTCCCCGTCTGGTCCACGCCGTCCAGCCGGGTGAGACACTATACGCCATTGCGGACCGCTACGGGACTTCGGTCCGGTCTCTGTGGCAGAACAATTTCTTTTTAGGAGGAAGCACTTCTATCCAGGCCGGTGAAACGCTGGTGATCTCCTATTTTGATAATAAACTGGGCACCGCCTCGTTCAATGGCTATGCCTACCCCTTTATCGCCTCGTCTCTGCTGGATGCGGAGCTGCCCTATCTGACGGAACTGACTCCCTTTACATATGGCATCCGGTCAGACGGCAGCCTGCTGCCTCTGGAAGACGACGCCCTGCTTTCCGCTGCACGGCAGCGGGGCGTCCGCCCCGTGATGCACCTCTCCTCTCTGACCGAGACTGGGCAGTTTGACACGGAACGGGGGTCTCTGATCCTCACTGACGCATCGGTGCAAAAGCGCCTGATCCTGGAAGTCCAGCAAACTGTCCTCCGGCGGGGATACGCCGGTGTGGATGTGGACTTTGAGTACCTGCCCGGTACGCTGGCCGATGCCTATGCCGCCTTTTTGAGCCGGCTGCGGCGGCTGCTGTGGTCCCAGGGCGCCTTCCTCTGGGCGGCGTTGGCTCCCAAGACCTCCGCCGACCAGCCGGGTCTTTTATATGAAGGGCATGATTATGCGGCCGTTGGTGCCGCGGTGGACGCGGTTCTGCTGATGACCTATGAGTGGGGCTACACCTATGGTCCGCCCATGGCAGTGGCACCGCTGCCCAATGTCCGGGCGGTGCTGGACTATGCCGTCACCGCCATCCCGCCAAAAAAAATTCTGCTGGGCGTCCCCAATTACGGCTATGACTGGCCCCTTCCCTTCCTCCGCGGCACCACCCAGGCTCAGTCCATCTCCAATGAGCAGGCCATCCAGCTGGCCCTTTCCCACAACATTGCCATCCAGTACGACGAGACGGCACAGGCCCCCTACTTCCACTATGCGGATGCCGACGGCACCGTCCATGAGGTCTGGTTTGAGGATGCCCGCAGCCTTTCCGCCAAGCTGCGCCTGATTGCGGAATACGGTTTCCTGGGGGCCGGTTTCTGGAATCTGATGCGGCCCTTCGCCCAAACCTGGCAGGTGGCCGCCTCCCTGTACAACATTCCATGAACCCTCAGTTCCGGGGCCGGGAGTCCTCTTGCTCCAATAACCGTACCCCGGCGGATTTTTCCCAGCTTCGCGGCGGGCCTGCGCAGCTCAATGGCTGTGCGGACCCGCCGCATGCGCTGTTTTGCAAAGATCCGTTCACACATTTTTAACTGGCATCCTTATTTACTTTTTAAAGTTGTCAGTGTATAATAGGGCTATCATTTCATCCTGGAAAAGGGGGAACGCCCATGCGGCAAGCAGTTGTACCCGCGCAATATCTGCAGATTGCTCTGGACCTGGCCTCCCGCATCGCGGGCGGGGAACTGCCCGAGGGCACCCGTATCTACGGCCGTTCGGTGATGGCGTCGGAGTACAGTGTATCTCCGGAGACCATCCGCCGGGCCCTCAGGCTGCTGGCGGACATGAAGGTGGTAGAGGTCAAGCCCCAGAGCGGCGCTGTGGTCCTCTCCGCCGACAATGCCCGACGCTACATTGAAACCTTCGAAGAGGACGCGGATGTTCACGCCCTGCAAGTCCAGCTCAAGGAGCTTTTGGGGAAATATACGGAGCTCAACCGGCGGATGACGGATGTGGTCTCCGCGCTGGTCAAGAGCCGGGATACCTTTTCCGCCGCGGAGGGCCCCCTCCCCAACTACGAGGTCCCAGTACCCAAAAACTCTCCCCTGATCGGCAAGAGCATCGGCTCTCTGAAATTCTGGCAGTCCACCGGCGGAACCATCATCGCCATCCGCCGGGGACAGACCGTCATTCTCTCCCCAGGTCCCTATGCAGAACTCTATGACGGAGACGTCATCATCCTTGTGGGCAGTCCCGCCGCCGCGGAGGCCGCCCACCATCTGGTCACAGCAAAGGAGTGAAGTACCAATGATTCAATTTGAACACGTCTGCAAAAGCTACGGCAAGACCCCCATTTTGAAGGACCTGAACTTCACCATCCCCGATGGACAGTTTGTGGTTCTCATCGGCCCCTCCGGCTGCGGCAAAACCACTACCCTCAAAACCATCAACCGTCTGATCGACATTGATTCCGGCACCATCTCCATCGACGGCAAGGACATCCACTCCCAGGACAAGGTAGAACTGCGCCGCCACATCGGCTACGTCATCCAGCAGATCGGCCTGTTCCCCAACATGACCGTGGCCCAGAACATCTGTGTGGTGCCCCGGCTTTTGAAGTACGACAAGCAAAAGCAGGCAGACATCGTCCAGAACCTCCTGAAAATGGTCGGCATGGAAAACCAGGCCAACAAATATCCCTCCGAGCTCTCCGGCGGCCAGCAGCAGCGGATCGGCGTTCTGCGGGCACTGGCAGCCTCTCCCCCCATTGTGCTGATGGATGAGCCCTTCTCCGCCCTGGACCCCATGACCCGGGAAACCCTCCAGGACGAGGTGAAGAATATTCAGCAAAAGCTGGGAAAGACCATCGTCTTTGTCAGCCACGACATGGGCGAGGCGCTGAAGCTGGCAGACACCATCATTTTCATGGAGAGCGGTCAGGTCGTCCAGATGGCCTCTCCCGAGGAGATGCTGGAGCACCCCGCCAACGATCTGGTGCGCAACTTCCTGGGCAAACACACCCCGGAGTCCTCCGCTCCTTCCAAGGTGGAGCACTTTATGCGCACCAACGTTCTCACCGTCAAGCGGGACCGGGGCGTTCTGGAGTGTGCCGAGCGTATGGCCCGGGGCAGCGTGGATACGCTGCTGGTCACCGATGAGACGGGCCGGTATGTGGGCACCGTCTCCATCGGCGACATCCGCCACTGGGGCCGAGAACTGACCAGCATCGAACCGCTGGTGCGGCAGACCGCCCGGACCGTCCGGGTGGGAGATGAAGCCAAGGAGAGCTTTGACTACCTGCTGGACTCCGGCGCCAACTATGTGGTGGTCCTCAATGAAGACGACACCATTGCCGGCATTGTCACCAAGACCAGCGTCGCCCGCTCCGTGGCGGAGAACCTCTGGGGGGATGCCAAATGATGGAGACTTTGCGGACCCTCTTCCAGGACTACGGCGCCGAGCTGGTGACTGCCATCGGCCAGCACACCGCGTATGTGGTGGTGTCCGTGGCTATTGGCTTTGTGGTGGGACTGCTGGCGGGCATCCTGCTCTCCCGGGTCCCCCGGTGGCTCTCCGGCATCATCATTCCCGTGCTCTCCATCTTCCAGACCATCCCCGGCCTGGTGTTCATCGGCGTGCTGTTCATCTGGTGGGGCAACATCTATCCCACCGTCATTGTGGCATTGAGCGTATACGCCATGTTCCCGGTGCTGAAAAACACCTACACCGGCATTCTGGGGGTGGAGGGCAAGTACATCGAAGCCGCCAAGGGCTGCGGCATGTCCTCGCTGCAGACGCTGGTGAAGGTGGAACTGCCACTGGCCATGCCTACCATCGTGGCCGGTCTCCGCATGGCGGCCATCTACACCGTTTCCTGGGCGGTACTGGCCTCCATGATCGGTCTGGGGGGCCTGGGCAACTTCGTCTATCGGGGCACCTCCTCCAATAACAACACCCTCATCCTCCTGGGCGCCATCCCGGCAGCTATCCTGGCCATTCTCTTCGGCGCCGTCATCGACGTGCTGCAAAAGAAGGTCACGCCCAGAGGGCTGAAAAAGGAGGTGGGCAGATGAGCTGGGACGTTATCTTTGAACACCTCTTCATCGTGCTGGCCGCCAGCATCTTGTCCATCGCCGTGGGCTTGCCCCTGGGCATCTGGGCCTATGTGTCCCGGCGGGCCCGGCCCGTGATTCTGCGGATTGTGGACCTGCTGCAGACCATTCCCTCCCTGGCGCTGCTGGGCATCATCATGGTGGTGCTGGACCCCGGCAAGCTGACCGTCATTATCGGCATCACCCTCTACTCCCTGCTGCCCATCGTCCGCAATACCTGCCTGGGTCTTCAAGAAGTGGACCCCGGCGTGAAGGAGGCGGCTCGGGGCATGGGCATGAGCAAGCCCTACCGGATTCTCATGGTGGAATTTCCGCTGGCCTTCCCTACGGTCTTTACCGGCATCCGCATCGCCGTGGTCAATGCCATCGGCACCGCCGTGTTCGCGGCGTTCGTGGGCGGCGGCGGCTTGGGCGGTGTCATCACCCAGGCCATCCGCATCTCGGACATGGGCATGATCGCCCTGGCCACCGGTGTTCTCATGGTCATCGCCGTGGTGCTGGACCTCATCATGAGCTGGTTTGAAGGGCAGATGCGTAAATCCCGGGGCGGATCCAAGAAAATGTGGATTCCCGTTGCGGCCATTTTGCTGGCGTTCTGCCTGCTGCTGCCCTATGGCAGGGGCTCTACCGGTGACATTTTACTCTATGACGGCGACTACTCCGAGACCCAGCTGATGCACCACATGGTGAAGATGCTGGTGGAGGATCAGACAGACCTGACCGTCACCATCCAGGACCAGATGTCCCAGGTAAACAACTGGAACGCCCTGAAAGACGACGATCATACCTGTGACCTCATGATCTCCTACGACGGCACGCTGCTGACCACCTTCTTCCATCAGGACACCCCCGATGTACCAGAGGGCATGACCATTTACGACTATGTCAAGGAAAAGGCCCTGGAGGACTATGATCTCCACGTGCTGGGCAAGCTGGGCTTTGAGAACACCTATGCCATCGGTGTCCCGGAGGAACTGGCGGAGAAATACGATCTGGAGACCATCAGCGACCTCATCCCCATTGCGGACCAGCTGGTCTTCGGCGCCGAGCAGGAGTTCTTCACCCTGGAAGGCAGCATGAAGTACAATCCCTTTGTGGAGTATTACGGCCTGCACTTCAAGGACTACAATCCCGTAGACATGGGCCTCAAGTACGCCGCCATTGAAAACGGCAGCTTCGACGTGGCCGTGGTCTACACCACCGACGGCCTCAACCGGAAGGTGGGCCTCAAGGTTTTGGAGGATGACAAGAGCTTCTTCCCTGACTACTACGGTGTCTTTGTGGTCCGGGATGATATTCTGGAGCAGTATCCGGAACTGGAAGGCATTTTGGAAGAGCTCACCGGCAAGATCTCCACCGAGCAGATGGCGGAGATGACCTATCAGGTGGACGTACTGGGCCGCACCGTGGACGACGTGGCCCAGGAGTTCCTGGTGAGTCAGGGATTGCTGAGCGCGTAAAAACCTGATACCATGGTTTCCGGGGGAAAATTCCCCCGGAAACCTTTTTATTTTCCGAAACCCACATTCTTTTTCCCCGTCTGAGTCAGTGAAGAGAGAATGAGGAAAGGAGGCGGTCCCCATGGAGGACAGCGACATCATCCAGTTATACTGGGACCGGTCGGAGCGGGCCATTGCGGAGACCTCCGGCAAATACGGTCCCTTCCTCCGCCGCATCGCCTGGAATATCCTCCACAGTCACGGCGACGCGGAGGAATGTGTCAACGACACGTATTTTCGCACCTGGAACGCCATTCCCCCTGCCCGGCCAGCGGCATTCCGGGCCTGGCTGGGGCGCATCACCCGAAATCTCAGTCTGGACCGCTGGAATCAGGAACGCGCCCAGAAGCGGGGCGGCGATGAGACAGCACTGTTGCTGGGAGAGCTGAATGAATGTATTCCCGCCCCCCACCGCACAGAACAGCATTTGGAAGATCAGGCCTTGGCAGATCTTATCAGCGCCTTCTTACGCACGCTTCCCCGGGAAAACCGGGTGATCTTCCTACGGCGCTACTGGTATGGTGAGAGCCTGGAGGCCATTGCCTCCGGCCTTGGGTGCAGCAGCGGAAAGGTGAAGTCCTCCCTCTTCCGCACCCGTGGAAAGCTCAGGACCTATCTGGAACGAGAGGGGGTATCTCTGTGAAGGCACGGCATCTTTTTCAGGTATTGGGGCTCCTGGACGAGGACCTTATCGACGAGGCATGGACCTATGCCCCCACCGTGAAAAAAGCATCCCTCTTCCGGCGGAAACCCTGGCTGCGGGGCCTGAGTGTCGCCGCCTGCTGTGTGCTGGTGTGTACGTTTGGCTTTTTCTATCTGGTGACCGGCGGATTCCGGGGTATGGGCTCCAGCGCACCGAAAACTTCCGAGGGCGCCGCTCCCGAAATCGCAGCCGATGAAGCTGACAGCGGTTTCGGGATGGATTTTTTGTCCTATGCCGGGCCGGTGCTGCCCCTGACCACGCTGGAACATAACTCGCTTCTCACGGCGCAGCGGTCCATCACCTGGGACTTCGCCCCGGGCACCAACGAAGACGGCACGCCCCGCCAGTGGGGCGCACAGGTGACAGACCGCTACACCCTCACCAATCCCACGGACGGTGGCATCTCTGTCACCGCCCTGTACCCCCTCGTCGGCAGCTTGCAGGGCCTTGGCTCCATTTCCCCTGAAATCACGGTGAACGACAGCACGGCGGAGGCCGCACTGTACGCCGGCGGCTATGCCGGGACCTTCGGCGATGCAAATGACGCAGACGGCTCCACCAACAATCTGGCTGGGCCGTACAGCTGGGAGGACTATGCCGCGCTGGTGTCGGATGAGAGGTATCGTGCCGACGCCCTGGGCAGCGGTCCGGAATTGAACACACCGGTGACGGTGTACCGCTTCTCCCATTTCTCTGCTCCCCATGAGACCTACCAGGCCGCCACCCAGGCGGTGGAATTCACCATCGACGAAGGTTCCACCGTCATCCTCAGCTATGGCTTCAACGGCCTGACCCGGGACCCGGAAACCGGGTGGCGGCAATATGATTACTTCGTCCCCGACGGCATTCAGAAGGAATCAGAGCAAAAGCTCCTGGTCGTTCTGGGAGAAGACCTCAGCGGCTACACCCTTCAGGGCTATGCCACCGGCGCCTGTGAAACCCCCATCGACGGTGTTTCCTGCACCGTCACCCGGGAGGAGACCACGTTGAACACCGTACTGGCGGAACTATGCCGGACAGAACTTGCGCAGCTCGAAGATCGATCCCCGTGGCCACAGCTTCTCTCCCTCTATGAGAAGGCAGCCGCAGAGCTGCTGACCGTGTATGGCCCTCTTTCCAGCAATCCCACGGACCGCTACAGCGACGGCCGGCTGGATGACCTGCTGGGCGAGGCACTGTTTATGGACCGGGTATTGTATCTGGCGGTGCCGGTAGCCGTCCCAGCCGGGAGCAGTACAGAGCTCTCCGTTACCTTCTGGAAAGAACCCAGCTACGACTTTGGCGGCTCCGGCACCGGCCGGGAGGGGCTCCAGGGCTTTGACTTGCTGACCACCGCCGGTTCCGCCCTGGATTTCACCGGGCAAACCACCGCCATCGTCCATGCAGACGGTGTGGAAATTCTCGGTCAGGATCTGGGAAGCAGTCTGGAGGACGGGCCGGGTTCCGTCTCCCTGGACCTGGCAAAAGACATGTACTTCCTGGAAATCCATTTCCGGGAAACATCCTGATTTTTCAATTTTCAAAAGCAGCGAGCCGGCGCAGGAGCCTCCCTGCACTGGCTGGCTGCTTTTGCATTTTTCTCCGGCTGTCTCTGTCAGCGGCGCATTTTGATAAATTTCACATCTTTTGGTAGACAAGCGCAGCTTTTTGTCGTATACTTTTTCCAACATAAAATGATATTATTATCATTTATAATTGCAATAAGCAGATTGAATATTCAAAAATTCATAGAGGAGGCGCGTTCTATGTCTGAGAGCTATGCTGGAAAGATCAACCGGAAGCTGCTGAAAAAGCGGCGCATCATCAACGCGGCCGCCGGCCGGGAGCCTGCGGACCTGGTTTTGAAAAATGCCACCTATGTGAATGTGTTCTCCAATGAACTGTGCACCGCCGACATCGCTGTGGCGGAGGGTTTGATTGTAGGCATGGGGCAGTACAGCGGCACCCAGGAAGTAGACATGACCGGCAAGATCGTCCTGCCCGGTTTTCTGGACGCCCACATCCATCTGGAAAGTTCCCTGGTCACCCCCAAGGAATTTGTCCGGGCCGTTTTGCCCCACGGCACCACCACCGTGGTGACAGACCCTCATGAGATTGCCAACGTCATGGGCACCGACGGCATCGAGTACATGCTCCAGGCCACGGAGGGACTGCCGGTGGATGTGCGGTTCATGCTGCCCTCCTGCGTACCGGCCACACCGCTGGATGAATCCGGTGCCGTGCTGGACTACCGGGCCATCGACTCCTTCTACGACCACCCCCGGGTACAGGGTCTGGCGGAAATGATGAACTTTGTGGGCACCATCGCCGGAGACGACCAGTGCGTGGAAAAGATCGTGGCAGCCCAGGCGCACCACAAAAAAATCGACGGCCACGCCCCCGATCTGGTGGGCAACGACCTCAATGCCTACATCGCCGCCGGCGTCTACTCCGACCATGAGTGCCATGACTTGAATGACGCCATCGCCAAGCTGGAGCGGGGACAGTTCATCATGATCCGTGAGGGCACCGCCGCCCGGAATCTGGACGCGCTGGCACCGCTGCTGTGCGACAAATATTCCGAGCGGTGCATGTTCTGCACCGACGATAAGCACCCCAACGATCTGCTGGAAAAGGGCCACATCGACTACATTGTCAAGCGGGCCATCGCTCTGGGCGCCGACCCCATCACCGCCGTGAAGGTGGCCTGCCATAACGCCGCCCGGTATTTCCTGCTGAACAACCGGGGCGCCATCGCCCCTGGCTATCTGGGCGATTTTGTCATCATCGACAACTTCCAGTCCTTTGAGATTCAGCAGGTCTACAAGCGGGGCGAGCTGATGGTGGACCACGGCCAGGTCCGGGACTTCCCCGCCCCTGCCATTGAACCTTATCTGACGGAGCGGGCCCACAATACCTTCCATGTGGACCGCCTGACGGCGGAGGACTTCACGGAAGCTCGTCCCCGGGGCATCATCGGCATGGTGAACGGCGAGATCACCACCGTGGACGCCGGATATTCCGACCGGATCGACGTGGAGTACGACGTATTGAAGATCGCCGTGGTGGAGCGCCACAAGAACACCCACCACATCGGCATCGGCTTCCTGCAGGGCTACGGCCTCAAGTCCGGCGCCGTGGCCACCTCTATCTCCCACGACTCCCACAACATCATCGTGGTGGGCACCAGCGAAGCCGACATGGCCGCGGCGGCCAACCGGGTGGTGGAACTGGGCGGCGGCATCGTGGTCTGGGACGACGGCGCTGTCCAGGCGGAAGTCCCCCTGCCCATTGCCGGCATCATGAGTGAGGAACCGCTGATCACCGTCAACGAAAAACTGGAGGCCGCCAAGGAAAAGGCCTTCGCTCTGGGCGTGGGCCGGGGCATTGATCCCTTCATGACGCTGAGCTTCATGGCACTGCCGGTGATTCCCTCCCTGCGGATCACCACCCGTGGCGTGTTCGACGTCACCAGCCAGAGCTACGTATAAATGGAATCTTCCAAGCATTAGCACTCCGGCACGTGGAGTGCTAATGTTTACAATTCGTTCATTTTCCTGTCACACAATTTCCGATTTTGGTCTCTATCATAATACTTGTAAAAACGAACAGGAGCTTTTCAAGCAGCACCTGTTCCCATCCGGCGGCATCCTGATGATCCATAACCGCCGAATCAATTCCGGATCATGTGGTAATTTTTTAGGAGGAATTGATCATGTTTGAACTGAGACCTTATCGCAGAAATTCTATTAATGTCTGGAACCCCTTCTCTGAAATGGAGGAAATGGAAAAGCGGCTGTTCAACAACAACTTCTTCTCCAATGCGGATCTGGCGGAATTCAAGACCGATATCACGGATGAAGGCAACCATTACCTGCTCAAGGCCGATCTGCCCGGCTTCAAGAAGGAGGACATCCACCTGAATCTGGACGGCGACACCCTGACCATCCAGGCCGAGCGTCACTCCGAGCATGAGGACACCAACAAGAAAGACAAGTACGTCTGCTGTGAGCGCTCCTACGGTTCCTACAGCCGTAGCTTTGATGTTTCCGGCATCCGGGCTGACGAGATTTCCGCCAGCTACGAAGGCGGCGTTCTGGAGCTGAAGATGCCCAAGAAGGAAGCCCAGGCTCCCGCCAGCCGTCAG
>ENA-OPBO01002416-OPBO01002416.1-human-gut-metagenome-genome-assembly--contig:-NODE-2416-length-11082-cov-5.686678_pt1 | contig 11082 bp, 2 predicted proteins | sample MGYA00241071_ERZ501458 | MGnify/ENA primary metagenome ERZ501458 (study PRJEB25962, sample SAMEA2042509) | human gut metagenome | biome: human gut; feature: human-associated habitat; material: faeces...
AATCAATGCCGCCCGCCTTGTCGATCTCCTGAACGAGCAGATTGTTCCCCATTTTGGAGCCGCGTGCTTTTCCCAGCAGGTGAATCTCGCCGTCAATAACGGAAAGCGCGGGCTTGATATTCAGTACCCCTCCGGCGAATGCGGCTGTCTTTGAAATGCGGCCGCCCCGCTTGAGGTATTCGAGGGTATCTACCAGCGCCACAACAACGATTTTTTTCTTCTCTTCCTCCAGTGCCTGCGCAGTTTCCTCTGCGGTCATTCCTGCATCCAAGAGGCGGAACGCAAGCTCCACCAGAATCCCTGTTCCCATCGCTGCGCTGGTACCATCTACAACATAAATGTTTTCATAATCCGCCGCCGCGATCATGGCGCTTTGATATGTGCCGGAAAATTTGGATGCAAGGGTAATAACAACGGCTGATTCGCCCGCCTGCCTTGCCTTTTCAAATTCCTTTATAAAGGCGTCCGGCGTTGCCTGACTGGTGGTGGGCATCACATCGCTTTCGACGAGCTTCTCGTAGAATGTTCTGTGGTCAATGGTTACGCCGTCGATGTATTCCTCCTGACCGAAATGAACGGTGAGAGGCACCGTATAGACCCGCGCCTTGATCTCGGGAACCAGATCCGCGGTGGAATCCACAATGATCCTTGTTTTCAATTTCTTCAAGCCTCCTGTTTCCCGCTGCTTTGGGCGATTGCGTTCAAGCTTCTGCTGATGGCGGAAAGGCTACGGTAAAGTGCCGCTCGTTCGTCCTCCGTGAGGGTACGGCTGACCGTATCGAGGACAGCGCCAATCTTCTCCGCGATCCTTTTTCCGACCTCCTGCCCTTTTTCGGTCAAGCGCAGAGGGTTTCTGTACCGTTTGACCCGGTCGGAATCCCGGACGATAAATCCGTTCGTTTCCAGATAGTCCAACGCACGGGAAATGGTCGCCTTGTCCTCCTCGCAGTGCTCGCACAGCTCCGCCGAGGTCACGCCATCCAGAGAATATATGTAGTACAGACAGGACACATGGGCGCTTCGCAGATGATAGACGGCCATCTCCTGATTTTTTATCCTCCGTATGTCGCGGCTGATCCGGTTGATCAAAACCGTAAACGTCTCAAATCGCTCCTGCATGGCTGCGCTCCTCTCTCACGAATGCTTTTGTTGAAATCTCAACGGTCAGACTATACCACATGGTTGTTGAAATGTCAACAGAAGAGTTCCGCACAGCCCATACTCTTTGATTGCATCCCACGGCGCGGGGGGCTCGGCGCGGTTTTCGTGTTGTTCATCGAGCAGAAAAGCGGGATGCGAGAATACCGCAAAGCCTCGCCGGATCAATCCGGCAAGACTTTGCTTTTGACCACATAAAATGCCACAGACAGATTTGGGACATATGGGGGGTGCGAGTCACAAGGTGTCAGGAAAGTAATTAGAATTGAGAGGAAACCGCTAAAAACGGCTAAAAAGTGCAGAAAAAATATTGCGGTAGCTCTTTGCCTCTTGCAGCGAAAAGAGAACAGCGCAGCGTCAAGGCGAAAAGCCCGTCCGCTGCGCTGTCCGATGTTCGCTTATGGGGTCATGCCAGCAGCTTTGATGTTTAGCCGTATGTCAGCCGGTCACTTCTTGCAGCGCCAGAGGAAGGTCACGATCTGACCGCGGGTGCAGTCGTTGCCGGAGCCGAACAGTCCGCCGCCGATGCCGGTGGTGATGCCCTTCTTCGCTGCCCACGCCACTGCGTCTGCATAGAAGGCCGTGGTGGAAACATCGCTGAACTCGGCTTTGTCGCTGACTGCGGGGCTGCTGGAGGCACGATAGAGGAAGGTCACGCTCTGCGCACGGGTGCAAGTAGCATCGGGACTGAACATACCCTCGCCGGTGCCGCCGGTGATGCCATTTTCAACGGCCCACGCCACGGCCTGCTCATAGAAGCTGCCGAGTTTCACATCGCCAAAGGCGGTGCCGGTGTTCTTGGGAGCGGGGCTGCCCGCCGCGCGCCACAGGAAGGTGACGATCTGCGCGCGGGTGCAGGGATCGTTGGGGCCGAACAGTCCATTGCCGATGCCGCCGGTGATCCCCTTCTCCTGCGCCCACTTGACCGCCTCGTAGTAGTAAGCGTTCGCGGGAACATCCTTGAAAATCTGCTCCGGAACCTCCTCAACGAAGCTGGCCTTGATGGTGACCTTGCCGCTGGGCATCTTGAAGGTGTACTTGCCGTTCTTCTCGGTGAGCTTCAGCGCGTCGCCGCTGCGGTCGAGCACCTTGAGCATTTCGAGCTCGTAGCCCTTGTCGGGCGTCGCGGTGATGGTCACGGTGTCGCCGTGGCTCGCGTTTCTGGGCGAAACGGTGATCGTACCGTTCTTGGTCTTATCCACGGTGATGGAGTAGCTCGGCGAGCTGCTGCCGCCGCCACCGCCTGTCATACCGCCTGTACCGCTATTGCGCAGAATCGTCAGCGTGTAGGTTTTAGCGCCGATCTTCACGACAATGTCGGTTGTGCCGCTGTTGGGGATGGCAACGGTTGCGCTGCCGCCGGTGGACAGATCCTGCCCGTTGATGCTCACGGGAGCGCCGTTTCCAGACACTGCTGTGACTAGCGTAGATGTTGCTCCGCTATCATTTTGCAGCGTATAGGTATAGTTCGTTCCGTTGGCGGTAAAATCGCCGAGCCCCACTGCCAGACCGTCAAAGGTCAAAAGGTCATCACCGGACACTGCGGCTCGCACCACTACGCGGGTGCCAAGCTGGGAGAAGGTGATTTTTTTCGCCTGGGAGGTTTCCCCGGGGATGGCACCGCCAATACCGGTCTTTTGCGTTTCCAGAACGGTCCCGGCAGCATCCAGCAGCGTGGCCACCAGCTCTGCGCTAGTCTGAGGCTGCAGGCAGTTGTTGCGCAGGGTAATGGCGGCGGTGCTGCGACCGTTGCCGTCGTTCCCCTGTGTCACATCCATCGTCAGCTGCTCTCCGGTGCGGGCCAGTGCGCCGGTCATATGGACGCTGGCCTCGCTGTCACTACCGTCATACTCCGGCAGGCGCTGATTGCTTCCCGTTCCACCGATCTGACCTTCCGCCCACGCCTCGGCGTACAGATAGGTACCCACATTGGGGATCTCGTTTTTGCCAATGGAGTTCATATACTTGCCCAGATCATAGATCAGGTCCAGTGTAAAGGTTCCCTGATCGATGCGGGCGAGGGCGCTCTCTCCGGAAACGGTGATTTCTTTACCGCGAACCGATACGCCGTTTGTGGTGCAGTCTACCACTGCAGATTTGGTATGCAGATCATCCGCATAGAACGCAAGCTTCACCTCGCGGCCCTTTCCGCCGGCCAGCGTGGCGGCAGAAGAATTATAGAGGGTCATGCGCACCGTGCGCTTGCCGGCGCTCTCCGCAATCACTTCCATTTGCGAGATGCCAATGTCGGGATAATCCAGATACACTGTGCCTGTTTCGTGGATGCCGCCGCCGGCGGTGATGGTATAGCTCGGGTCGGTCACGCTGGTTCCCACACGGTGCCAGACGGTAAGGGTGGTGCTTTCATTGGGCAGCAGTTTTCCCGTAAGGGTGGCGGGTTCCCCGTTGCCAAGGCGGACCGTTAGGTTTGTCACATCGTTCAGCCCGGTGTTGCGGATGGTAAAGCGAATGGGTGTCAGGCTGTTCAGCGCCAGCGTTGCATAATCCACACCGATCTGTTCCACTGCCACCGCATCGGTGATAAAATCAGAGGTAGCGGTATAGAGGTTCGTTTTCTCACCCGGAACGGTCACGCCGTTGATTACCTGCGGGTTTCTGTCGTCATACTGGGTGGCCTGAATGGCGGCCTGCACCTGATTGGGGCCGCTGACATAGGCATCAAAGTGGTCAGCCAGCGTACGATCCGGCAGCTCTGCCAGTTTCAATGGTGCGGAGAGTGTGTAGGTATTTGCGGCATGGCGCAGCTTGGCCGCCTTCAAAATGCCGTGATCTACCGCGCCGTTGGCGTTATTGACAGTCTCATTCCAGACGATGGTAAGATCATTGATGCTGCGATAATTCTCGCTGAGGGAAGCGAAGCGGAAGTCTCCGCCCACGACGGCGTTGCCGCTGCTGGTCAGGGCAGACAGAGAGCCGGGGAAGCTGTTGGACATGGTGCCGCTGCCGTCCACAGCCAACAGCTGGATATCGCTGCTGCCGCCTCGGACACTATGCCAACCGATGACAAATCGGTCATCCCCGATGCCAAAGTTGGCTGCAACGACCTGGGGGTTTTCGTCAAGATTGCTGTCACGGGTCGCCAGCATGGCTGTACCGGGATTTCCGTCAGCAGCCACAGTACAATAGGCGATCTCGTAGTCGGAGGTATCTCCGGCTCCGCTGCGGTCCAGCGAGTAAACCGCCATAGCGGTTCCGTTGGGCAGCATGGCCGCCTGCAACGCCTTCACGCTGCCAGTAGCACCGTTATAAAGCATTTGGGCCTTGCCCCAGGTGCCGCTGTCATAGCAACGGTACATGATACAATCTCTGGTCGTGAAGTTCAGCAGGTTGTTGCTGCCCTGCGTACCGGGATCGGGGGTGTAGACGCTGCGCCAGAACACGATGGCCTTGCCGTTGCCGCCTACTGCCGTGGCTGGGGCCAGATCCGGCGTGCCGTCTTCGGTTAGGCGGGTGGAAGTCCAGGTTGTGCCGTCATAGACGGACGCTACGATCTCCGTGCTGTTCATCAGCAGGTTTTGCTCTTCCAATGTCACGGGATCACCGGCATTTTTACCCGGTAGGTCGGTGCCCATGCGAACCCAAGCCGCCGCCGCGAAGCTTTCGGTGCCGGACAAAGAAACGCTCGTGTCGCCGTAGCCGGAGAACCCTGTGGGATCGTCAATTTGGCTGGAGATAGAATAGACGCCGCCATTGAGGGTGGAGAAATGCGCCCGGCTGTCGTAAATACTGCTGCTGTCGCCGTCGTTGATGTAGGCCAATACCTTCCCGTCATCGCTGAGCTGTGGATAGGATGTGGGGTTGGCGTTGGTCTGGATGTTTTCCAGCCCACTGGGGGAGTTCAGAGAGAACAGCATCATCCGCCGCTGGGGCTGGCCCCAGGTACGGGCATATTGCTCCAGATAGTCCCGGCTTTGGAGCGTTGCACTGGCAGAAGCCACCTGCATTCCGCTCTGGGCCGCCGCCATCCGCAGCGAGGCAAGGCTCAGTCCACTGGTGGCGTTATCCCAGTAGTCGTCGATCGTTCCCCAGTCATTAAAAGTCTTGGTGGCTCCAAGGCGTCCGGAGGCGATCACCGCCTCGTAGGAGATAAACAGGAAGGTGGCCACAAATTTGATCCCCACTTCGCTTTCGATCCCCAGGGCCTGACCGTTGATCTGGCGCTTTGTCGTGTCGGCAAGATAGGTGCGGGAAAGGAACTTATTCTGACTGTCCACATCCAAATTGCCGAATAGGCCGATCTTCAGCGCCACGACCGAATAGTCAAAGCCAATGCCGCCAAACGCGTGGACATAGGCGTTGATACGCAGCGTGGTCAAAAAGTCATTCACTGCCGTGGCTGTGGGATCGCTCCAGGCAAGCCCCTCGCCCTGCTGGCCATAGCGCACTGCGGTACGGAAATCCAGCTGAATGGCGCCGCCCAGCTCAAAGGTTGCTGTCAACGGCACGGGGCCAGCCATGGCGTTCACGCTGAAGGTGAAGCCCACACCAACGCCGGCGGTAAAGCCGCCGCCTACGGTAAAAACCTCCCACTCCTTTTTTTCGGCGTTATAGCGGATCTCCGCTTCGTAAAAGCCCTCCAACTGCAAGTTGAGATCCGTGTTGGTGACCTTGCCGGCTATGGAGTTGGCTTTGTATTCCCCCTTGGGATCATAGGTGCCCTTGGCCATCTGGCTCAGATCCCCGGTACCGGGCACGCCCACCTCCAGGTTCTGCGTCAGCACATTCGCACTCAACGCCACGCCGTCCTCGGAATAGTCCATGTCCTCCATCTCCAGCGTATTGTACCCGGCCCAAATCATGGCACGGAACACGGAGGGATCTTCGCTGGGGGTGATGATCATTTTGAACACGGAACTGTCCACCGGACCGTTCAGCTCGCCCAGCCGTCCGGTCAGCGCCTTGAGAATGTTACTATCGCCCACTTCGCCAAAGTTGTATTGACTCACTTCACTGGAGGAAGCCATCGTCGCCAGAATACCGGTGACGCGCTCATCCTCTGTCACCTTGGGTACTCGGGTCAGATCAACGACCCGGAAGGGCATTATTTTCTCTTGCAGCAGGCTGCCGTTCAGGCTCAGCTGCGTTTTCATACCCACATCCTTGCCGTCGGCGATCCATCCGGAGGTGGTCATGGTGGCCTCGGTGAGGGTCAGATCGTTTTCCGCTACGGGGATGGATGAGAAGGGATACTGCTTGGTACTGCTGCTCTGGGCGGCAGGAAGAACGCCGTATTCGTCCGCCAGCTTGAGACTGTAATTCTTCGCCTTGGCAATATCCTCGCCCCAGAGGAACATGGTGGTGTGCAGGCTTGCTGTTTTAAAGCTGCTGTTAGGGCCAATCTTCCCGGTCGAGCTGCGGACATCCACCTTCTGACCGTTGGCAAGACCGTAATCAACGCTTTGCGCCACAATAAAGGGTTTCTTTTTCTCCCCCGCCGGCACGCTCTCCAGAGAGACAACGCCCTCTGCGGTGCGCATTACATCGTCCACGCCCAGCTTGCCGTTGACGGTCAGCAGCAGCGGATAGTACTTGTCGCCGTCAATTTCGCTGATCTCCAGAATGTACTCCAGCTGATCCAGAGCGGAAAGCGCCGTGGTGTTGCTCTCGCCCTTTTCGGCCGACCAGAACTGGGTGGAATCCAGATAGACGGTTATATTTCCCGCCGCATCCGTGGTATAGGTGTCGCCGGTGATGCCGCTGACAAGTGCGTTTGCCTTGGAGCCCAGCAGAGCTGCCTGGCAGTAGCCTCCGTTTTTATAAACGCCGCCGCGAACGGTCACCGTCGTTTTCGCCAGCGGATCGCCGCCCGGTTTGATGAGCGTCACAGATGCCCGGGCGACTTGCCGAAGGCTGAAGGTATTCAAGGGATAAAGCTGCAGCTTTGTGGCATCCCGCTCACCGGAACGCAGATTTTCTTTATAGATGGTGCCCAGATAAATATCCTCGCCGGAGCCGGATCGCAGAGACACCTCACTGGCGATTCCGTTGGGCTCGTAAAGCGCCAGCACGCCATCACGGTTGGTCTTGACCGTTTTGGACGCACCTGTGCCGTCGGTGTATTGCAGCGTAGTTTCCGCCGCAGGCGTCAGCTGGAAGAGATAGAACTTATTTTGCAGCGTCTCCGCTGTCACCTGTACGGCGGCTTTCATGCCCGTGGCGGCATGGGTAGCCGTGACGGTTGCGGTGCCGTTGGCCCGGCCGGACAGCGCCATTTTGGTTTCGGGAAGGTAGGACTTAAAGGAGAAGTTTCTGATGTCCTCATACAGTCCGCCCTGCTTGTAGTTGACGGAAATGGCATTGTTGTTGTCGGAGGCCCACTCGATGCCGTCTTTAAAGGAGTTCCATCTGTACTTGTCATAGTTGATGCCGATGTACTCGATCAGCCCCAACTCCTGGCGCAGCTGCAAAATTTTATCTGTTTCGGTGGGCAGGGTGCCGCTGACCTTGGAGGTATTGTCCATGGTCAGCTTAGAAATCGTGTCTCCTTTGCCGTCCTGAACCTTCAGTGCGTCGGCATTGTAGACATACAGGGGGAAGGAGTCGGTGCTGGGAGATTCCTCACCAGGATTCTCCACGCTCAAAACCACCTGATAGGTGTCCTTTAGATTGTCGGCTTGCACACTCTGTAATTGCAGGGAGTAACTTCCGGAGGTGCCGGATAGGCTCTCTTTGTCCACCACTTTGGTGGTTTTGTTGTCCTCTGTGACCCGGGTAATGGTCAGCGTGGACTGTTGAGGGGCGCCGACAGTGGCATTTTCCACCGACCAGCCGATATTGACGGTGCCGTCGGTATCCTTGAGGTAAATGCTCCGGGGCGGTGTCAGCTTGGCCGTGGCAGGTGGTGCCTGCACGATGATCCAGGCAAGTGCCGACAGGCGGACGTTCTCACCCCCGGCGTTGGGGTGCGGCATGGAGACCCGCACCGTGTAGGCCGGGATATTGCCGTTGGAGAGCTTGGAGAGCACATTCTCTGGGATCCGCACGCTGTTTTTATCCTTGCCGGCGGTATAAGCCGCAACGGGCTTGAGGCCGCTCAGCGCCGCCTCATCCGCGTAGTTGCCCTCATACAGTTCGATCCTGTATTCGAACTCTTTGCCCTGTGCCATCAGCGCGGCGTTGGAGCTCCACAGCACGGTGGCGGGCTGATTTACCCGCGTCACGATGGACGCGCTGCCGGGAATCACCAGTGCCAGAGAATCGCCCGCCGTCACGGTATAGGGCTTTGACTCGCCCGTCACATCATCGGTAGTTTCCACAGTCCCGTTGTCCGCCGTAAAGGTAAAGATGACGCGTCCCACCTTGGCTCCTGTGGTGGTAACAACGCCGGTATCCTCGTTGATGGTGGCAATGAGCGGGTCACTGCTGCTCCATTTACCGGTGGTGTAGCTGGCCTGCTCACCGCTTGCCCCCAAAACCTGGGCCTGAAGCGTGGGGCGGGCGGGTTTGCCGAGGGAAATCGTATAGTTGGCGGGATCCGCTTCCGGGACGACCTTCACCGTGTGCGCGGAAACTTTCCTTTGCACCGTGAACTGCCGGGTCAGGGGAAGAACATTCACCCAGTTAGAGTTAGACTCGTCTCGCTCGCCCTCGTTGGCCTGCAGCGTCACCGTGTAGGTGCGGTCGAAATCAGAGGGTGGTGCGATTGCGTAGTCGCTAATGGTGAAGTCTCCGCTCTCTGTGTCCAGATAGACCTGCAGATGGATTGGTTCAACCGCGGAGCCGTACCTCAGCTCGAGACGGAAAGGGGCTTCCCTCGACTCTGTTCCTTCCGGGGTGTGATAATTGCTGTATTTGGTCTTGTAGGCCTCCGCCATGTTGGCGTTCATCGTGAACGATGCCTTGCCGTTGGCGTAGTCGGCGGTCAGTGCGGTGGGAGCGTTGCGCATCAAGACGCTCTTCAGCGTAACGTCGCTGATCGAGTCGCTTGGATAGAGTGTGGTATCCAGCGTATGGCCGAAAACATCTTCCACACCGGTCATACCATTGACGATGACCGTGGTGTTATCCACATCCTGCACAGGGTACCAGAGCATTGCCGTGACGCCGCAGCTGTTCATGGAAAGCTCAGCGGCGCTATACTCTTTGCCGTTGATGGTCACGCGGGCGTTGCTAAGCTCCACGAACTCGTTAAAGGTAACTGTGATGGGCACGTGCTGTCCGCTGGCATAGGCTCCCGCCTGGGCCGTGACGCTTTGAATGGTGGGCGCGTCCGTGTCCAACAGCTCGGCGGTGACGTTGCTGGTATTGACGGTGGCGGTGGCATATTGTTGGTCGTCAATTACACTCTTCATATACAGTCGGAAGGGCAGATAGTACTTCTGATCCCCTCTGTTTTGCGTGGTAGACTGCAGGGAGATGTTGACCGTTTCGCTCTTTTGAATCGTACAGTTCAGCGCTTTCGTTTTGTCGCGGCTGAGCTCCAGAGATGTTCCATTGAGCTTGTACTCCGTCAGATAGAACGGGGCATGGGGTTGTGTGGCACTATTATAGCCATACGGCGGATTGCCAGTATAGGAAGTTGCGCTGGTATCCCAGTCAAACTTGATGCTGGCGTCGATTTGGTATGGCTGATAAAATTTGGAGGAGCCGTCGGGAAGCACCGAGTTGCGGGCGCCCTCCAGAATTCCGATGGTATTGCTGAGCGCAACGAAGTTCTCATTGTTGGCGCCGTCGCCGACATTGTATCCATTCGCCAGCAAAGGAATATACATATCCCCCTGTATTGTGCCTTCACTTTTGTATGTTTCCTCATAGTCCGGCGCGGTCATTGATGTTTTTATTGCGGGGGCGGCAACCGTCTTTTTTAGCTTGAGCTGACAGTGGTCGGCATAACCGGCGCCGTCATAGAACACCAGATTTTCCGCATCGTAAAATTCGATCATCCCCAGCAGGTCGCCATAGGAATAAGAATTATCGTGCAAGGCTCCTTTGGTTTTAACCTTGACAGTGATTTGACAACCACCTAAACTGTGGACATCTACCTCATAGGTCAGCTTGTAGGACCCGTCGTCTTGGAGCTCCCCACTCTTCCCGCCTATCGAGACATTCACATCGGAGATATACTCGCTGAGCTGGCCTTTTTGAATGCGGTAGGAAAAGCCGACCGGTTTTCCTCTGTATACAGTAAAAGTCCCGGATTCCCAGCTGTTGTTTGCTTCTTTCCCCAGCGTTTGACTCATCATGCCGCGCATATCCACCGTCTCAACGCCCACAGGCGCTGTGGTGGTAGAGGCGGGATACTGCAAGCTGATGCCCTGCAGCTCCAGCTGCTCCATCAGGCTGTTGAGATTCTCCAGAGCTTCCCCGGTAAACTCCCTGCCGGAGAAATAAGTGTCCTTGATCCGCTGCAGCTCCTGTTCGATTTGGATCATGGTCTTCAAATCGCCCAGCGCCACCGGAGTCCCATCCACGTCGGCTATACGGGTGAGATCCGTGGCGGGATCTTCCAGCAGCTCCATGACAGCCGCCAGTGTCAACACCCGGCCGTCCAGCGTGATGGTTTGATCCACCTTGAAATTGCCGTCTTCATCCAGCAGCCCCAAAGCGTTCAGCATGGAAAGCACTTGGTCGCTGCTGCCGCCAGTCAGGGCGGAGAGCTGCTCCAAAATCGCCTGATTTTCCTCGGGTGTGTTGCCCAGCGAATCGCTCACCGCTGCAAACGCCGCTGTCGGCAGCATGGTCAGCACCATGCAGCAGACGAGCAGTATGCTAAGTACTCGTTTTTTCATTGGCTTTTCTCCTCCTGTTCGTGTCGGTTCGGTTTGTCCGCCCCGCCTTTTTTCTGGTTTTCTCTGTTTCTGAGCCGGAAGCACAGCGCGGTGAACGCTGCCGCCGCGGCAAAGGAGACGACGGCCACCAGCACATAGCCGCCCGCGTCCTCCCGCAGCAGCATCGCGCCGAACA
>ENA-OPBO01002444-OPBO01002444.1-human-gut-metagenome-genome-assembly--contig:-NODE-2444-length-10953-cov-6.932832_pt1 | contig 10953 bp, 13 predicted proteins | sample MGYA00241071_ERZ501458 | MGnify/ENA primary metagenome ERZ501458 (study PRJEB25962, sample SAMEA2042509) | human gut metagenome | biome: human gut; feature: human-associated habitat; material: faeces...
CGTGTAGTAGAGGCAGGAACAAATTACGGCACAACCGCAGTAAGCGGTAACGGGCGGAAGTCATATCCGATAATCTATCATAGCCATGTTATTATATCGTAAACGGGGATTGCCTAAATCGGAACGCCGCAAGGCTATTAGGTACAGACCTATGAAAATCCGACAAGGCAACGGAGCTTCCGTAGTAGTCTGAGCAGGGGAAAGCCCTGTACATGGCGAAGGGAAGCAGCTAATAATTTTAATGCAAATAACGGAAAATGTGAGAGACATTATGAGAAGTCCAGAGTATGTATTAAACAGTCTAACGGAACACAGTGAAAATTTGAATTACAAGTTCGAACGCTTGTACCGTATCTTTTTCAATGAGGAAATGTATTACGTTGCCTACCAACGCATATATGCGAAACCGGGCAATATGACAGCAGGTGCAGATGGGAAAACCATTGACCAAATGAGCCTGAACCGAATTGAACAACTGATAACATCGTTGAAAGATGAGAGTTATCAGCCCCAACCCTCAAAACGGGTGTATATCCCAAAGAAAAATGGGAAAATGCGTCCATTAGGTGTACCAGCTTTTAACGATAAATTATTGCAGGAAGTGGTCAGAATGATATTGGAAGCCATCTATGAAAGACAGTTTGAAAAAACGTCGCATGGCTTCCGACCCCTAAGAAGCTGCCACACTGCCTTGTCTGATATTCAGAAGACATTTTCGGGCGTGAAATGGTTCGTAGAAGGTGATATTAAGGGATTTTTCGACAATATCAATCATGAGATACTGATAGGTATTCTGAAAGAACGTATCGCTGACGAAAGATTTATTCGCTTGATTAGAAAATTTCTGAATGCAGGATATATCGAAGACTGGAACTTTCATAACTCCTACAGCGGAACACCGCAAGGCGGAATTGTCAGCCCTATCTTGGCAAACATATACCTTGATAAGTTGGATAAATTCATGAAGGAATACACTGAAAAATTTGATAAGGGGAAAGAACGGAAAAGAACCAAACAGGCAGTATCACTTGAAGGCAAACGACACCGTATTCTGAAAAAGTTGAAAGTGGTAAAAGACAAAAATGAAAGGTCAGAATTGATAAGACAATATAAGGCTTATCAAAAAGAAGGTTTGCAGTATTCTGATGGTGACGAAATGGATATGAACTACAGAAAACTCAAATACGTGAGATATGCGGATGATTTTCTAATTGGAATCATTGGCAGTAAACAAGATGCTATCATCATCAAAGAGGACATAAAGAACTTCCTCTATGAAAAGTTGGCTCTTACACTGTCCGATGAGAAAACACTTATCACCCATGCTGAAAACGCTGCAAAATTTCTCGGATATGAGATTTTTGTAAGGAAATCCAATGACACCAAAAGAAGCAAATACGGAGTACTAAGACGTGTCTTCAATAAGAGGATACAATTGGCACTTGGAAAGGATACGTTTAAGAAAAAGTTGCTCGAATATCGTGTTTTAGAAATAAAGATACACAACGGCAAGGAGTATTGGAAAGCAAAATCCCGTCCCAAACTTTCAAACAACAATGACTTTGAGATACTTGACAGGTACAACAAGGAAATAAAGGGCATTTACAATTACTATTGTTTGGCTAATAATTGTAGTAGTCTGTCAAAACTTGGGTATATCATGAAATATAGTATGTACAAAACATTTGCGCAGAAATATCGGACAACGATGTCGCAAATCCGAAAAAAGTACACCAAGAATGGACTTTTTTCAGTTAGATACTATTTAAAGAACGGTACTGCCAAAGACTTGACCTTTTATCATGGTGGGTTCAAAAAGAAAAATCCAATGAACATTAAGGATTTAGACAACTTGCCCAAATTCACATATCATCCTACAAACACAAGTCTTATAGATAGGCTGAAAGCGGAAAAATGTGAATTATGTGGAGTAGTCGATAAGTTAGTGATGCACCATGTGAGAAAATTAAAAAATCTTCAAGGGAAAACTACCTGCGAAAAACAAATGATGGCTCGCAAACGAAAGACTATTGCCATATGTGGTAAGTGTTACAAAAAACTCAGTAACAATGAATAGATTGATATTATTAGTAGAAAGCCGGATACGCGGAGACGTGTACGTCCGGTTTGGGGGCGAGCTTCCGAAAACCCACCGTAGTAATACGGCAGGGCGTTGGATGCTTAGCCTACCCTTAAAATCAGTGCATAACCTTGTCAAAGATGCCCGGAAAGTACAAAAGTCCATCCTGCTTATCGGGGAGATTTCCGATATATACGTGAACAGTTTTCAGAAGATGCTTTCGGATGAAAACTATACACCGGACGAACTTTCGGCGATTGCTTACGGCTATACCCAACTGTTGCAGGAAAGTTCCGATGTACTGGAAGAAATGAAAAGCGTAGTGAACATCAACGGGCTTTCCATGTCGGACAAGGAACGGATGGACGTAATCGACCGGACGTATAACGCCATCAGGAACTATCGGGACTTGGTGAGTTATTATACCCGCAAGAATATTTCCGTTTCCTACCTGCGGGCGAAAAAGAAAAAGGACACCGACCGGGTAATGGCTCTTTACGGCTCGGCGGATGAACGTTACTGGTAACCTCTAAAAACAGACAAGTATGTTATTAGCAATCGAATTTGATAACCTGCATCAGATTTTACGAAGTCTGTACACGGACATGATGCCGTTATGCGGGAACATGGCGGGGGTAGCCAAAGGAATAGCGGGACTGGGCGCATTGTTCTATGTGGCTGCCAAAGTATGGCAGTCGCTCGCCAGTGCCGAACCGATAGACGTTTACCCTTTGCTCCGTCCTTTTGTGATTGGCTTCTGTATTATGTTCTTTCCCACATTCGTACTGGGTACGATTAACAGCGTGATGTCGCCAGTAGTCAAGGGCTGTAACAATATGCTCGAAACGCAAACTTTCGATATGAACGCTTACCGGGAACAAAAGGACAAGCTGGAATATGAAGCGATGGTACGCAATCCGGAAACGGCTTATCTTGTTTCGGATGAAGCGTTTGACAAGCAGATAGATGAACTGGGGTGGTCTGCCAAAGACATAGCCACGATGGGCGGCATGTATATGGATAGGGCGGCACATAATATCAAGCAATCCGTCCGGGACTGGTTCAGGGAACTTTTGGAACTGCTCTTTCAGGCGGCAGCCCTTGTGATAGACACTATCCGAACCTTTTTCTTGATTGTCCTTGCCATACTGGGTCCGATAGCCTTTGCCATCAGCGTGTATGATGGCTTTCAGGCGACACTGACCCAATGGATAACAAGGTACATTTCCGTTTACCTGTGGTTGCCCGTTTCCGACCTGTTCAGTTCCATTCTTGCCCGAATACAGGTGCTTATGCTGCAAAAGGATATTCAAGAGCTATCAGACCCCAATTTCATACCGGACAGCAGCAATAGCGTGTACATAATTTTTATGATAATCGGCATTGTCGGTTACTTCACCATCCCCACCGTATCGAACTGGATTATTCAGGCGGGCGGAATGGGTAACATGAGCCGGAATATAAACAGTGCGGCTAACAAAGCGGGTAGCGGTGTCGGTGCGGTAGCCGGGGCAGCAACCGGAAACGCTGGCGGCAGGGTCGGCGGTAAACTAATCAAAGGTAATCAATAATTAAAAATCAAGATGGAATTTAAAAGTTTAAAGAACATTGAAACCAGTTTCAAACAGATACGGCTTTTCGGTATTGTGTTTGTCGTGATGTGCACCCTGATAACAGGTTATGCCGTTTGGAACTCCTATACGTTTGCCGAAGCGCAACGGCAGAAGATTTACGTCTTGGATGGCGGTAAATCGTTGATGCTTGCGCTTTCGCAAGACCTCTCGCAAAACCGTCCGGTCGAAGCAAGGGAACACGTGAAGCGTTTCCACGAACTCTTTTTCACGTTATCACCCGATAAGAACGCTATCGAAAGCAATATCAAACGGTCGCTGTTCCTTGCCGATAAGAGCGCATTTAACTATTACCGTGACCTCTCGGAAAAAGGGTATTACAACCGTATCATATCGGGCAATATCAGCCAAACGATACGGATAGACAGCGTTTCATGCAATTTCGATGTGTACCCGTATGCGGTGGCTACCTATGCCCGGCAAATGATTATCCGTGAAAGCAGCGTGACCGAAAGAAGCCTTGTCACCCGTTGCCGGTTATTGAACGCTGTAAGAAGTGATAATAACCCGCACGGTTTTATGATGGAAAGTTTCGAGATAACGGAAAACAAGGACTTGAACACTATAAAGCGGTAAGCCATGATACGGAAAATACTCTCTCCGGTGAATCAGGCTGTTACCCATGTACAGGACTGGGCGGATGAAAAACTTCGCCACCTGTGCGGGCGCATGACACCGGAAATAAGGCTGGTGGTAATCCTGCTTATGCTCCTGTTCTTCGGCGGGTTATCCATCTACTTTACGGTATCATCCATTTACCGGATAGGCAAAGAGGATGGCGAAACCATACGGATAGAACATATCAGGCAGTTACAACTTCAAAGTAAAGACAGTACGAATATTTTTAATCAGTCAGACAATGGAAGAAAAAGAAGTGAAGAATGAAGTTCCCGCACCGGAAACGGACAGGAAGAAAGAAGAAAAAGAGAAAAAGGAACTTACCCCGCAACAGATACAGCAACGAAAGAAGATGCTGGTTTATCCGCTTATGGGACTGGTATTCTTAGGGTCTATGTATCTGATTTTTGCACCGTCCGAAAAGGATGAAGCAAAGGTGGAAAGCGTGGGCGGCTTTAACGCCGATATTCCGCAACCCAAAGGGGACGGGATAATCAGCGATAAAAAGACAGCTTACGAACAGGAACAGATGGAGAACAAACAGGCAGACAAGATGCGTTCCTTGCAGGATTTTGCCTTTTCACTCGGAGAGGAAAACGGGAACAGGGAAGATTTGACCCTGATAGATGATGCTCCGGCGGAAAAGCCGAAAACCAATGTAATAGACTTCGGGGCGGGTACGCCGAACAATACCCGTTCCTCTATCCAGTCTTCGGCGGCGGCTTACCGGGACATGAACCGTCAGTTAGGCAGTTTCTACGAAACGCCGAAAGAGGACAAGGAAAAAGAGGAACTCAAACGGTAGGTGGAAGAACTCACAGCCCGGCTCGATGCGAAAGAAAGCGGGGCGGGTAGCATGGATGAACAGGTGGCTCTTATGGAAAAATCCTACGAACTGGCGGCAAAGTATATGAACGGACAAAACGGGCAAAGTTCACAGCCGGGACAGATTGCACAGGTTACGCCATCTGCACCCATTCAGGAAAAAGGAAGTACCGCTTCTGTAAAGGCGGTATCGGACAGGACGGTTTCAGGATTGCAACAGCCCATGAGCAACAGCGAATTTATCGCCGAATACGGCAAGCCACGCAATTACGGATTTAATACGGCAGTCGGCAGCAGCTATTCGATGGGAAAGAACACTATCCGGGCGTGCGTTCATAACGACCAAACACTTATGGACGGGCAGACTGTCAAACTGCGACTGTTAGAACCGTTGCAAGCGGGCAATGTCATTGTTCCGAAAAACAGCCTTGTATCGGGAAGTGCCAAAGTTCAGGGTGAACGGCTCGAAATACTGGTGTCCTCGCTCGAATATGCGGGTAACATCATTCCGGTGGAACTTGCTGTTTACGACAGTGACGGGCAGAAAGGGCTTTCCGTCCCCTCGTCACTGGAACAGGAAGCGGCAAAAGAAGCGATGGCGAATATCGGTGCGGGACTGGGTACGAGTATTTCCTTTGCGCAAAGTGCCGGGCAGCAGGTTGCAATGGATATTACAAGAGGCTTGATGCAGGGCGGGTCGCAATACCTTGCCAAGAAGTTCAGAACGGTAAAAGTACACCTGAAAGCGAACTATCAGGTGATGCTTTACGCCAAACAACAGTAATTTATTTATCAACCATAAAAATTTCAATCCAAAATGAAAAAGTTAATTATCATGTTTGCCCTGCTTTTGGGCGTGGTTTCAGTGAAAGCACAAAGTAACGATTTGTATCAGGGCATCACTAAAAAGCTACCTTACCGCCAAATGGTGACACCTTACGGCGTACAGGTGACATTCGCCAAAACGGTACACATCATTTTCCCGTCTGCCGTTAAGTACGTGGACTTAGGCAGTAACTACATTATTGCCGGAAAAGCGGACGGGGCGGAAAATGTTGTTCGTGTGAAAGCTACGACAGAGGGCTTTCCCGGTGAAACGAACTTTTCCGTTATCTGTGAGGATGGCAGTTTTTACAGTTTCAATGCGAAATACGCACACGAACCGGAAATGCTGAACATCGAAATGAAAGATTTCTTGGAGAATGAGGACACGACAGATTTCAGCCATACCCGGATGAACATCTATTTCCGTGAACTGGGTAACGAAAGCCCGCTTTTGGTAAAGCTGATTATGCAGTCCATCTACAAGAACAATGACCGGGAAATAAAACATTTGGGATGCAAGCGTTTCGGGGTGCAGTTCTTGGTAAAGGGCATTTATTCGCATAACGGACTGTTCTACTTCCACACACAAACAAGGAACAGTTCAAATGTGCCATTTGCTACCGATTTCATCCGCTTTAAAATTGTGGATAAGAAAGTAGCCAAAAGAACGGCTATTCAGGAAACGGTCATTGACCCGGTGCGGAGCTATAACGAGATACTGGTTATCGGTGGTAAAAGTACCGTCCGCACCGTGTACACCGTTCCACAGTTCACTATCCCTGACGATAAGATATTGGTTATCGAACTGGTGGAAAAGAACGGGGGCAGACACCAAACTATCCGGGTGGAAAATTCGGATATAGTGGCAGCCAAAGTGATTAATGAACTTAAAATCAAATGAACATGAAAAGGATATTTTGTATGATGTTCCTTTTTGCGCTGTGCCTGACTTTTAACCAGGCACACGCACAAAGATGTCTGCCGGGAATGAAAGGTTTGCAGGTCACGGGCGGCATGGCGGACGGTGTTCACTGGAACAGTAAAAGTGATATTGCCTATTACTTCGGGGCGGCTCTTTCCACCTATACCAAAAACGGGAACAGGTGGGTTATCGGCGGGGAATACCTCGAAAAGCATTACCCCTATAAGGATTTACAGATACCCGTAAGCCAGTTCACAGGTGAGGGCGGTTACTATATGAACTTCCTTTCAGACCGGAAGAAAACCTTTTTCCTTTCGCTCGGATTGTCTGCCCTTGCCGGATACGAAACAAGCAACTGGGGTGACAAGCTGCTGCCCGATGGCTCGATGCTGACAGATGAGGACGGTTTTGTCTATGGCGGTGCGCTGACGCTGGACGTGGAGTTTTACGTGGCTGACCGTATCGCCCTGCTCGCCAACCTCCGGGAGCGTTGCCTGTGGGGTGGCGACACGAGGAAGTTTCATACGCAGTGGGGCGTGGGCGTGAAGTTCATCATAAACTGACGCACCGCATGGAACGGACGGAAATCGATGCCATGAGGCATATACCCCTTGCGGACTTCCTCGCACGGCTGGGACATGAGCCTGTACGAAGAAGCGGCAACGAATTGTGGTATCGTGCGCCATACCGCAATGAGCGCACGCCCTCTTTCCGTGTGAACGTGGCGAAACAGCTCTGGTACGACTTCGGTACGGGCAAGGGCGGCGACATCTTCACGCTTGCCGGGGAGTTTATCGGAAGCAACGACTTCATGGAACAAGTGAAGTTCATAGCGGAAACCGCCAATATGCCTATGCCTGTTCCCGAAATGAGTAAACCGACTTTCCTGCCTAAACCGTCAGAACCTGCCTTTGAAGGAGTGGAAGCCACCCCGCTGTTTCGTTCTCCACTGACGGACTATCTGGCGGAACGGGGTATTCCTTACGGCATTGCATCCCGGTATTGCTGCCGACTGAATTACGGTGCGCGTGGCAAGCGGTATTTCGCCGTCGGTTTTCCGAATGTGGCGGGTGGCTATGAAATCCGCAGCCGCTTCTTCAAAGGATGTGTGCCTCCGAAGAATGTGTCGCTGGTCAAGGCGGAAGGCTCTCCGGCTGACGTATGTAGCGTATTTGAAGGATTCATGGACTTTCTTTCCGCTGCCACGCTCGGATTGGAAACGGGTGATTGCCTTGTGCGTTGCCTGTGGGGTGGCGACACGAGGAAGTTTCATACGCAGTGGGGCGTGGGCGTGAAGTTCATCATAAACTGACGCACCGCATGGAACGGACGGAAATCGATGCCATGAGGCATATACCCCTTGCGGACTTCCTCGCACGGCTGGGACATGAGCCTGTACGAAGAAGCGGCAACGAATTGTGGTATCGTGCGCCATACCGCAATGAGCGCACGCCCTCTTTCCGTGTGAACGTGGCGAAACAGCTCTGGTACGACTTCGGTCTGGGCAAAGGTGGTGACATCTTCACGCTTGCCGGGGAGTTTATCGGAAGTGGCGACTTCATGGAACAAGTGAAGTTTATAGCGGGAACCTCTAATATGCAGATTGCAGAGTTTGACAAACCGACCTACATTCCGAAGCAGACAGAACCTGCCTTTGAGGGAGTGGAAGCCGTCCCTCTGCTTCGTTCTCCACTGACAGACTATCTGGCGGAACGGGGCATTCCTTACGTTGTCGCATCACGCTACTGCTGCCGACTGAATTACTGTGTGCGTGGCAAACGATATTTTGCCGTCGGTTTCCCGAACGTGGCGGGTGGATATGAGATCCGCAGCCGCTTCTTCAAAGGATGCGTGCCTCCGAAAGATGTGTCGCTGGTCAAGGCGGAAGGCTCTCCGGCTGACGTGTGCAGCGTTTTTGAAGGCTTCATGGACTTTCTTTCTGCTGCCACGCTCGGATTGGAAAAGGGTGACTGCCTCGTATTGAACTCTGTTGCCAACGTGGAAAAGGCAATGAGGTATCTGGACGGCTACGGGTGCATAGACTGTTATCTCGACCATGACGCAGCCGGACGGCGCACGTTGAAAACGCTGAAAGGACATTATGGAGAACGTGTCTATGACCGTTCCGCTCTCTATGACGGTTGCAAGGACTTGAACGAGTATCTGCAACTGACAACCAAAAAAGAACAATAACTTAAAAATCAAATGACAATGAACATACTGAACAACAAAAACAAGAGAATATCAATCTTCAAGACGTTGGCACTCTGCCTGTTCGCTGCCGTGTCGCTCACGCTCGTATCGTGTGACGACGACATGGACATACAGCAATCCTATCCCTTCACGGTGGAAACCATGCCCGTGCCGAACAAGGTGACGAAGGGGCAGACGGTTGAAATTCGCTGTGAGTTAAAAAAAACGGGCGATTACGCCAACACCCTCTATACCATCCGATATTTCCAATACGAGGGAGAAGGCACGCTGAAAATGGCGGGCGGCATCACGTTTCTGCCCAATGACCGCTACCTGCTCGAAAACGAGAAGTTCCGGCTGTATTACACGGCGGAGGGTGAGAAAGCACACAACTTCATCGTGGTGGTGGAGGACAATTTCAGCAACTCCTACGAGCTGGAATTTGATTTCAACAACCGTAACGTGAAGGATGACGGGGTTATCACTGTTGTCCCCATCGGCAACTTCAAATCCCTCACACGATGATGCGTGTATTCATGACTATCCTCTGTTCGCTTCTGGTGGTCTGTTCCGTGTCCGCACAGGACAGCCACCATGAAGGGACGAACAGGCAGGCAGCTATCTACCGGCTGCCACCGTTCGAGAGGGCGGTGCGGTGCACGAAATACTTTGAGGGCTGGCACTCTGAGCGTCACCATCCGTATGTAGGGTATGGACATCAGTTGCAACCGGGAGAAAGATATTCGGCACGTACCATGACGAAGCGGCAGGCGGACGCACTTTTGCGGAAAGACCTACGGAAGTTCTGCGCGATGTTCCGGCAGTTCGGGAAAGATAGTCTGCTCCTTGCCACACTTGCCTACAATGTCGGTCCGTATCGGCTGTTGGGGAGCAAAAAGATACCCAAAAGCTCGCTGATACGGAAATTGGAGGCTGGCGACAGGAATATTTATCGGGAGTATATCGCTTTCTGCAACTACAAGGGTAAACGCCATACCATGCTGCTCAAACGGAGAAAGGCGGAGTTTGCACTGCTGTATCAACCTTAACAACTGACAAATTGACAACAAAAGGCGCGCTATATTCAAATTGGCACGCCTTTTGTCATTTATTTCTATATTAAGCTAAAAACATATATTTTATGGATTCAATTAAGATTTTTCAAGAAGGTAATTATGTTCAGTATCCAACTCAATGTATAAACAATGGACAAGCAGCCATGATAGTTGACCGCATAGCTTCCATTGATAACGAACGTATTACAACTCAAAAGGGACTTGTAATAACAAAAAAACTGGCTGAATCTCAATTTTTCCCCGTACCTATTGAATCTGCTTGGTTAACAGATATGGGGTTTGAAAAACATTGTAAGGATGAAATATTTTCTATATGGGAACAAACGCTTTTCGATGCAAAAGAGAATAAGCCTATCACCATTATAATTATTGAACACAACGAAAACAAGTTGTTTTTCTTGGGTTTAGTAAATGAACCACTCTATGCACATTCTTTACAAAACTTATTTTGTAATATCACAGGAAGAAGATTGGATTTACCTATAAGACTCTGAATATCTTAGGATACACAAGATAGCATCCTTTTTTATTTATCGCAGATTGGGACAAAGGTTTCTTTGCTACTTTCTTTGTCCGCCATCATGCTCACTGAAAGAAAGTAGGGCGGCTCTCGCCGCCCCGCCACTCAAAAGCGTGTGTAAAGTCCCGTCACCATCGTGAACATTTCCTCCAGCATATCAAAATAGATACCCTCGTGTACGGCAATGTCCTTTGTCTTGCACTCAAAGGTCTTTTTGCTGAACGTCCTGCGGTAGAAGCGCATATTGTAGAGGTCTGCCCCTG
>ENA-OPBO01002448-OPBO01002448.1-human-gut-metagenome-genome-assembly--contig:-NODE-2448-length-10936-cov-3.911681_pt1 | contig 10936 bp, 17 predicted proteins | sample MGYA00241071_ERZ501458 | MGnify/ENA primary metagenome ERZ501458 (study PRJEB25962, sample SAMEA2042509) | human gut metagenome | biome: human gut; feature: human-associated habitat; material: faeces...
GCGGAGTAGAGCAGTTGGTAGCTCGTCGGGCTCATAACCCGGAGGTCGCAGGTTCGAGTCCTGTCTCCGCAACCAGACAAAGAACCTTGAAGCCGCAACGGTTTCAAGGTTCTTTTTGTGCTATTTGGGCAGGTGTTTTCCCTTTATTTTTCCCTTTACAGATTTTTAAGGGGAATTTTCAGGGGGTGCAGCCTCCCCGGCGATGTGCCGCCCAGGCTGCGAGGATGTCGGGTAAACCGACACCCCAGACGGATTTCCAGCACCTAGGCAAGGGGGAGCAAATCGGCAAGCGCCTGCCGATTTGTACGGCACCCAGGCCCCCCGGGAACGTGCGCGGCGCTCCTGGATAAAGAAACCACCGTTGTCGGAAAATCCAACAACGGTGGGCCTGCTGGGGATATGGCCCCGGTGTCCGAATCGGACACAAGGGCGGCGGCAGCTCCGGCAGGGGTACCCCCAAAATTTTGCGGGTACCTCCGCCGCCGGTGATCCTTTACGCCACACAGAACCGGCGGGTGGTCGTGGTGTGGGTGAAGCGCTCCGCCACGTCCGGGAGGGCCTTGCGGAGGGCCACTGTGTCAACCCTGGAAGCGGTGACGGCTTTCCAGGTGATCTTATACTCCCCGGCCTGGATGGCCTCACGGTCCCCCATAGCGGCCTTGATGGCGTCTTTCAGGGCTTCCGCCTCCGCCTGGGCCTCGTCAATCAGGGCTTGCAGCTGGCGCAGCTCCCGCGCCTTGGCTTCCAGTTCGTTGATACTCATGGTGTGTTCCTCCTCATATCCTGCGGCGGCTGGTTTGGTGCTCTCCGGATCGTCCCCGGCCTTCACGAAGCAGCCCGCCCGTTTGTGGGATGGGGAGATTTTAGAGAGGTCATCCGGCTCTTTCCCGGTCCGCCTGTCGCAGCTCCCTGTTCCCTTGCTGTGATTATAATATAGCATATATGTGCGCATATATCAATTCGCACAGTACACAAATATATGCGCTCATATATATCTATTTTGTATATGGACACATATAGATTTTTGCGCTATAATAAAGCTACAATGGGAGAGGTATCGAAAAAAACACGATTTTCCCCCCAGGAAGGGAGCACTATGGAGGAGAAGAAAGTAAGCGCAGCGCAGCGCAAAGCAACGGAAAAGTACCTGGGAAAGTTTGAGGAACTTCGCGCCAGGGTTCCGAAAGGGCAAAAGGAAGAGATTCAGGCCCACGCAGCGGCCCAGGGCGAGAGCGTGAACGCCTTTATCAATCGGGCCATCATGGAGGCCATGGAGCGGGACAAGGCCTCCGGAGCGCCCCAGGAAGGCAAAGCATAAGCCCCAGGCCATGCAGGCCCAGGGCTGGGGTTGACAGCGGCCCCGGAGGGGCCTATAATGAACATAGAAAAGGGCGCTGCGACAAGCGGTTAGCCCGGGATGTGAAGAATCCTAAAGCAAAGCCTTAGAAACCGTCACCGGCCAGGGTGGCGGTTTCTGCTTTTTACGATGATCGTAACCGTAAAGGCTCCGATATGTAACGTAATCCGCATAGCCTCACCCCCTTTCGGGTGGTGTGACCAACCGCCTGCCGTTGTGCAGCGCCGAAACGAGAATACCACAGCCGCCGCCAAAATGCAAGGCGGATCGTCAGGACCGGCCCGCCGCCGCGCCCTGGGCAGATCCTCACGCAGCACAGCAAAACCGGCCCTTGTGTCCGATTCGGACACCGGGGCCGGTTCTCTTATGTGCCGGAAACCGTCTTGATAAACGCATCCATACGGGCGGCGCTGGCCTGCCGCATCTGCGTGGTAACATGGGCGTAAATATCCAGGGTAAAGGCCGCTGTGGCGTGTCCTAGCGTCTCCTGTACGGTCTTGATGTCATCCCCTGCCCGGATCGCAGCCACGGCATAGGAGTGCCGCAGATCGTGAAAACGGGCGTCCGGGCGTCCGATGGCGGCGGCAGCCTGCTTGAAGCTGCGGTAAACCGCCGCCTGGGCAAGATGGTGGCCCAGATCATCCGTAAACACCAGGCCGGAGTCCTCCCACAGCTTCCCGGCCCGCAGGCGCTGGGCAGCCTGGGCGGCCCTGTGACGCTTCAGGAGGGCCATGACGGAGGCGGCGGGGGTAATGGTGCGGCTCTTGCCGTTTTTGGTGGAGGTCAGGCGGTATTCTCCACCGCCGCCCCGCAGCCGCTGCAGCTGCTTGTTGATGGTGATGGTGCCTGCCTCAAAGTCCACACAGTCCCACATAAGGCCCATGACTTCCCCCTCACGCATCCCGGTAAAGAGGGTGACGGTGAAAAGCACCTCCATGCGGCTGCCCTGGATCTCCCGCAGAAACGCTGTAATCTGTTCGTCATCCAGGGGCGCCAGCTCCCGCTTTTCGATGCGGGGCAGCGTACAGGCTCCCGCCGGGTTGAAGCGGATATAGCCAATCAAAACGGCTTGCTGCAGGGCTTTGTGGAATACGCCGTGAATGTTCTTGACCGTCTTGGGGGAAAGGCCCTCCGGGCGGTCCTTTGTGGGCTTGCCCAGGGCATTATAAAAGGACTGGATCATGTGGGTATTCAGCGATTCCAGCCGCACAGCGCCCAGGGCGGGCTTGATATAGACCCGGATATAGGACTTGTACAGATCCACCGTGCGGGGCTTGACGCCGCCCAGGTAGGTTTCCGCCCAGGCGTCCAGCCATTGCCCCAGGGTCTGCTTGTTGGGGGCTGTATAGGTGCCGTTATCAATGGCGGCGGTGGCGGCTTTGAGTTTCTGGGCAACTTCCTTTTGGGTCTTGCCGGTGATGGAGCGCTGCACCTGCTTGCCGGTGCCGGGGTCCGCTCCCTCCGTGTATCGTGCCTCCCAGTATTCATACTTCTTGCCGTTGCGGGTAACAGTTTTCTTGCGGATCGTGCCCGTTCCCTTTGCAGATCGTCCGGCCATACGGGAAAATCTCCTTTCCTTTTGCGGCCCGGTATGCTATCATAAGAGGGCATACAGGGCCTATTTGAGTGTTTGGGGTCTGTCTATGCCGCCCGTCCAGGGGTCCAGCCTGGGCGGGCATTTTTATTTTTTAGAACGGCTGATTCTCTGGATGGTTCTCTTTTATATTTTTAAAATATTCACGTTCTTTTTGCTGAATGATATTTGCATAGTTGCTTATAAGTTCATTGATGCAGACTTCATAGCTTGTTTGGCCCAAGGCACCCTTTCCGTATAAATCAGAAATGCGTGTTACCGAGGTTAAAAATTCAGCTAAGTCCCCATTGCACACATCTAGGGTTTGTACCCACGATGAATCATCAATAATTCTGTTATCTTCTGCATCTTCATCATCTCTGACAGAAATGTACCCCTCTTCAATCAGGCGAACCAAGCCTAAAAGTGCAGCAGGTAAGTCAAAATAAACATATTGGTCAGGAATAAAAAAATCAGATTCTCTACTTATTCCACATAGCCAATCCAAAGAAACGTGAAACTGTGCAGCAATATTAGTAACGACCCCAACCGAGGGGTTTTTTTGACCCTTTTCATAAGAAGATAGTGCAGAGGCGGTTACACCAATTTTATCTGCGAAATCTCTCTGGGATAATTTAAGCTTTGTCCGAAGCTGTTTCAAACGTTCACCGAATATTGTTGTATCAGGCATATTCTCACCCCCTAATACAAACATAATAGCACGAAAAGCAAATAAGTCAACAAAATAAACTATCGAGGAAATGTTATAATATAGTTGACATCAAAAACCTACAGTGTTATTATTTACTCAAAGTTGAAAGGAGGACGTTATGAGAACGGCAATTATCCCCAACAGCCCGGTAATCATTCGGAAACGGGTCTTGTCTGGTCTGAACAAGTCCGATGTGGCAAAGGCTGCCGGAATCCCCCATTCCTCTGTCATCCGGGCAGAGAGCGGGCAGAGCGTAAGTCCCAAAACGGCAACGGGTATTTGCAAGGCATTGGGCATGGATTTTGACGCCCTGTTTACCATCAAGGGAGCAGACGTGTCCGATTCTGACACCTGAATGGAAAGGAGAGAAGATCATGGAGCGAATTGCGGTATCTGTGACGGAGGCGGCGGAGATGCTGGGCATGTGCCCCAAAACCGTCTATCAGCTCACGCGGCGGGCTGATTTCCCTGCGTTCAAGGCGGGAAACCGTACCGTTATTTCCGTGGAGGGCCTGCAGGAGTGGGTCCGGCGGCAGGCCACGGGAGAGGGAGCGGCGGTATGATGGGTATTTGCCGCCGTTTTGACCCCATCACGGCCAGCTGCGCCCGGTGCTGCGCGGTATGCAGCAGGCGGGGCAACTGCCAGGAGGAAACAGAAAAAGCCGCCCCGGTGCTGGAACACCGAAGCGGCAAGGCGGAACAGATTTGGAACCCTGTTTCCGCCTCCTATCTTAACAGAATTTGAGGAGGATTGCAAGCGATGACACTACATAACGAAACCACCGCCGCCCCGGCGGCGGATCTCCAGCGCCCCGCGTATGTCCTGAGTGACGAAGCCTTGCTGAGTCTGTCGGAAACCACCCTATACGGCGAGGGTGACAACTGCCTGTGGTATGTGGAGGACGGGAAGCCCGTGGGCGGTTTTTGGAGCATTGCGGAAGAGGTAGCCCGGGCCACGGCGGCGGATGCCGTCCAGCTCTCCAGCGGCCAGGGCCGCGCCATACTGGCTATGCGGGCCTTTTACTTCCTGGGCGTCCTGCGGGGCGGGGAGGCTTACCGGCGGTTGGTTGCGCCGGAAGAAGAGTTTGAGAAGCTGATTGACCTGCCCTTTACCGTGTATTCAGAGCTTTTCGCAGAGGACTTGGAGGCCATGCCGCCGGAGTGGATGGCCCGTTTACTGGCCCTCCTGGGGCTTACTGTGCCCTGGGCGGCGGAGGATATGAAAGGAGGCCCGGAGGCATGAGACAGCAAGACACCGTGCGGGAGGACGCCGCAAAAATGGCGGCAATCGTCCGGGACCGCCTGAGCGGAATTGTCCCGGCTGCATCCATGGAGGTATTCGGAAGCCAGTGTATGGAAACCGGGGATTTTTACGTTAATCTCCGAATCCGTATGTCTGGGTGCACGATGAAGAAGGAGGGTATCGCATGAAATTTCAGGGCAAAGAGTTTGTAGACGCCGCTCAGATTCCCGGAGTAGTGATGATGAACGGCCAGCCATACGGAGAGGCGGGCGGCCATTGGTTCCCTGTGAAAGGCGCTATCCGCTGCGGTACCGGCTTTGTCCCGGTGCTGGACATCCCCATGATGGACGAACAGCCCAGCAGAAAGGCGGCGGGAGCATGAATACACAGCAAATCAGCGAAACTGCGCTTTTCTCTTTACCCGAAAATTCCGTTTCTTATGAGCAAATGCTTCAGGATCTTATGAACTGCCTGGAAACTGCCCCCGAAACTGCCGTGTGTCCACCGCCGAAAGCTCCTTGCAAGGCCGGGTATTACATGGGATGGCTTGCTTTAAACGCCATTGCTTATGGTTTTAAACGGGGTACAGAGGCGGCGGCGGGGGTACAACATGAGTGAAGCCCAGGCCAGACGGCTTGCCGCCATGCTGACGGACAAGCAGCGCCGCGATTTTCTGAAACTGGCGCAGATCATCCAGGAGACCGAACACAAAAAGCCCGCCGCCGGTGGGCAGGAATAACACCCAAGGCTTTAGCGTCGCAGCAGTGCGGCGCTAAAACCGTTTTTAGGGCATTTGGAATAGGGTGGAATACGGTGGAGCCTGTTGCACCCAACAAAGAAAAACGCACCGCCAGAGGGGCGGGAACACATGGGCAGCCAGGAGGGGCAAGAATGGCAAAACGGAAAAAGACCATCATAGCCGGTCCCATCGTCAAGACCATCATTTACACAGCGCCGGAGCCGCAGGACGGGAAGCGGGCCAGGGCGGAAAAGTCCAAAATGACCTCCGCCGCCCAAAAGGCCATGAACGACAAGACCGCCCGGGGACGGCTGGAAATGCTGCTGGCGGCAAACTTTACCGGGCGGGACCTGTTCGTTACCCTTACATACCGTGACGCAGATCTACCCGACAGCCGGGCGGCGGCGGTGAAGCTGCTGCGGGCCTTTATCAAAGCCCTGCGGCAGCATCGGAAAGCCCGGGGCCAGGACCTCAAATATATATACACCACCGAAGAAAAGCACGGAGAAGCCCGTTTGCACCATCATCTGGTTATCAGCTCCACGGGGGCAGATATAGAGGTTATCCGCAGCCTGTGGCCCTATGCGGACGTAATCGACATGGAGTATATCGGCCAGCGGGATTATGAGACCTGGGCGCTCTACATGACCAAGGAGAGCGTCACAGGGCGGCCCGTGGGGGCGCAGATGTGGACCGGCAGCCGGAATCTGCAAAAGCCTGTGGTGAAGTCCTGCTATGTGCCAAATGACACCATGCTTGCCGTTCCCGTTGGCTGCCACATCATCGAGCGGGAAGAGCGTGTAACGGAGTTTGGAAGCTACTGCTATATCAAGTACCGGCTGCCCAGCCAGAGGCAGGGCGGCGGCCAGATCATAGAGCGCAGCCAGTTGGAAAAAGGCTATGGAGACGCCTTTTTACTTGCTTGTAATCAGATATAACTTTAGGAACAGGACCAGAGAAAAGGCCCGGGACCTCTTGAAAGCAGCTCAACCGCCCGGTAACATGAAAGCACACGGGGCGATTTTCGCGCGAGGCGCACGCGCGAGATGGCCCACACCGGAAAGGAGCGGCTTTTATGACCCAAACAGCCATTGTCCCATGCTTTTCCACGCCCTTGGGCGTGTTTATTTCCTGCCCTACCTGCAAGGCAAAACGGCTCATGCGGCTATACCCGGAGACATCGGGGACAGGCGTGGCCCTGTTCTGCCGTAGGTGCAAGCGTGAGCTCGTGGTGGATATTCAGCCGGGAACCGGCCCGGACCGTGTGACCCTGCGGGAAATCAACGCCGCAGCAGGTTGACAGGGCCTAACGTTTCGTTATCCCCCCTGCCTGGATGGCGGCGGCACAGACGGGCCAAGGACCGGGGGCAGAACCTTTTCCGACGGTGGGAGAGAGCGGCGGAGGGGGTAACTGGCAGGCCGCAGGGAATCACGCCCGCAGGACGCGCCCGCAAACGCCGCGCCTGCGTAAGCAGCGTTCAAACCGCGCATAAAACGAGGGCAAATTTCACAGCGGAGCAGGCACAGCAGCCGGGACGCTTGGGCGCATGGGCGCTCGCGCCTGCAGGTGCGGGGCTTCCTTGCAGCCCCTACCCCCAGGGTGGGGAAGTTCTGAGAGAGGCACACAAGACCGCAGGCCCCCATTCATGCGTGGCTTTTTCCCCACGGGAAAGTTTAAAAACGCCCGCATTGCCCCGCACAATAGGCGGCCCAAAATGGCGATAAATAAACGGCGTTTTTTACGGGAAGCTACGTACGCACGCAGGTGCTTGCGTGGGCGCAGCTGCGTGCGTGGGCGGGTGGTTCCTTGCCCCGCCCCCCAGCCTGGTAAAGTTTCGGGCATGGGTATGCAAGACCGCAGGCCCCCTCGAATGCGAAAAAAATTCCCCCATCAGGATTCTACGCTACCGCCGCCCTTGTGTCCGATTCGGACACCGGGGCCATATCCCCAGCAGGCCCCAGAAACCACCAGGGAGACCACAGAGGCCACCGCCGCCGGGGCGGTTACTTTCAATGCCAGGAGGGACTATGAGCTATTGGAACAAGTGGTATCAACGTACGGCAGATGAAAGGATGGGCGCGGTGATCGCGCATAACTTCCTTGGCGGAAACCTCATTACCCTGCAATATGCAAACCCGGATCGTGTAACGGATCTGTTTGTAATCCGAAACTGGAAAGCATGGCTTGACCGCGCCAGAATATCAAACGGCGGGAATTTCAAGTTCATTGTGGGGCACGACTACGGGACGCCGGAGGCCCCGGCCATGGCGCACTATGTTTTTATAGACGTTGCTGCAGCAGAGTGCGAACGCATGGCATCAAACTGGGTCTGTGGGCCTGCATCAGTTACACACCTGGATGTACACACGCTGCATGATGTCCTGTCCGCCCTCTCAAACCGCCCCGTCATGCAGCGCAAAACCTCGCGGCCTCTGTGGGGATCGTCAAGAAAGGTACCGTGTGAAGTTCCGCCCAGCAAAACTGGGTAATGAGGGGCGGGACAGCCCCCAAATTTTCCCCTTATTTTTTCCCTTTAAGCCGTTCCAGACTGAAAATTGAAAAATCCACACAATACCATGGAACGGTTGAAAACAGGGAACAACGGACGGTGCAGAACATACCAGAAAAAGCGGCTAGTCAATTCGAGTCCTGTCTCCGCAACCACATTGTGCGACCAAAAAAGATATCGCACCGGAAAACCCCGAAGCCGCAACGGTTTCGGGGTTTTTTCGCGTCCATTTTTGACTGCACGAAAAAAAGATATCTTCCCACCTCTTCCCCTTGCGGTGCGGACTTGAACTAAAACTGAGAGCTTTTGCGCCCAATTTTGAGTGAGCAACACGGAAAAATTTCAGTTTCTTCGAAAAATATTTTGTTAATTTTTTGTGAACAAAGTGGTTTGTGCTAAAATGTAGTACAAACCACTTTTCTATTCCACACATCTTGGCCATCACTTTTTTTAAGGTGACGGCCTTTTTTATTTGTCCCAGTTCTTTACTGTGTTCCCGGCCCCAAGCCACGCATACCGCGGCGAACACACTTCGGTTATGGCTCCGCCTTGTAAAAAGCACGAAAGCAGTATACACTATACAAATAGAAGTATAATTTTCTGCTTGCGATCAGAAAACTTAGGTTACAAGGAGAAGTTTGTTATGGTCAACCGATTTGATACAATCAGAGCGAGAATCGCTCTCCTGATTACTTTGGCTATTTTTCTTTGTATCACAGTTTCTGGGTGCGGCTTGGCAATATTCGGGACAGATAAAATAGAGGCGCTCTTATCGGGGCATGATGCAGAACGCCAACTGTTCACCGCTCTGGCGGAGGGCAATTTTGAAGCTATGTGTGAAGCAATAGAACAAGGCGCCGACTTAGACTCGCTTCAGGATGCTCAATACCCCAATCCGCTGCTGTCGCTGCTCACCAACACAAGCAATCGGGCCTTCATCTCCACAGATCTCTATGGGAATCTTTTGAACCTGAATTATGCGGAGTACCTGCTTGAGCAGGGCGCTGATCCCAACTGGGCCGACAGCCAGGGCCATACGCTGCTGATGTACTGCTGCGGGTATAACGGCACTGGATACCCGGGAGGGCTGGCTTTGATGCAGTTGCTGCTTTCCTATGGCGCGGATGTCAACGTGAAAGATGATGACGGCTACACCGCGCTGGATTATCGGGTAAATGATTTGGATGTGGCCGCCATTCTGCTGGAGAACGGCGCAGTTGTGACGGAGCAGACGGTGGCGCTGGCATTCCCTGTTCCGCAGGACAGCCCCCATATAGATGCAGCTTTTGCGCCCAAACTTATTTTGGACGCTTATATTGCCCAAGGAGGTACTCCTGATCTGCCAGAATATCTCCTCGCTGCGGCACAGGGCAATTCCGACGCTGTGATACGAGCGATGGAACGCGGAGAGGTTGCCGCTGAATACCAAGCGGCGCTGGTTCAGATGATCGTGGCGTTTTGCAATACGGAAGCAGTGAAGACCGCGCAGGAACAGGGATGGATGCAGCACAATACGGACGGGTCACTTGGGACGAATCTGTATCTTGACATAGCGATCCAGGCGGACCGGCCGCAAACAGCCCTCCTGTTTACATCTGAAAACGAGCTGTTTACAGCGCTTCAGTTGAGTATTTCACGGAACAAACCGGCCTGTGCGCAGGCGTTTTTAGCGGCGGGCGCATTGGACGGCTATTCGCCGGCGGCTTCAGAAGACGGCTTTCCTTGGGAGATATTTGATAATCTGCTGAGTACTGCGACTTCAGCGGGCAATTTGGAACTGATTCAAATGTTGCTGGAATACGGCTATCCCACCAATGAACTATCCATTTGGCAGACGCTGATCCAGGCGATTTACACCGATAACATTGAGATCGTGCGGTACCTCTGCGAAGAGCGATCTGCTCCGGTATCGTATGCCTACCAGGACAATGCATCTCCTATGGAAGCGGCGGCCATGCGCGGGTCAGTCGCCATTGCCGAATATCTGGTCAGTCGCGGCGTTGACATCACTCGGGAGGAAGATTGTCTTCCCAACGCGGTGATGAAGGGACATGCTGAGATGGTCAAGTATTTGCTGGCTCAGGGGGCGGCCCCTGAGACGTTTGCGGACGCGATGTACGAAGCGATACAGAATGGACGTCTGGACCTGCTGGAACTGCTCGTTGAAGCTGGGGCTGATGTGAACGGGACCCTGAACAGCACGCCGATGCTGTGCTTTGCCGCACGGGGAGAAAGCGTGGGGATCGTACAGTATCTGATCGACCATGGTGCGGATGTGAATGTGAGAGATCCTGATGGGATGACTCCGGGAGACCTGGCGTTGACAGAACAAATGAAAAAAGTGATCGAACAGGCGGGATAAGATTCGCATTTAAACCAATATGTAATATTTGGTCCTGAACAACTAACGGAACAACGATACGGCAAGACAACATATATCCACTGAGGCCACCTCAACCTGGGGTGGTCTCTTGTTATGTCCTCTAATGAATAAATCTGCATCAGCCTTTACCACCCCCGCTCCGGGAACGCAAAAGGGAATTGGGAGTTTTATTTTCAGATAAAATCAAAATTAGAGCCCAAAGGGCATTACGCACAGGAGGAAATCAACTTGGATCGAAAACAGTATTTTGAGGAACTACATATTGCGCTCACACGGGAGGGGTTTACCTCCCAGCCTGAGCAGGGCGAATTGCTTCCCGTGGAGTGGGATGGTCTCCCCCTCTGCCGGATCACAGCGGACGGAGGCGTTCGCTACTGGCAGGAGGATGTAGCGACACCGGAACGGGAACGGGCCTGTGA
>ENA-OPBO01002450-OPBO01002450.1-human-gut-metagenome-genome-assembly--contig:-NODE-2450-length-10925-cov-2.186385_pt1 | contig 10925 bp, 8 predicted proteins | sample MGYA00241071_ERZ501458 | MGnify/ENA primary metagenome ERZ501458 (study PRJEB25962, sample SAMEA2042509) | human gut metagenome | biome: human gut; feature: human-associated habitat; material: faeces...
CCGTCCGTCGAAGTAGCGGGAGTAATTCTCGATGCCGGAGCAATAGCCGAGTTCTCGAATCATTTCCACGTCATATTTTACCCGTTCATCTAGTCGCTTTGCTTCAAAATGTTTACCGATGGAATTTAAGAAATCGACTTGCACGACAAGGTCGTGTTCTATATCATAAATGGCTTTCGCGAGTGTGGCTTTATCCGTAACAAACAGATTGGCGGGATAGATGTTCAAATTCTCCATTTCATCAATCGTTTTCCCGGTCTGTGGGCTGAACGATGTGATCCGGTCAATCTCGTCGTCCCAGAACTCGATCCGATAAGCCATTCCCTCGAAGGTTTCAATGGCCGGAAAAATGTCTACGGTTTCACCTTTTGCCCGGAAACTGCCCCGTTTGAATTCCAGTTCGTTATTTACGTAAAGAGCATCCACCAAACGGCGTAAAAGTTGGTTGCGACCAATTTTGAGTCCTCGCTTCAAGTAAATGATGTTCGAGCCGAAAGCTGTCGGGTCTGCCATACCGTAAAGGCACGAGACAGATGAAATCACAATCACGTCCCGGCGTCCGGATAGTAAGGAGGCCGTGGCTCGTAAACGTAATTTATCGATCTCATCGTTGATCATAAGATCTTTCTCGATATACGTGTTGGTGGTGGGCAAGTAGGCTTCCGGTTGGTAATAGTCATAATAAGATACGTAGTATTCAACGGCATTGTTTGGGAAAAATCCTTTGAACTCACTGTATAGTTGGGCTGCCAATGTCTTATTATGGCTCAATATCAGTGTGGGTTTATTGATATTGGCTATGACATTGGCAATCGTAAAAGTCTTTCCGGAGCCTGTAACTCCCAGCAGAGTTTGGCCCGGTAGTCCTTGTTTCACCCCTTCGGTGAGCTGTGCAATGGCTTCAGGTTGATCGCCTGTAGGTTTATAAGCGGATGTTAATTCAAAATTCATGTTCTGTTTTAAAAAGGAAGGCAATATTCGGGAAAATAGTTGAGATAAACAAGTCTTTTTTTCAAATAAATCCTTTACTTTGCAACAGTTTATTATAAAAAACAGAATAATACAAATAGAAATACAGCGAAAAACATGATTTGGAATGAAAGTATCGAATGCATGGACCGGGAGAGCCTTCGCAAGATTCAAAGTATACGGCTCAGGAAAATAGTAGAGCACGTTTATCACAACACACCTTTTTACCGGAAGAAAATGCAGGAGTTAGGCATTACTCCTGACGATATCAATAGTATTGACGATATAGGAAAACTGCCTTTTACTACAAAGTATGATTTACGGGATAATTATCCATTTGGGCTTTGTGCCGTGCCGATGAGTCAGATTGTACGTATTCACGCCTCTTCGGGAACTACCGGAAAACCGACGGTGGTGGGGTATACTCGTAAAGATTTGTCTACGTGGTCGGAATGTTTGTCGCGTGCTTTTACAGCTTATGGAGCGGATAGTTCGGATATTTTTCAAATATCTTATGGTTACGGACTCTTTACCGGTGGGCTTGGTGCTCATGCGGGGGCTGAAAATATTGGGGCGTCCGTCATTCCTATGTCAAGCGGAAATACGGAAAAACAAATAACGTTGATGCATGATTTCGGTTCGACTATGCTGTGTTGCACTCCATCTTATGCGCTTTATCTGGCTGATGCTATTAAAGATTCCGGTTTGCCTCGTGAAGAGTTTAAATTGAAAGCCGGTGCTTTTGGAGCCGAACCTTGGACGGAGAATATGCGTCGTGAAATAGAGGAGAAGTTGGGCATTAAAGCTTATGATATATACGGGTTGAGTGAAATAGCCGGTCCGGGTGTCGGATATGAGTGTGAATGCCAGCATGGTACACATTTGAACGAGGATCATTATTTCCCTGAAATCATCGATCCTCATACGCTGCAACCCGTTAAACCCGGACAGACAGGAGAGCTTGTCTTTACACATCTTACGAAAGAAGGAATGCCTTTATTGCGCTATCGTACTAAAGATCTTACTGCTTTACATTATAATACATGTTCTTGTGGACGAACGCTGGTGCGTATGGATCGTATTTTAGGACGTAGTGATGATATGCTGATTATTCGTGGCGTAAATGTATTCCCCACTCAGATTGAGTCCGTCATTCTTGAAATGCCGGAATTCGAGCCGCATTATCTGTTAACTATCGATCGTCAGAACAATACTGATACGATGGAGCTGAAAGTGGAAGTGCGTGAAGATTGTTATTCGGATGAGATTAACAAGATGCTCGCATTGAAGAAGAAGTTGACTTCTCGTTTACAAAGTGTGTTAGGGTTAGGTGTGAATGTAAAGCTGGTTGAACCACGTAGTATTGAACGCAGTGTGGGAAAAGCAAAGAGAGTAATTGATAACAGAAAACTTTAATTTGATTACAGATGTGTGAGTTGCAAACGATCAAATGTGTTTATTTTGCATGATTGGCAACTTTGTTATTTGTAAATCGTAACTTCAAATATTATGGTAGCAAAACAACTTTCTATCTTTTTGGAAAATAAGTCCGGCCGTTTGACGGAAGTGACTGAGGTACTGGCGAAAGAGAATATTAATCTTTCTGCTCTATGTATTGCCGAAAATGCTGATTTTGGTATTTTGCGTGGTATTGTGTCCGATCCCGATAGAGCTTATAAGGCTTTGAAAGAAAATCATTTTGCAGTTAATGTGACAGATGTAGTAGGGATTAGTTGCCCGAATGTGGCCGGGGCATTGGCTAAGGTGCTGAGATATCTGTCTGATGAAGGGGTATTTATTGAATATATGTATTCGTTTGCCAACAATCAAACAGCTAATGTTGTGATCCGTCCCAACGATATGGAAAACTGTATCCGTGTATTGACGGAGAAAAAGGTAGATTTATTGGCAGCGAGCGATTTGTATAAGCTGTGATTTTAATAGATGAATAGATGAGTAGTAAGTAGTCAAGTAGTTAAGTAGTAAGTAGCTGATAGTTCTTGTTGGATAATTGTGGAGTGGAAATTTAGTTTTGTAGTTATTGATAGGGGAATTGGACTATCATAACTCATAAGGAGTCTAATCATTTGCTATTGACTAACTTACTGCTACTTGACTACTTACTACTTGACTACTTACTACTAACCTACTTATCTGCTTACCACCTCCCACCTCCTATTTTATATTAAAAAACATTGATTAATTGGTTAATTCGGTACGATTCTGTAACTTTGCGCATTATTTGAAATAGAATGAAGAAAAATATCGTTATAACTCTGCTTGTAGCTGCTACGCTTTCCTCGTGTGGAGAGTATAATAAATTGCTGAAAAGTACTGATTACGAATACAAGTATGAGGCAGCTAAAAACTACTTTGCCAAAGGGCAGTATGGGCGTTCGGCTACATTGTTGAACGAGTTGATTACCATTCTGAAAGGTACGGATAAAGCGGAGGAATCCCTTTACATGTTGGGTATGAGTTATTATAATCAAAAAGACTACTCTACCGCAGCCCAGACGTTTATAACTTATACAAATACTTATCCGCGTGGTACATTTGCCGAATTGGCCAGTTATCATGCCGGTAAAGCTTTATTTTTAGATACGCCGGAAGCACGGTTGGATCAGTCGGGTACTTATACGGCTATTCAGCAATTACAGACATTCCTTGAATATTATCCGGCAAGTTCTAAAAAGCAGGAAGCACAAGACATGGTTTTTGCTCTTCAAGATAAACTTGTGTTGAAAGAGTTTATGTCAGCTAAGTTATACTATAATTTGGGTAATTATATGGGGAATAATTATCAATCGGCTATCATTACGGCGCAAAACGCTTTGAAAGAATATCCCTATACGCGATATAAGGAAACTTTGTCCATGTTGATTTTGAAGTCGAAATATCAAGAAGCGGTACAGAGTATCGAAGAAAAGAAACCTGAGCGTTTTCGCGATGTCATCGACGAATACTATTCGTTTATCAACGATTATCCTTCGGGAGAATATTCGAAAGAGGCCGAGAATATATTTAAAGTGGCGAATAAATACGTAAAAGATTAATCTTTAAAATAATGGATTACAAGAAAACAAATGCACCGACAAACACCGTAACACGCGATATGGTGGCGTTGTCTTCCGACACGGGAAACATTTATGAAACGGTTTGTATTATTGCCAAGAGAGCCAATCAAATTGCAGTCGAGATGAAGACCGATCTTGAAAAGAAACTTCAAGAATTCGCTTCTTGCAACGACAATTTGGAGGAGGTTTTTGAAAATCGGGAACAAATTGAGATCTCTCGTTATTATGAGAAATTGCCGAACCCGACATTGATTGCTACTCAAGAGTATATCGAAGGTAAAATTTATTATAGAAATCCGGCTAAAGAGAAAGAAAAATTGCAGTAAAGGAAAACTGTAAATAAGGAATAGATAAGAATAAAATAGTCAGGTAGTAAGTAGGAATTATATTCTTATTATTACTTGGCTATTTTTTTAGTCACTAATTTTTTATTGACTATCGACCGTCTGACTACTAACTTCTAATTACTAAAATAATTATGATTCAACGAATTCAGAGTGTTTATTTACTGCTTGTTACCGGTTTGTTGATAGCAAGTATGTGTTTGCCTGTGGGCTCTATAATCGACTTTAACGGAGCAGCGAATGTGTTTAAACCGTTAGGACTTATGATAGGTGAGACGTTTCAGTCTACATGGGGACTTTTTGGGATATTGATGTTGGCTGCTATTATTGCATTTGCCACTATTTTCTTGTTTAAGAATCGTATTTTGCAGATTCGTATGGTTATATTCAATAGTCTTTTACTGGTAGGATATTATCTGGCTTTTTTAGCTTTCTACTTTGTGCTTCGTAGTGACGATACATCTTTTCAGTTCCATTGGGCATTGTGCTTTCCATTGATAGCTATTATACTGAATTATCTTGCTATGCGTGCAATTGGCCGTGATGAGGCTATGATACATGCGGCTGACAGATTACGGTAAAATAAACGGTAAGTTACGTGTATTTATAGTTTTTTAGTTTTGTTTGAAAATACAGAAAGTCCGCCATATCTCTTAGAGATAACAGCGGACTTTCTGTATTATATATAAATTCTTTTGGACTTCTTCTTTGTGTCAGCTATTTGGTTATATCAAACAAATAGGTAAGTTTTATCGATATAGTGTTATGGGCAGCGCGGGAAAAATCATCTTTCTTTCTGGTCTTATAAAAATCGGCTAACCCGAAATAGTATCTGCCTTCTAACAGGAAATTGCCGGCTCTTTTGGTTCTGATCTCGAGTCCGCCACCACCTGCAATTCCATAGTCGAATTTATTTTCTATCTTTTTTCCGTATTCTGGTCTTATGGCTATTTGCTCAGCAGTCCAGCCGTCTGCTTTTTCCGATTCGTTGATTAGGAAAGCTACCTGTGGCCCCAAATTGATAAAAAACTGTACGCCCCTGTCTTTGCCAAAAGCCAAATGAGCAAGAAATGGAATTTCTAAATATGTCATCTCCCGGCTATAACTACGGCTTAAATCTTTTTGTCCGTCAGCTGTTTCAATTAGGGCTTCCCAACCACGCTGTGATATGTTTAATTCAACTTGCGCACCACAGATCATTGCAAAATATTTTTCGGAAATATAACGTCCTGTCAGACCGGCTGTGATGCCCATAGGCATGTTTTGTTTGATCTTTGGTTCGAAAGTCACTTTATTGAGGTTAACGCCACCGTTGACGCCAATAGAGAAATTATGTCGCAATTCGCCTATTTGTGCCATTGACGGAAAGGCAATGCCTGACAATAATAATATGATAACTGCTATTATTGATTTTTTTTTATTAATCATCTTATTCAAAATCAAGTTTTACTAATTCAAAATTCTTGGTAAAACGGACGAAGAATACTTTCTTATTAATGAAACCGCCCCAGTTGTTAACTCTTTGGAATTTAAACCCGGTTTGTATAGGAGTCAAATCCATTTTAGGCAGATTTTTTTCCAGTTCGGAGCCGTATTTAGCCAGTCCCTTCAAGAAGAAAAAACCGGTATCAAACCCAAGCATACCGTACTGCGGATAGTTTACGGTCATGTCTTTACTGTACCATTTATGGTAAGAGTTGATAAAGTTGATAGCTGCTGGAAGCATATTGTTCGTGTAGAATGAGGAATAAAAATAAGTGTCCAGTTCAAAGAAACTGTCTAAATGGTTTTTGGTATAAGTTTGCCATTCGGGATAGCCGAAAAGGTGAATGTTGACGTCCGGGTTTTCCCTTACCAGCATGGTTAATTGGGGGATGATTTTGATAAGTGTCACATCACTGCCGGAAGTGGGAATAAAGATATTCTCTTTATCATTTCGGAGAACCTCTTTCATGTTTTGTGCCGTTGCTGATTCGGACAGCGTTTTAACGGAGATTCCTTTGTTGCTTAATTCCTGTTTCAACCCTTTGATAAATTCGGTTTTATCTTTTTCTACTGCCGTAGCTTCCAATATTATTATATTGGCGTCCGGAAATTGGCGTGTAAAATGTTCGTATACTTCAGAGTACAGATAAGACTGTGGAGTATTGATTTGATAAATAAAGGGGTTGTTGAATACCTCCTCTTCTTTGGAAGAGAAAGGGATAACCATGCGGATATCGTGTTTTTTGGCAAAGGTTGCCAGCGTTTTCACATGTTGTGATTGTGATGGTCCGAAAATGATATTCATGTTTTTCATTTCCTCCTTGGCGAGGATTGTGTTCAGTGAAGCCTTGTCGTCTCCACAGTTATAAACATAAAGATCGACAGAAGTGCCTGTACGTTTCAGGCTATCCACGGCGATAAGAAATCCTTCGTAGTATTCGATCATCCGTTTGTCCTGCAAAAAAGGAAGTAAGATCGCTGCTTTTACAGTACTTATTTTTTCCGGAGTTTCTTTATTGGCAAGGAATAATTCTCTATCGGTAGGGGGAATGGGGTTTCTGTTTCCTGGCGATGTCACCGGCTTTTCCGATGGATAAGGAATACATAAGAATTGTCCCTTTTTCATTCCTTGTTTTAATTCCGGATTGGCGTTGATAAGTTCTTGTTCACTGATTCCGTATTCACGGCTGACACTAAAGATCGTTTCACGACGCTTTACTTTGTGCATCTCTTTGCATCTGGACTGAACAGGGCCTTGAATCGTATTGGTTGTTTTCTCTGTGTCTGCATTATTTGGCTCTTGTGAGTCGGCAGTTGCTTGTGCGGCTTCTTCGGCAGAAGGAATACGGATCACTTGACCGATGCGAAAGTTTTCCGCACTCAGTCCGGGGTTGGCTTCACAAATAGCCTTAGCCGATATATTGTATACAATTGTCAGTTTGTATAAAGTCTCTCCAGCTTGGATTGTATGGAATATTTCGCTTTGTTGGGCAGTTTTCTTTTGAGGAATTTTGATCGTTTGACCTGCGTATATTTTTTCATCACATCCGGGGTTTAATCTGATGATGTCGGCTTGGCTTACTCCATACATACTGGATATGGAATATAGACTTTGTCCCTTTTCAATAGTGTGAAGGAAGTAGGATTGATTCTCTTGAGCATAAAGGCTCATACAAGAGATACTTATAAAAAACAGAAAAAAGAGTATACGACTGATTATCGGTTTCATCAATTTTTAAACTATTGGTTCTTAAAATCAGGCAACAAAGGTACGAATTCTGCTATATATCTGCCTAATAATTGCGTTAAGAAAATAATATTGTGTTTCTTTAATACCATAATTCGAGCGGAAACATTAATTTTGCAGATGTTATGTCACTACGTATATTATCTTATATCGTGCTATTATGCATCGCCCTTCCTTTCTCAGAAAGCAAGGCGCAGATCAGCTTGAATCCTGTAGGCATAGTGCTGAAGGAGAATGGAGTTGAACCGGAAGAAACCAAAACGCTTGAAGCGGGTGGAGAAACCTACCAGGGAGCTGCCCCGCTTGAAATTCGCTTTATGGCTAATATAGAGTCACCTTCTGCTACATTGCGTTATGAATGGAATTTTGCATACGATGCAGAATTTACGGATAATTACCTGCCACCGCGTTATGATGAAGAGACCACTGTACCCTTTGATACTTCAGGAACATTTTATGTCCGGTTGCAGGTGAGTGATACGAGTGTGGAGGACGGTCCGACTTCGACTTCGGACATTTTTGTAATCCAGGTACCCGAATCGGAGCTGAAGATTCCGAATGCTTTCTCACCCAACGGAGACGGTATTAATGACATTTTTAAGGTGAAGCATAATTCATTGGTCAGTTTCAATGCGGTAGTGTTTAATCGCTGGGGACAAAAAATGTATCAGTGGGGATTTCCGGATATTGATAAAGGATGGGATGGGACATCGAATGGGCATCAGGTTCCTGCCGGTGTCTATTTCATTGTCATAGAAGCCCGTGGATCGGATGGAGTAGTGTACAAACATAAAGGAGATATAAATATACTTAGGTAAAAAGAATATGCAGGAAACAGAATATATAAATGTATACGGTGCGCGTGTACATAATTTGAAAGATATTGATGCTGAAATTCCCCGTAACAGTATGACGGTGATTACCGGACTGAGCGGAAGTGGTAAATCCTCGTTAGCATTTGATACGATATTTGCCGAAGGACAGCGACGGTATATTGAAACATTTTCGGCTTATGCCCGTAACTTCTTGGGTAACTTGGAACGGCCTGATGTAGATAAAATCACCGGATTAAGTCCGGTAATTTCCATAGAACAGAAAACAACGAATAAAAATCCCCGATCTACGGTGGGAACGACAACGGAGATATATGATTACCTCCGTTTGCTTTATGCCCGCGCGGGAACAGCTTATTCTTATCTTTCGGGAGAAGAGATGGTGAAGTATACTGAAGAACAAATACTCGATCTTATTCTGAAAGATTATAAGGGAAAGAAGATTTATATGCTGGCACCGTTGGTTCGTTCACGCAAAGGACATTATAAGGAATTATTCGAACAGGTGCGTAAGAAGGGATATCTATATGTACGTGTAGATGGAGAGGTGCGCGAAGTGACGCACGGCATGAAACTGGATCGTTACAAAAATCATGATATCGAAGTAGTGATCGATAAGATGGTGGTAACTGATAAAGATGACAAACGTTTGAAACAAAGTGTTGCCACTGCTATGAGGCAAGGAGATGGTTTATTAGTATCCGTCATTATAGTAAGCGGCTGATGTGTCCTGTTACCGGATTGTCTTATCGGGAACCGGCGCCGCACAACTTTTCGTTTAATTCTCCGCAAGGAGCCTGTCCGAAGTGTAAAGGGCTCGGAGTAGTAAGCCAGATTGATGTGGACAAGGTAGTTCCCGATCGAAGTATGTCTATCTATGAGGGTGCTATCGCCCCATTGGGCAAGTATAAGAATGCGATGATATTCTGGCAGATAGGAGCATTGCTTGAAAAGTATGAGGCTACGTTGAAGACTCCTGTTAAGGATTTGCCGGATGATGCCATTGATGAAATCTTATATGGTTCGGATGAAAGAATCAAAATAAAAAGCTCTCTGATCGGAACTTCTTCCGATTATTTTGTGACTTATGAAGGCGTGGTTAAATATATTCAGATGCTGCAGGAGAAAGATGCTTCGGCCACTGCCCAGAAATGGGCGGAGCAGTTTGCACGTACTACCGTTTGTCCGGAATGTAAGGGAGCACGATTGAATAAAGAAGCATTGCATTTCCGCATTCACGATAAGAATATCAATGAACTCTCCAATATGGATATCAACGAGCTTTATGACTGGTTGATGAAAGTAGATGAATTCTTGTCGGATAAACAAAAGAAAATCGCTGCTGAAATATTAAAAGAAATACGTACGCGCCTGAAGTTTTTGTTGGATGTAGGACTCGATTATCTGGCGTTGAACCGTAGTTCGGTAAGTTTATCGGGAGGGGAAAGTCAGCGTATACGTTTGGCTACGCAGATAGGTTCGCAGTTGGTGAATGTACTTTATATTCTTGATGAACCGAGTATCGGGCTCCATCAGCGGGACAATCTGCGACTCATCAATTCGTTAAAGGAATTGCGCGATATGGGGAATTCTGTTATTGTGGTCGAACATGATAAAGATATGATGCTTGCAGCCGACTATGTGATCGATATGGGGCCGAAGGCCGGCCGGTTGGGAGGTGAAGTCGTGTTTGCCGGTACACCGCAGGAAATGTTGCAAACCAATACGCTGACTTCCCAATATCTCAACGGGCAACAAAGGATTGAGATTCCTGCCAAGCGCCGTCCCGGTAACGGTAAGTCGTTATGGCTTCGCGGGGCGAAAGGGAACAATCTGAAAAATGTCGATGTGGAGTTTCCATTGGGTAAGTTGATTTGTGTAACCGGTGTCTCCGGCAGTGGTAAATCCACTTTGATTAATGAGACCTTGCAACCGATTCTTTCACAAAAGTTCTATCGGTCTTTGCAGGATCCGTTGGAATACGATTCTATCGAAGGGTTGGAGAATATAGATAAAGTGGTGAACGTAGACCAGTCACCATTGGGCCGTACCCCGCGTTCCAATCCGGCAACGTATACCGGTGTCTTTTCTGATATTCGTAATCTTTTTGTCGGCTTACCTGAAGCGAAGATACGCGGTTATAAACCCGGCCGTTTCTCTTTTAATGTATCCGGCGGGCGTTGTGAGGCATGTTCCGGAAATGGTTATAAGACGATTGAAATGAATTTTCTGCCGGATGTGTATGTACCTTGCGAAGTATGTCATGGTAAGCGTTATAACCGTGAAACCTTAGAAGTACGTTTTAAAGGAAAATCCATTGCTGATGTGCTCGATATGACGATCAACCGTGCTGTGGAGTTCTTTGAAAACGTGCCGCAGATTCTGAATAAAATCAAGGTGATACAGGATGTCGGACTGGGATATATAAAGTTAGGACAATCGTCAACAACCCTTTCCGGTGGTGAAAGCC